>Ga0310786_10006394_pt1 | contig 15678 bp, 8 predicted proteins | sample AusTroGonzalo_MG_FD_203881 | JGI IMG/M metagenome (GOLD analysis project Ga0310786, IMG submission 203881) | Bovine rumen microbial communities from tropical cattle in Woodstock, Queensland, Australia - Gonzalo_03 (v2) (version 2) | ecosystem: Host-associated > Mammals > Digestive system >... | reverse complement strand
ACATGGCCGACCCGATTCTCGTGGGTTCGAACATCAAGTATCTGCACAAGTACGACCCGGCACAGGTCTTTACGGTGCTTTACTTCGAAGGCTCGAATTTCAACTACATGGTCAAGCGCTTCAACCTTGAAGGCTGCCCCATGACGACGGAATTCAGCATTGTCTCCGACCATAAGGACACGAAGCTAATCGAGCTCTTTGCTACTGACGACGCCCGCGAACTGATGGAATACCAAGTAGGTCGCGAAGTGCAGAAGGAAGAACTCGACTTGACGGAAATTGCCGAAGTCAAGGGCTACAAGGCTCTCGGAAGCAAGTTCACCGCCAAGAAAATCAAGCGCGTGAGCCGCATTTCGCCGGCAGACCCGTTTAGCGACGGAAGCGGTGAAAGCGACAGCGAAATAGAAGAACCGAGCTTGTTCTAGATCCTCGCCTACGCGAGGATGACAATTAAAAATGCGAGAGGATGACAGCAGAATCGTCATCCTGAGCAACGCGAAGGATCCAGTTAAATGAATAAACTGTGACTGATTGGGGCAAGCCTCTCAGAATGACGCAAAAAATTTAGACCGGTGGTGAGCCGGTCTTTTTCGTTTAGCATAAAGAATCGTCTAGTTTTTTATACAGCGGACATTATACCCATCAGTTTTATTTTCATTAGACGTAAATACATTACGAAAGAAATACTCCATTGTAATAGCCTTAGCGCTATCAGAACTTTGTTCTTTAGAACTCCAGAAACCTGCAAAAGCACACTCACCGTTAAATTTAAAAAATTCCAACAAATCGGGATTATCAATCCATTTACCAACAGGCAAAGCCGAAAAGCCATAATCATCTGTTCCACCGCCATTAATATCTTTATATGTACACCACTCATCTTTTGACTTGAGCACCCGTGCAGCTGTAACCGAATCACCCACAGCATCAATCAAGGTATTCCAATCAGCATCCGAAGGTAAATGCCAACCGGCAGGGCATACTTTCATCGCCTCCTTCCATGTGTAAAAACGACCGTGCTTAGAACAATCGGCAGGATCATTATATAAGCACAAACTTTTTTTTGTTTTATAATTGAGATTTTCAGCCATCCAAGTTTGCTTGCCAATAGTCACAGTCTTGTATTTGCGCCCGTCACGGGAATCCGTAAATACCCTCTTAATCGTTCTCGATGGAGGTACAACATGGGCAGATTTCTCTCGTTTTCCATCTCGGTTGCTAGCCCCGCTTAACGGCTTTGTTTGTATAGAATCGTTCTTTACGCAACGAACGCTAAGAGCGTCATCCAGATCTGTATATCGGTCAGTCCATTCAACGCTATCACTACAGTTGCTAAAACATATTTCAACTTCCATAGAATTTTCATCGTTTTCTGCAGTATGGAAACATCTAACACCAAAAGGAAGTACTGAAAAACCGTAATCATCCGTACCATTTTCCTTACTATACCAATCAATTTTAGAATGACAATATTCCCAATTGCTTGTAGACTTAAGCTTTTTCCCAGCAACTGATTTTCCACCGACGAATACCAAAAGAGTATCCCATTCAGATTGCGTTGGCAAATGCCACCCAGAAGGGCAAGCCGCTTTCAAATCTTGCCATTGATAAAGGCGTCCATATCGGGTACAATTACTATCTATGCCCATGTAGCATTTGCTGGAATCCGCTTTATAATTCAGATTTTCAGCCATCCAAGTCTGAGAGCCGATTTTTACGGTTCTGTAGGTTTGTCCGTCACGAGAATCCGTCATGAAAGAACCCGATCCAGCAACACGGTGCGGGATGACTGCTGAAGAAACAGAGTCCGGGGTGACAAAGTCCTTAAGACAACGAATACTTAGCCCGGCGTTCTTATGCTCTAGGACAAAATGATTTTTCCCCTTTTCACTGTGCAAACAAAAAGCTAAAGCATCGCTATTGTCAAACGCTGTTGAACTCCAGAAAAAAGCTTCTTCGTTCCGGTTGTATGAAAACGTTTTCATTTTCCCAGCCGGAAGCGCAGAAAAGCCATATTTATCCAAAGCTTTATCGCCATAACGCCAACCACTCGTAGATCTGAGCGCATTATCCACGGAATCTCGTCCACCAACGGCATTAAATAAAGTAACCCATTCCATTTCTGTCGGTAAATGCCAACCAACAGGGCAAATACCAGCGCTATCCGTCGCCGCCGTCCACGTGTAAAGACGCCCATATTTGGCACAGTTGCTAAAATAACCCTTATCGCAGGCACTGTATTCGCTCTCGTAATTGAGGTTTTGTGCCATCCAAGTTTGTTCACCAATAGTCACGGTTCTATAAATTTGTCCGTCACGAGGGTCAGTCATGGATTCTACGGCTTGACGTTGACGCGCCAAAGCAACATAAGAAGAAGGCTCAGGTGATTCCTCTTCATCCTTGACACAGCGAACATTAAGTCCTATATCTGCCTTACGCTTCGTTTTCTGAGATACACTTTTGTCGTGACTAGACAAGACCAAACCAGCATAAGCTTCTTCAAAATCATTTTCAGTAGAACTCCAATATGCAGCGGTATAGCCATTATTATTAAATCCTAATCTTTCAAACTCCTTGAACCAATCCCCCAAGCCACTAACATAACCAGCTGGAATCGCCGAAAAACCGTAATCATCTGTACCAATATCATTGCCATTCCATCCTTCGAGCGTTTTAAGAGCTTTGCCCGCAGAATCCAGCCCTCCCGCCGAAGAAATCAAAACAAGCCATTCAGCCATCGAGGGCAAATGCCAGCCCATCGGGCAGACTCCGCGTACAGGGTATATCGGGATACAGTTCTTTCCGGATTCGCATCTTTCTCCATTTGAGGAAAAAACACCCGCACTATCCATTGCTGCCCCCCATGAGTAAAAACGCCCATATTTAGCGCAATAACTCAAACTATCGTTATAACAGGAACTATTCTCCGTTGTAAAATTCAAGTTTTCAGCCATCCAAGTTTGCGTGCCAATTTTCACGGTCTTGTAAATATGACCATCACGCTCATCTGTAATGGGTTCCGCTTCAACCATTTTCCTCTTATCTATTTTCGGTGAATCGCCTTTAATGCAACGAACAAGATAATTTGAATTTTTACTTAAACTGGCCAATTTCGCATTATCGGTATAATAAAGCAAATACATAGCAAACGCATAATCCTCAAGGTCTTCGGTCGCGCTCCAGAAAACTGCATTATGCCCCTTTTTAGGTGGCCCAAAAATATCATTTGGAATTGCAGAAAAACCGTATTCATCCGTCCCGTTTCCATAACCAAACCAACCCGTTGAAGATTTTAGAACCTTACCTGCAAAAGAAGAACCACCCACAGCATCAATCAAGGTATTCCAATCCGCATCCGAAGGCAAACGCCAACCAGAAGGGCATGCATCCATTGCGTCTCGCCAAAGATAAAGCTCATATTGAGAACGATTCTCGTCACGGTCTATGTCCAGACAATGACTTTTTGCTTTTTTATAATTGAGATTTTGTGCCATCCAAATCTGAGTCCCGATGGTCACGGTCTTGTAAATTTGACAATCACGTGAATCCACAAAATCACCATTTTGTCCAGTCAGGGAAACATTATAAAATGAATTTTTCTCCCGACTATAATTCAAATCCGGTGTAGATTCATTCTTGGATGCAATTTCACTGCTATCCTTAAGACAACGAACGACACCACTTTTAGACGTTTTTACTTCATGTTCTATTTCAGTGTCCGAGCGAGAATAGGGCATATAGACACAATATGCATAACTATCTCCGTCTTCTGTCGCACCCCAATACCCTTCTGAGCCAGACGCACCAAAGCCAAAATCATCAGTACCTCTAACTCGATTTTCATTATAAAAAAATCCAGGATCATAATACAACTCCCATTTACCAAACTTAATAACAGTAGGTTCTCTTTCTAAATATCTAAGTTTTTTCCCGGCCTCTTTTTCTCCGGCATAAGAAATTAACGTTTTCCATTCGTCAATGGTTGGTAAATGCCAACCATCAGGACAAGCCTTCTTGGCCTCTTTCCACTCGTAAGAATGGCCATTTTTAAAGCATTCCGAATTTTCGCAAGGCTTTGCGGCAAAGTAATAATTCAAATTTTCGGCCATCCAAGTTTGAGAACCTATTACTACCGTCTTATAAAATTGATTGTCACGCAAGTCAACCAAATAATCGCCTTCCATTCGTGAACCTCGACGAACTTCAACAGATTTTATTTCGTTATTCGCTTGTAGCAAACGTGATTTGGCTTTAGGTCTACTCCTCAAGCCCTTGATACAACGAACTGAAAAAAAAGTATCAGAATCTTCGGGTTTCAACTCGGCATGGTCGCTATAATAACTCAAATTCACGCCATACGCATAACTTGAACTGTTATTATATGCATAGAAAACCGTAAAAAATCCTTCATTGCTATAAGAATCTTCTCTATATCGAAACCCCGCAGGCAATACAGAAAAACCGTAATTATCTGTACCATTTCCCTCACCAAGCCAGCCTTTCGAAGATTTGAGTTTCTTACCCGCAACAGACTCCCCGCCTACAGAATAAAGCAAAGTATTCCAATCTTCTAGAGTAGGCAACCGCCAGCCATCAGGACACGCAGCCACAGCTTCATACAATTTGTATAATCGACCGTACTTTGTGCAGTTGCTTGTAGAGTCGTCATAACAGAAGCTGTAAGGCGTCTTGAAATTTAGGTTTTCAGCCATCCAAACTTGATTGCCGATAGAAACAGTCTTGTAGGACTGATGATCTCGATTATCCGTTAGGGTGCCGTAAATTATTTTATTTTGTCCAAACGCAAATGACGAGCATTGAAAAATACAGCCAATAAAAAGCAATACCAATACTAAAAAGCCAATCAACCGCAGTGATAAACGTTTATGCATAAAAGGAACCTTAATTTTCCGCAATATACAAATCCATAATCAAACAGCACACAGTTTTCTCTAGATCCTCGCCTACGCGAGGATGACAATTAAAAATGCGTGAGGATGACAGCAGAATCGTCATCCTGAGCAACGCGAAGGATCCAGTTAAATTGTGACAGGTTGGGGCAAGCCTCTCAGAATGACGCAAAAAATTTAGACCGGCGATGAGCCGGTCTTTTTCTTTATTACAAAATATCGCGGTTCAAAAGTTCGCCGTGGCTGAGTTCCAAGCGGCGGAAGGGGCTGTTCAAATAAAAGTCCGGGTTATGCGTTGCCATCAGAATCGTCGTGCCGCGGGCATTGATTTCCTTGAAAATGCAGAACACTTCTTCGGCGTTTTTCGGGTCCAAGTTACCGGTCGGTTCGTCAGCCAAAAGCAAATACGGATTGTGCACCATCGCACGGGCAATTGCGACGCGCTGCTGTTCACCGCCCGAGAGCGTGTAAGGCATCGCAAAGCGTTTCTGGGAAATTCCCACAAGCGCAAGAGCGTCAAAAACCGCACCGTTAATCTTATTGCTCGGAGTGCCTACAATACGGAGAGCTAGCGCCACATTCTCGAAAACATTGCGGTCCGGCAACAGCTTAAAGTCCTGGAAAATAATTCCCATCTTGCGGCGGAGCGCCTGGATTCTATCGTCCGGAGTGTTCTTGCTATCGTACAGGACGTTGTCCGAGAACTTGACCATCACCTGGCCGCCACGCAGTTCATCCGGACGTTCGTCCATATAAATTAAGCGCAAAAGCGTTGATTTTCCAGCGCCAGAATGCCCCGTCAAGAAAACAAACTCGCCCTTGTTAATACGGAAGGTGACGTTGTTCAACGCCTTCCAGTTGGCTTCGTAAGATTTCGTGACGTGGGTAAAATGGATCATATTATTCCGTCATTCTGATTTCGACAAGAACTTCTTTGCGCCACTTCTTGATAAGCTTTTCGAGCTTTTCGTTTTCCAAGTGCGTTGCAGCCATGAGTTCAATCTTGCCGTAATCTTCTTCGAGCGTGAGTTCGCGCACCTGGCGAGAATCGTCGAGACGGAACAAATGGTAAGCGCCGTCAATCATGACCGGTTCCGAAATTTCACCGACATTCAAGTTAGCGACCGGGTCCACATAAGCGGGTTCCATTTCGTTGCGCTGGAACCAGCCGAGCAAACCGCCCTGGAAGTTGCTGGACTTGTCTTCACTGAACTTCTTAGCGGCCGTTGCAAATTGTTCCTTTGTCGTAATCGTTTTGCGGAGAGAATCAGCAAGTGCCACCACAGCTGCCGTATCCTTTGCGGTCGGGATCGTGCGCAAGAGAATTTGTGCAGAACGCACGCCGTCTTCTTTACGGCCAATCACGCGAGCAATGTGCCAACCCAAGTCCGTCTTGACCGGAGTCGAAGCATAGTGACCATTCTTCAAACGGGCGATTGCCTGTTCGAAAGCCGGGTCCAAAAGGCCACGCTTGAAGTAACCGAGGTCGCCGCCCTTTGCGGCAGAGCTGTCCTGCGAGTGGTTCTTGGCCAAAAGTTCAAATTTAATACCAAGGTTCAAGCTATCAATCAGCTTTTCCGCTTCGCGCTTCACAGAGTCCACAATCATGGAATCCGGCTTTACCGGAATTTGAATGTGACTTAGCAAGACACAGTTAAACTGGCGCGGGAGGGAATCCTTATAATCCTTGTAGAACGCATCCACTTCTTTTTTTGTCGGGTGGATTGTGCCCACGTGGAGCTGGCGCACTCGCGACATTTCCATGTGACTACGAATTTGTTTACTGAGCTGTTCACGGTACTGGATCATCGAAAGACCGAGCTGGGCGCGCACAGCCTTTTCAAGAGTCGCCATGTCAATCTTCTGGCTTGCAGCGATAGACTGGAGATGCGATGTCACACGTTGGTCCACTTCGGATTCTGTAATCACAATCGAATCGCGGTCAATGCGGCTGAGCAAAACCTTTTCGTCTATCATGCGGTCCAGCACAGCTTCTTTCTGCTGTTGTTCCGTCATATTAGCGGCTTCGGGCGTATCCTGAAACCTGTAAAGGTTGTTCATAAACTCCGAACGCATAATCGGCTTGCCATCGACAACGGCAGCAATGCCTTCCATCAAAACGGATTCGGCAAAGCATGCGGTACACAGGGCAAAAACTAAAGAGGCAATTCGATTATTGATCATTATTTTTCCTTTTCGCTAAGAACATTCATCTTCGTAATTATGGGAATTCCCGTTTTCCATTCGTCCTTGAGGCGCTTCACAACCATGTTCTGGTGTTCCATCCACGCCTGCATAGAGACATCCTCAATCACTTCGTCCAGCGGACGCGCATCAGCGGAATCAAGACGGTTCGTAATAACGGCAATCTTTGCGGCTCCATCACAAACCTTCATCGGAGTAATGCGGCCAACAGCCACCTTGTGAATTGACGGAAGCATACACGGGTCCGGAGTCCGATCGACGCCATCAAATTCCCTCATGCGTTTCACCAAGCGGTGGTTTGGCGGTATCGACTCAAACTTGGTATTCTTGAATTCCTTGTAATAAATAACCGCAGACTTCCAATCGGCAAACGAAAGAATTGCACCTGACACGGTCGTTTTTCCATTTAGATACAAGTTCGTATTCTTGTGGTAAAAGTCGATTTTTTCGCCATCGCTCACCATCATCGTATCGAGGAAGGTCTGCATGTAATAATCAGCAACAATCTTGCGTTTCGTGCGTTCAAGCATTCGAATCAATGCAGAATCATTCAGCGCACCGTTTTTCACAGCCTGCTGGTACACAAGCTCCTCGTCAATCCAGTGTTGCAAAAAGAGAATTCGCTCGTTATCGCCCCAAGAATCCCAATCAGGGGCATACGTATAAATCTCCGATTGATGCAACTTGGAGTCCCCCACAGTCACAATGACCGGATCGTCCGACTTACAGGCGGCCAAAAGCACCAAACAGAAAGCAAATAATATACGAATAACCGATTTCATTGCGACAAATTTAGCAAATTCGAGGCCGCGAGAGTACCTAAAGCCGTCCAAAACGGCCTTTCAACCTCGCTAAAGCGTCTTCTTCCACAACATCTTCGGCATCACTCCCCTTTCGTTTATATTTCAAGATTTCAAAATCTTCGAGCAGCGCCTTCGCTTGCAAGTACAAATCGGCATACTCCTCATTATCCACCGGTGTGCGGTCGATTTTACCAAGGAGTTCGCGCGCATTTTTGAGCTCATGGTCCTTGAGGTAACGAGCTTTCAAATACGGGCGGAAAAATTCGCGGAGAGTGTTGGCGGAAAGTTCCGTATTTTCGAAGGAATCCTTTCCGGTAGAATAGCAAGATGCACCGAGAAGCCGCGAAACTGCGCACAGCCGTTCAAACAAAGTAAATTCTTTTTGATACGCCGAATGAATTGCAATTATTATTTTGTTTTTTACGATCTTTTCGATTGAATTGCGCATGTTCACGCTAAAATCTTTGAGCAGATTCCAGCATTTGACAAACGTTTCGGCACTGACAAGGCCAGCTTCGTAAGTGGCTCGCACGAGCGAGAGGCGGATTTCTTCGTCTTCGCTGCGGGTATTTGCCGCAAGGCTCTTAAAGTCGCGAATCTTTTTGCCACGCGAAAATTCAAGCCCTGTAAATCGGACACAGCGATTCGCATCAAGGCTATCGGCAGCAAGTGATTTCGCCACCCAGATTTTAAGAGCCGTTTCAAAACCATCGGCAAAGAGCCCGCCCGTTTCGAGCATGTTCAAGCGGTCCGCAATAAGCTGCTTTTTGTCTTCGGAAAGCTGCGATTTGTTGGCCTCAAGACGTTTGCGAAAACCTTGCCAAAAGCGCGATTCATCGGCAACCATCAACGACGATTCCCCAAGGCGCCAACCGAAACGCATTTCTTCGAGCGGAAAATCAATACCAAAGCTAACGACCGCCGGGCGCACCGCAAGGAACATGCGGTAAGAGCCCCATTCCGGAGAAATTTCGAGTTTATACGGTTCCTGGAATCCAGGCTTCGAAACGACCAAATGCAAGCGCAAATGATTTTCTTTGTCTGGATTGACCGTCGGCACGTCAATGCTTGCGCCGTTAGCGCCAGAGCGGATTTCCTTCGTATTCGAAAAGACTTCGTAAAGGAGTAACAGCGGAGCCTTATGCGGGAAGTTTTCAAGTGCCGCATAAAATTCGTCGTCAATCGCAGTGCGTTTGGCTTCGAGCGATTTCTTAACGCTCTTCGGCATTTCGCGAATCACGGATTCAATCATCCACTCGCGCCACTGCGACATGCACATGGCAAACTTCGCCGGAGAAATTTCAGTCAGCAAATCAAACGGTAAATGAAGCGTAATGCCGTCGCAATCGCGGATCGCATCAAAGACCATCTCGCCCACCACCATGCGGTCGCCAATGCGGAAATGCTCAATTGTACCGCCGAGAGAAGGGCTCGGCTCATTTGTCGCACGTTTGTCAATCCCGACTCGATCGGGATTCTCCTTTTTAGAACGAGAAGGCGATTCCGGGTCGGAGCCCGGAATGACAATGCGATTAGAAAATCCGCTATTGCCGAACGATTCGGTCAAGCCACTCACGCCATTGCCATTCATCGAAAGCCAATAGGCCTCATCGAATTTAAGGAACTGGTCCGTATGCTCGTGGATGTAATCTTTAAGAGTCTTGATTGAATTTACTTTACCCGCAATTCGCGTGTAGTATTCCACAAGAGCATCTTCGCTGGGAGCAAGCCCGAACTGGCGTTTACGCGCTTCGAGCGCATGGAGATTTTCGACGACTCGTTCGTTGTGCGTCATGAACGGGAATGGTCGCGCCACCTCGCCCATCACCACCGCTTCGCGCCAAAAGATTTGCGCGCAATCTTCGGGATTCACGCGTGCATAATCCACACGATGGCCACGGCTAATCACAAGCCCGCGGAAACTCACTTCTTCGACCGCTTCGACAAAGCCACGTTCCTTGTTCCATGTGGGTTCAAACCAGCGGCGCGAGCAGAATTGTTCTGCCACCTGCATAATCCATTCCGGCCTGATTTCGGCGGCTTTGGTGAGGAAGGTGCGGCTCGTTTCGCGGACTTCGGCACTGAACAGCCATTCCACGCTTTTTGCATAAAGGTCGCTGCCCGGGAACACGTGCGTTTCGCGACCGCTCACCAAACGGTAACAACCGTTTTCGATATCGCGATGCGCCACACCGCCCAAGAATCCTGCAAGGAGCGCAATGTGCAAATTATCGCGATGGAACGAATCGAACGGACAAACTCTATTCTCAAATTTCACTTCGAGAATGCGGCTGAACTGTTCGTACAAATCCACCCATTCACGCAAGCGCAAAAAATGCATGCTGTTCTTGTCGCAGAACTTGCGGAGTTTGTTCCAAGACTTACCATCCCATTCATCGCAGAAAGCATTCCACATCGCGACATAAACGAGAAAGTCGCTCTTGTGACCGCAGAATTTTCGATGCAATTGGCGGATACGAGTGCGTTCGGGTTCTTCGTTCGGAACCACACGCGGGTCCTGGATGCTAAGCGCAGAACACACGATAAGCGCTGGCTGCAACACGCCCGAATCACGAGCACGGAGCAACACCGCCGAAAGCGAAACATCCATCGGGAGCTTCGTCATTTCGCGACCGATCTTGGTCACATGCCCGCTAGAATTGTCCGCCGTGAGCGCCCCCAATTCAAACAATGTCTTGTAAGCCCCGCGGAAAGCGGAATGCGGAGGCGATTGCAAGAACGGGAACGATTCCATTTCGAGCCCGAGGCTGCGCAACTGCAAAACGACGTTTGCCAAATTGCTACGGCGAATTTCAGGTTCCGTAAATTCATCGCGCTTTTCAAAGTTCTCGGGAGAGTAAAGGCGAATGCAAACGCCGGGCTTCACGCGCCCCGCGCGTCCAGTGCGCTGCCGCGCGCTGGCCTTCGAAATTTCTTCGACGGGAAGCCCCTGGATTCTCGCCTGCGCATTGTAACGCGAGATTCGGGCCATACCCGTATCGACAACGTAAGCGATTCCCGGAATCGTCAAAGACGTTTCTGCAATGTTCGTCGCCAAGACCACGCGAGTCTTGCCCGTATGCTTGAAAATGCGCCGCTGTTCGTCGGGACTCATGCGCCCATAAAGCGGCAGCACATCAAACGTCGCTGCATCAAGCTCATGCGCAAGTTCACCCATCAAATCCTGAATATCACGTTCCGTCGGCAAAAAGCAGAGCAAATGATCACGGTGCCGCGTTTCCAAATCGAGAATCGCATCGCGCGCTTCTTCGATCAAACCCGAATCGCCCTTGCCCGAAATGTCTCGGAAATCCTTCGACTCCGCGCCTCGCGCTCCGCTCAGGAGGACACCATTCTCTCGTCTCTCGTCTCTCGTCTCTCCTCTAAAATAATACTCCACATCGACGGGGAACGTGCGGCCTTCCGCTTCCATCACGCAGCTGTTGTCGTAAAACTCTTCAAAGAGCTTTGCATCAAGCGTTGCCGACGCGACAATCAACTTGAAGTCCGGGCGACGAGCGAGAACCGTCTTGAAAATGCCAAGCAGAATATCAATATTCAACGAACGCTCATGCGCTTCGTCAATCATGATAGCATTGTACTGACGGAACAGCCTATCCTTGCGGAACTCCTGCAACAAAATACCATCCGTCATTACCTTGATGGGAGCTTCGTTCGTACCTTGCTCCCAAAAACGGATTTTCGTGCTGACTAAATTTTCGTCCTTGAGTTCTTCGCGCAAACGGTCAGCAATAGAAATCGCCGCCAAACGCCTCGGCTCCGTCACACCGATTTTGAAAGGTCGTTGCTCTGGATCCTTCGACTCCGCTTCGCTCCGCTCAGGACGACTCGCTACGTCACTTCCTACTTCCGACTTCCTACTGTCTACTTTTCCTAAGAACCACTCGAGCAAAAACTTCGGCAGCTGCGTGGACTTGCCAGAGCCCGTATCCGCCTTGACAATTATAACCTGATGCTTTTCAAGTAATTCAAAAAACTCTTCCCGATGTTCAACGACGGGAAGTTCCGGGTACTCAATTTTCAAGTCTGTCAATAACATTCTAGCAATGAGGTCGCAGCTACGCTGCTTTGAGGTGTGAGCGCGGTCGTTTTCAACTCCCTTTGAGGTCTTAGTAGAGGCCTTCGGCGTGATTAAAAAAGGCTCAGAGCGAAGCGTGCTCAAAGGGGCTTCGCACCGTCCTCAAAGCTCATCACTCCTTAATATGCCCGCACTTGTCGCAGGTGAGCTTGTAGCTGTTATCGGGGTCAACAACCATCACGCCGTCACATTCCGGCACTTCGCACGGGAGTTCTCCCGGCATAACTTCTCTATAAGTCTTTTTTTCTTCCATAATGCCCCGAATATAGAAATTCGTTCCCTGCGCTCCCAACTCTTTATGTATTTTTTCAACATGGAAAACGCAAAGACAGTCAAGCAATCGCAAGTAGAAACTCGCGACATCGTCCACCCCTCCGACGTGAACGCCTACAATTACGTGTTCGGCGGGCACCTGACATCGCTCCTCGACAAGGCCGCCTGCATTGCCGCTTACACGCATTCCAGAAGGCGAGTCACCACGATTTCCATCGACAACGTGCGCTTTTTTAAACCCGCTACAGTCGGCACGATTCTCACCATCAAGGCTTCTGTGAACCGCGTGTTCAACACATCCATGGAAGTCGGCGTAAAAGTCTTGGGAGTCCACCCGCAAGTTTCATGGCAGCCCGAAGTGATTTGCCATGCGTACATGACATTCGTCGCCATCGACGATAACGGCAAGCCGACCCCGATTCCTTCAATTATCCCCGAAACAGAAGACGAAATCCGCCGTTTCGAAGAAGCCGAAATCCGCCGCAATGCTAGGAATGCTCTTGCGGATCAGTTGAAGTAACTTACAATCCTAATAATTTTACATAAAAATTTCTTTCAAAGCAAAAGAAGCAATTTCCAAAATAAGGAATTTGCTTTTTTGTATATTCGGTTGTATGAAAAAGATTTCACTTTCTGTATTTTCGTTCCTTGCCTTGTGCATACTTTTATGCACAGCATGTTCCGACGACGCGCAATACAAAGCTGATTTAAGCCAAATTCAAAGGACTATTGACATAGCCCGCGATTCCTTGAGCAATGAGCTCTGGCTTGAAGTTGAAAAGAACGAAGTCATTAAACTTTGTTTAGACCGCAAAGTTCGCACTTGGGAAACAAAGCTACACTCCAAAACCTTCAATGATTCATGCCTCACATTTCAAGTTCCAACGCTTATCGGCGTAGACACAATTAAAGTCTATTTTCCCGATGACAGTAGTTCACATAACATAAATTTAGCGGTCGGCATGAAGTATTTGAATTTCAAAAATGAAGAAGTTCTATTGGGATTTAATCAATTTACCAAAGAACAATTAAACAGGCGAATGACTTGCACGACAAAGAAAGGATCAATACCTTGTGGTCCCAAAAACGAAGATCCAGAAAGAGTAGCTTCTGTAACAGGCTCTTATTTGGTCGATAAGTATCCTGTAACAAATTGCGAAATAGTACAAGTGATGTGGGATAGTCTTGACACAAAAAATTCTATGAATAATGAAGAAAGAAAAATGATTGCCGAAAAATGGATAAACAGAAAAAAGAACAGCATCCGCAACGAAAATTGCGTTACAAACGATACCGCCGCAAATTCAATAACTCTATTCCAGGCTATGAAATACGCAAACGCACGCAGCCGCCAAGAAAATTTAAAACCTGTTTATATTTTTTCAAAAACCAATGAAGATAATCCTCAAATTTTATCAAAAGGCAAATATGTCATAAGAGATTACGATTTTCTAAAATTTGAAAGTGAATTGGAACATAATTACACAATCATTGTATCTATAGACGAATCATCAGATGGTTACAGGCTCCCCTATTACAACGAATGGATGGTGTTAGCTCGTGGCGGAGATAAGAAATACAAAGCTACTGAAGATATCTTAAAATATGCAAGATTTAATTCTAAGATAAATTTTTATGATTCCGAACCCGTAGGTCAGTTACTTCCCAATGGATATGGTCTATACGATATGTTTGGCTTAGTTGAAGAACATGTTCTTTTCGAAAGTTCAAATCCATTTAAGTGGCAATTCAATAGTCCTTCTTGTTTTAAAGGTGGAGACATCAAGCATAATTGGATGTACACAACCTACGGATCTATAGGAGCTAATTTTTTTACTGTCGGTTTGGGAGGTTTCCGCCTAATCCGCAACATCGGCAATAACGCCAAATGGAGTAACGACAAAGTTCAAAAAACCGAAGTCAAATCAAACGAGAAATCATACGATTTCACAACAATAGGAAAAAAACTTGATTCATTATTGAATTCACTAAAAATAGAACCATTAAAAAGAATTACACCCCAAACAGATACCACCAAACAAAAACGCAAGCAAAAATAGTTTTCCCCCTCCCAAAAACACTGGATACAGTCGAAAACATTTTATTTAAAACGCCCCTTTGACGCCAGGGTCCCTGTTTCTAGATTTTTACACATGAAACAGATAGATGTCAAGGACCGTTCGCTTATCAGCCTTTCGTGGCCGCTAATTCTCACGTTCGCCGTGAGCATGATCCAGCCCATGATGGACAGCTGGTTCTTGTCGCGCACTTCCGAAACTGCAGCCGCAGGTGTCGGCGCCATGCTCCCGATTCTCGGGGCGCTTTTTACCGCCCTCCACGCCTTTTCGCAATCCGGTGCGAGCATCGTTTCGCAGTACATCGGCGCGAAGCAGAATAGCCATGCCAACAGCACACAGACGATGGTCCTCTTCGGGAGCATCCTCCTCGGAGTGGCACTCACCCTTATCGTCTATCCGCTTTCGGGTAACATTCCCCGCTGGATGGGATTGACCGAAGCCCCCGCCGTTTACGCACAGCAGTTCCTCAGCATCGTCTCGTTCGGATTTGCATTCCGCGCCTTGCAAACCATCCTGACCGCCCTTATCGCGACCCACGGGCTCACCATCTGGAATCTCGTCGGTAACACCATTACCATCGCCTCGAACGCCGCATTGAACGTCGTGTTTCTCGAAGGATACTTTGGACTCCCCAAGATGGGCGTGTACGGCGTCGGTCTTGCGACAGCACTTTCCTGGCTGATTTCTTCGATCATTCTCTGGCTCGTGCTCAAATTCAAGGTCAAGCACCACAGCAAAGCCCGCGACTGGAAACGCACCCGCATCCTTTTGCCCGACTGGATCCGCATCGGCCTCCCGGCAGCCGCAGAACCCATCAGCTTCCAGCTTTTCCAAGTGTTCATCACCGCAATGGTCGTCTACATCGGCACAACCGCCATGACCTCCCGCGTGTTTGCCGGTAACTTCGCCGCATTATCCGTCATTCTCGGCGTTGGCCTCGGCAGCGGCAACCAGATTCTCGTCGCCCACCTCGTCGGCGCTCACGATTACGACAAGGCAAACCGCCGCGTCCGCCAAACGCTCACCGTCGGCATTATCAGCGGATTCCTGCTTTCCGTCGCAGTCGCCCTCCTCGGCGAACACCTCATCAGACTCTATACCGACAATCCCGAAGTCATCCGCCTCGGCAAAATCTGCCTCTGGTGCGATGTCGCTGTGCAACCCTTCAAGGCCGTCAACTTTATCCTCACTACATCTCTGCGTGCCGCAGGCGATTCCAAGTTCCCCGCCATCGTCGGAAGCGGCATGATGTGGACGCTCGGGCTTGCCACCTCGCTCATCCTCGCATTCGTTGTAGGCCTTGGGCTCCC
>Ga0310786_10006393_pt1 | contig 15678 bp, 3 predicted proteins | sample AusTroGonzalo_MG_FD_203881 | JGI IMG/M metagenome (GOLD analysis project Ga0310786, IMG submission 203881) | Bovine rumen microbial communities from tropical cattle in Woodstock, Queensland, Australia - Gonzalo_03 (v2) (version 2) | ecosystem: Host-associated > Mammals > Digestive system >... | reverse complement strand
GCCTCGAACTGCGGGGTGTGACCCGTGTCGGCGAGTCGTCTGGCAATATGGGCGATATTCATGTGTTCCTCTCCGCTAACGATGGTACCAAGAGCGAGGGCTCCTTCATATACCGTAACGAGACAGCTACTCACTACTGGACGGCACAGAATCTGAAGGTGAAGCCAGGCACACGTACCTTCTGGCTCTATGGCTATATGCCTGCTGTTGAGGGTATTACGGGCGAGATTCTCGGTGAGCGAAAGCTGAAACTCAGTGGCATCCAGCCCATCAGTCCACACGATATCTGTATTGTGACGGGTGTCAAGGTCTACGAGTCATCGGTATTACCACTTCGTGGTACCTTTGCGTTTGAATATAAGAATAGTGACTATAATGACGTGACCGTTCTCAACTTGCTCCTCGAGCACATGTTGGGTCATGTCGACTTTAAGTTTAAGATAGGCAGTCGCTATAGTCAGTTGCGAAAAATCAAGGTGAAATCGCTGACCATCAAGACCACGTCTAAGAGTTCTATTTCGGCAGAGATTAATCTTCCAGCAAATACCGAGGATGTTGTCTCCATTAGCTATTCTGCTGAAGGAGCCAACAAAAAATATGAGACAATGCTGTTGGCAAGCACTGCCCCCTCTATATTACTGACTACTTCGGGCGTCAGTGTGGGCAGTGGCATCAATGTTGCCGTGGGTACGGGACTGTCTGAGAACTTCGTACTGGAGAGTGAATACGAGGTGTACGACTTGAAAAATAAACTGTTGAGCACCCGTAAGGCGAGCAATAATCTGAGTGGTGTGTTACCGGTAATGGGTCAGAAGAAGGAGGTGGTATTGACCGTAGAACCCACCTATCTCTACCAGTTGTCCGATGATGACTTGAATAACCCAGAAGTAACAATTCAGTGAAAAGAGAATAGTGAACAGTGAGATATAAAGTTACCATAATAAGTTTGTTGATGCTTCTGGCTGCTACGGCGGTGCAGGCACAGATAACCATTGCCGGCAATGTCTATGGTGGCGGTAATGCAGGTAATCTGGGTGGTTCTACCAATGTCAAGGTGTATGCTGGTCGTTTCAACGGCAGTGTCTTCGGTGGAGCCCGTCAGGCCGATGTAGCCGGATGCACTTATGTGAATATCGATGGTGAGAATATGAGTGGCGACATCATCGTCAATGCTGTCTATGGTGGTAACGACATCTCTGGAACTATCGGCTCTTTAGAGAATATCGGTTCTAATTTGGAGAAACCCGATACACGTATTGACAGAGATAATCATCACAGTTCTGGCTCTGAACAAAGTGGACATGAAGACCATAGCGGTCTGAAGGATGTCAGCACCTTTATCCTGACCACTCCAGAACGTAAGGAGACTACAGTTACTAACAATGAGACAGTTACAACCCAGCCCTACCATATCTTTATTGGTCGTCTCTTTGGCGGTGGTAATGGTGACTATAGCTATACCGTCAATAGCACCGATGCTTATAAGTGGGACGTAACGCTAGGCGAAAACAATATTATCCGTGGCATTGACAAACCCCATGTGGCCCGAGCCTATGTCGACCTTCACGGCGGCACTTTTGGTAGTGCCTATGCCGGTGGTAACAATGCTACGGTGACGCGTGCTGCCAATATCTGCATCAACAACACCAGCACACCTTGGAAACTGGCGGGAGTTGATAATAAAGTGGGAACTACTGACGATGTTATTTCTGACGCTGATTTGCAGGCAATGGGCATCAACACCGAGTTCTTCAACCAGATGGGTAAGTACAACTTCTCGAGTGTATTCGGTGGTAACAACAAGGCAGCCATGAGCATTCGTCCTTCCTGGCACCTTAACAACGGTTCCATCGAGAACCTCTATAGCGGTGGTAACGAGGGAGCCATGAACAGTCCCGACGGTATCCTGTTGGTGGTACAGCCCGACGATGGGGGAAACCTGACGGTGACCAATGTCTTTGCCGGTTGTCGTAAGGCACCAGTGCGTCCCTTGCTGGATAACGGACAGGAACCCGAGGTCGGCACCATCGAGGGTTATAAGTTCCCCTCCGGACTGGCAGCCCGCGTACTGATCAAAGGTGGTAACATCACCAATGTCTATGGTGGTAACGATATCACGGGTAAGGTTTCTGGTGGTAGTGCCATTGGTATCTACTCCAGCATCAAGGGCTGTGTCTATGGTGGTGGTAACGGCTCCTATGCCTATACCGATAACCCTGCCCTCAAGACCTCACCGAAATATGGCGACTTCTACTATAATGTCGATTCGCTGCTGAAACAGAAGTATTCCACATGGGCAGATGGTGATTTTGCCAAGCTTAGCGACATACAAAAGAGCTTTAAGTCCGCCGAGGCACTGAATCTGTTCCGTCCCAATGCCGAACAGGTGTCGTTGCGCCTTCATGGTACCGAGGCAAAACCTACCGTCATTGGCGGAGCTGTCTATCTGGGTGGTAACAGTGCTACGCTGAAACCTGTCAAGAGCAATTACCGAATAGAGCTGAAAATCGGTTCTCACGTCTATTCCGACTCTGTGTTCCTGGCCAACAACGGTGCTAACATGATTAATGCTGATATCCTCAGCCGTTATAACGGTACGGTAAAGGACGTGAATAACGAAGATCAGGATTACAGTCAGATGGCTTTCTTAAGCACCGATCAGGATGCAACCGATCAGGATGAAACGAATACGGGTAAGACCACCTTCGCCAAATATATGGACGGCGTGGTGATGGAGGCCGGTCCTCGCGTAGTGTTCGATGGTGAGGATGAGAACGACCCCGATACCTATAAGGACTATAGCACCTACTTCGGTTCATTCTATTGCGGTGGTAATGTCGGCAGTATGCGTAACAATGCCACCACCGAAATCAATGTCAACTATAAGGTCATCATCTTCGACAAGCTGGTAGGTGGTAGCAACAAGGCTCTTGTTCCTGCAGGTACTAATAATGTCGAGTACCGAGGCGGTCTGCTGGGCTTGGCACCTGGTGGTGCTCCTAAGCTGAAGCTGAACCTCTCTGGTCTGAAGTTACAGCCCAAGCGTTGGAAGAATGTGGCGGACAAGTCGCAACTGTTGGAGTGGAACACCATCAGTTCTGCAACGGGAGAGAAAGTGGATTTCAATCCCTCTCAAGCATCGACTGGTACGAGTACCGCTGCAGATATGGATCGCCGTTTCACGGGTGGTAACATCTATGGTGGTTGCTATGAGAGTGGTCATGTCAATGGCGATGTGGTCATCAATGTCAATGGCTCCCTTGTCGATCGTGAGGGCACGTATGGCGTGTTCGACTCGGTGGCAGAGGATACGTTGGGCGAGGCTATCCTCTATGGACACGAAAACTATAACATTACTGCACGTCGTTCGGGAGTCATCCTCGACGAGCAAGGTATGGATGTGCTCGGTACTGCCCTGAACCTGTTTGCCGGTGGCTATGGTAAGGACTCCGAGATATGGGGACGTACCACTGTCAACCTGAACAGGGGCTATATGTTCCAGATCTTTGGCGGTAGTGAGCAAGGTGTTATCGGTAAGTCAACAAACGATGGCGGTACGGGTGAGGGCGATGATTATACGTTTAATGGCAAGACCTTTAGATATAACCCTGCCTACAGCACCGTCATTAACGTTCATGGCAGAAATCCTGGTGCTTCCAAGCGCGCCGACTCCAGTGAGGACATGGCTGAGGCTGAGTTTATCTATGGTGGCGGTTTCGAGGGCCCGATTATGGGTAACACCCGTATTAATCTGGGTCACGGACGTGTGTTCAACACCTTTGCCGGAAGTTGTAATGCCGACATCTTAGGCTATACCGAGACCTATATCGGTCAGTGGACCGAGGGTACTGGTGCCAATGCGACCACCATTACCGGATTCCCTTGGGTGCGCGACTATACCTATGGTGGTAACGACCTGGGCGGTCTGATTTACAGGAGCAAAAACTATTACGACCGACTCAACGAAGAAACCATTTCTAAGATTTACAAATATGACAGCCAAAACAACACCAACCCTTATATGCTTTACGCTTCCGCCTATACGGAGTATAAGCAGGGCCGGGTAGGAGGTATCTTTGGTGGCTGTTATGGTGACTACGACTATTCGCAAACAGGACCCTATTGGAACCGTATAGATGGTGACAATGAGCACAAAAAGTTGCCTTACATGTCCAATGCCTTCGTCAACTTGAGTCCTTTGGCCGACAATGATAATAACAAGGCCAACTATCTTGGCGAAGTCTATGGTGCCGGTCAGGGTCGTGATGGTGACCGTCGTGGTGATAAGATGCAGGACTTCAGCTATGTGCTGGTCGATATGCCTAATACCGAAACCTTCAAGGATGCTGTGGTCTTTGGTGCCGGTTCCTACAATGGAGTGGGCATGCGCCAGGTGGTTGCTCCCAATGCTACAGACGATGCCAAGGATCAGGCTTCTGCCGTTGTCGATCTGATTAACGGAAAAATCCGTGCTGCATACGGCGGTAGCTATAAACAAGGTATCACCCGTCGTACGGTGGTTAATGTGCCAGCCGAGTCAACCATCAACATTGGGAACATCTTCGGTGGTGCCTACGGTACGATGATTCTGCCTCCTTGCGATGTTTATGAGACCAATGTCAACTATAACAACACCAGTGAGAAGGCCCGTCTCACGGGAGCTATCTATGGTGGTAACAACAACGAGCGTCGTTCAATCTATACCCATGTGAACATCACCTCACCAGTATGGTCTAACAAAGAGAAAGGCTATCTGGGCACTGTCTATGGTGCTGGTAAGGGTGTGGACACCTGGTCGGAATATACCGAGGTGAACCTGGAGAGCGGTGCCAAGGTCTATGAGGTCTATGGTGGCGGACAGATGGGCCATGTGCTCAACGCAGAGAGCGTAGAGAAATACATTAGTTTATATAAAACGAGACCCTCAGACACCATTGCAGTCACCGATCCGAAATGGAAAGACCCCGCACGGTGGAAAGATGGAAAAGTAGGTGGCACTACTGGTGCGTTGAAGTCAGACTATCAAGCAGAATGGCAGGCTGATTGGAAAAAGACATGGACACTGGATGGCTACTATGATCCAAAAGATGATTTTACAGGAGATTATATAAAAAATACTCTTACCAACTTCGACAACGTCACGGCCCGTCCTGAGTTGGCTGATGATCCGGAAACAGCCAACCTGTTCAAGGATAAGACTAAGTTCAATACCCACGTCATCATCAACGAAGGGGCCGTCGTCGAAGGCTATGCCTACGGTGGTGGACTGGGTGTTGATTCCATACCGAACAGTGGTGATACCTATGGCACCACGTATATTGCCTTGCTGGGTGGAGTTGTCAAGAAAGACCTCTATGCTGCCGGTACTTCCGGTGGTGTCTATGACGTCTTTGGTGCCAAGAACTTTACCGCCAGTGCCAATGCCTACATCCAAGGTGGTACGGCCCGTAACGTCTATGGTGGCGGATGGAAAGGTAACGTCGGTAATCATACAGGTGCTACGGTGAATGGTAAATACTATGCTATGGCCGGAGCGATCACGAATGATATCGATGGTGAAACCAACGTGGTTATTGGTATTCATCAGGATCATAAAAACGACATCACAGGCTATGGCTTCACGAAGGGCGTTCCTGCCATCCAGCGTAACGTGTATGGCGGTGGTGAAGGTGGTGCCGTGTTCGGAACGTCTAACCTCACTCTCCGTAATGGCTATGTAGGCTATATCCATCTGGATGCAGGTAAGGTGCAGAATGACAAGGGAGAGGTGGTGGATGCTACTATTCCTGAATCTGATAGTGATGAAGAAGAAGCCCCTGATGTAAAAGTACTCTATCCTGCCCGTTATGAGGCGAAAATAAATGATGAGACTTATTATAGCAAACTACCTCCTTATGATTGGTTGGGCAATAAGAGTCTGGAAGATGCCGGCTGTGTCTTTGGTGGCGGTTATATCGACAACAGTAGTGTAGATAGCACCAATGTTACGGTATATGGCGGACAAATCCGAAACAGCCTTTTCGGTGGTGGTGAGATTGCAGCCATTGGCCGTGGCCTGGTGGAGTTGAGCACAACGGATGCTTCTGGTCGTCAATTGACGGGTATCTACAAGGCCGGGAAGACTAATGTCAAACTATATGAAGGCAAAGTCAATCGCAACGTGTTCGGTGGCGGTCGAGGCTATAACAACTTAGGTGAGCATGGTACCCTCAATTCCGACGGTTTCATCTTCGGACAGACCGAGGTACACGTCTATGGTGGTGAGGTTGGTACAATGGCTGGTGTTGCCAGAGGCGACGGTAACGTGTTCGGTGGCGGTGATGTCGGTTATGTATATAGTGCCTATAATTTACCAGATGGAAGCATTGGCATTGGTAAGAAATCCGGTGTCCGTTATGATGAAGATAAGGAGGGCTATTATTATAAATTTGAGAATAACGCTTTTGTTGATGGCTATAAGCTTACCGAGGACTGTAAGGTGGTCATTGAGCCGTGGGCCAAGGCGACAGCTGATGTAACGGTAAATGGTCATTCCTATACAGCAGGAAAGTATGTTCCTACTGACGACCTCAATACGTTGAGTGCTAAGACTGGAGATGATGCATCAAAATGGAACAATCTGGATGCTTCCGGCATCATTATCCACAATGCGGTGTTTGCTGGTGGTAATACGTCGGCAGGTTCTTCTACCGCCAATGCCAATACCGCCTCAGTGTTTGGCAATGCTACGGCTTCTATCCATGACGTCTATCATCGTGACCTCATCACTCTGGGTACCGGTCATACCGGTGGCCTGTATGGTGATGGTAACCTGACCCTCGTTGACGGCTACCGTGAGTTGAATATTACCAACTATGGTACCGATTACTATACCATTGAGAAGGAAATCACGATTGACCAATACCTTGCTCTTCCTGATCGTGAGGCTGCTTACTACGAGCTGCGATACACCTGCCTGAATGAGTGTAAAGATAAGGACGGTACCATCTACAGACCGAAGGATCCGGCTAACGAGAATTCGAAAGCTTCTACCATTACGGCTGATGACTTGCTGACGCTGTTCTTGGTGGAAACTTCGCAAGGTTCCGGAGTATATAATTCCGTACAATATAATAATGTGGATGTTTTGGTATATGACGAAGATAAAGGCTGGATACCAAACAAAGCAACTGGTGCGAACTTCTGGAAGGAGAGCGGTGTGCTGCCTGTCTATGCCGGTCGCTTGATGAACAGTGTTCAGCGTGCTGACTTCTGTGGTGTGTTCGGTAGCCGTATGGTGATGCAGGGTGCTCGCGACCGTGTGCCAGAGATTACCGACTTTACCAACTACACCATCAACCGTGTACGTGAGGTGTCGCTCAACCAACAGCACTCAAAGATTAATGATGATCTGACATTGAAGTCTGGAAAAACGAAAGCAACTAAATTCCCGGAGGACCAGGATCCTAATGATTTTGTCGACTTAGACAAGGCCATTCATGGCAATTACTTTGGCATCTATTCTGTTGTGAACTACCTCGGTGCCTTGACCAGTGATGTTCACTTCAAGCCTGGAACTATTGCCGAAGGTGGTGAAGACATACGCCGTACCGACAACACAAATACGGAATTATACGGACCGGAGAAACAAAAAGATGCGCAAGGTAATATCATTTATGAATCTGATAATGTAACCCCCAAGTTGGTAGGCGACGACCTGACCTATTACCAGTGGAAGGCCAAACATAAAAAGGACCGCACCCGTAACAACGGTAGCAGCTTCAACAAGGTGGCGTTGGCCTCAGGTGTCTATTTGGAGTTGACCACCGAGAAGAGTACGGGTAAGGAACTGAACGAGAAAGACTGGGGTTATATCACCGGTGTCGTAGAACTCGACCTGATTAATGTGCAGACAGGTATCGGTGGTGGTTTCGTCTATGCCAAGAACGAGCATAGGGTAGGAAGTCCGTCGAGTTCGAGCCAAGTTACCTTGACGGCACTAAACGATGGTGCCATTAGCCGTAAGAGCTATACATATGAGGGTGGAGCAGTACAGGAGTTTGAAACCTCTGGCAACTTCGTACACAGCACCCAGACCATTATCGATGACTGTTATAACATCAGTGGTAAGTTCAGTGGTGCTGATGCTGTGCCAGCCCACTATTGGTATATCAAGGGTTCTGTCTATGTTTACGACCAGTATATCTCGGCTTACACAGGTTCATCGAATGCCTACAGTGAGACGGTGGAGATTCCGCTGACCATTGCAGCAGCCTCACATGGTACCATGAAGTTGCTCAATGTTCAGCCTAACCTCTATGCCTATTATGCTTCGCAGGGTGTTGAACTCAATAGTGGCAAGAAGCTCATCATCAATGATGTCACCTATTATAAGAACGATCCCATCAGCTATTGGGACTACTATCTGCTGAGTAAATCAGAGAAGGCATTGTTCGTGCCTAAGACGTATGTCACTGTCGCTGATTGTAAGTGGAGCGAGAATGCTACTGATGTAATTGCTGCCGACTCGGTATTCTTACCAAATGCTTATACAACGCTAAAGGCTGCACATCCTGAGGTCTATCATGTCGCATTGAAGAAGACGGTTCCCTTCGATGAGGTATTCCATGAGTCGAACAACATGAGTCATGATACGGGTTATCTGCTAACCTATAAGATGAATAATCCCTCAGTGTGGGATACGTGGTACACAGAGAAGAAGGATGATCACGATAACGATGGTAATATTGTTGCGGCACATGAAAAGAACCAGACGGGGGGTGTCGGCTATGAAGACGGACCAACCTACTATCTCACGAGCGAAGATGGAGATGTTCTTGGTCAGCGTTCTTATAAGGTCAGCAACCTCATTTCGAAGGAAGTAGAAGATGAGTACCAGAAGATATTGAAAAATGATGATGCTGCGTCTTGGGTTTCAAAACATGTTAAGACAGAGGCGACGAAAGACCAGGCCACCTTTGAACTTGCCTATATGGTAACGAATAAGGCAGGTATCAGCAGTAAGAACTGGAACTATGGCTATGCCATGCAAGCATCAGAGGTAGCCGTTAAGCAGCAAGATGGTAGCTATACTGTTAAGTCTGAATATGTTGGTAGCGTAGCTCCTGCCTATATTTGTACCAGCACCATCCAGATGGATAAGACCGAGTTCATCTATCTCAACAGTACGATGTCGGAGACAGAGAAGACAGGTTATATCACGAGGGTCAATACAGCCATGAATGCAATAGCATCTGGAGCAAGCAGCATGACCACCAAAGCAGAGATTAAAGCTTTGGACATTACTAAAGTGAAGAAGGATTCGTTGTTGTTGCTCTTTGACTTGAAGCAAGATATCACCGAAAAAATCCAGCCTGCTTATTATTGTACTGAGGCGGGTGATTATGGCGGCAAATGGTATGAGAGTGGAGTGAACTACCGTGGTCTGGAGGCTTGGAGCTCTATGTCTAAGGGTGACCGTGCGAAGTTCGCATTCAATTACGATGCTCTCGACCTGCTCGTTGACTCGACTTACAGCCGTAAAGAGGGTGAGAAATACCAGTATGACCATCCCCTTAAGGACGTAACATCTTTTGATGACGAAAGTGACGTGACCAATCTTGCCGGCTATTCTATCACTCAGCCTGTGGACTATACCGCAGAGTATAATAGCAATGAGAGCCTGACACTGACTACCCCCGTATCTGTCATTGGAAAGACAGGCACCCAATCTTCTTTGTCTAAGGGTGATGAACTTCTGCGCACAGATTTCGAGTCGCTGCCCAACGAGCAGCGCCACTATACGGGTATCGTGGTAGGTGACGGTAAGAGTAAAGTGGTGTCAGAGGGATATAAGGTTTATGTGGTCAACCGTCCATTCCAGATAGGTAACACACCATACGCTGTCGGTACGGTTCTCGATGCGAACAGTTATAGCGGCGACATGACTGGCGTCACGGAGCTGATTTTTGCAACGGGTGATAAAGGCAAGACGTACTACTACTGCCGTGAAAAGTACGAGCAGGGGACTGCTATCACTGCAGTTCCGAATAGTGGCGAAAGTGCTCCTGTTGCTGGTACATCGGTTAAGGGCGCAGGCGTTGGCGTAGTGACAGAACAGGGTGTAAATTATGTCACGATAGGTACCATCATTGCAAGTGGTACTGATACTGGTCAGTACGGTTCACTGCCTAACGATCAGAAGAACTTCACCATCCATGGTATATCACCCACCGAGACCTCGACGCTCTACGTGAGTCGTGAGTCTGACATCTTCGACCTCTCGAAGGAGAAGATTATCACAGCTATCTACCAATATGACTTTGAAGAGAGCGATACCTATGGTAATATCACACCAGTCAGCGAACGCCATGTGGTGAACATCCACATCACGTTCAAGAGTGGTGTGCCCACTGTCGAGGACATCAAGGCTCCGCAGCTGGTACTGCCAGGTAGTAAGGTTGGACTGCGTGAACCTAACGTTACACCGGGTGCCTACGAGGTGACGGGTGGTGGCTGGGAGTTGTTCCGTACCCCAGGCGATGCTGAAAGCCACGTCAACGGCAAGGAATTCAATCAGGCTACCGACTCACTCTTCTGGTATCAGAACGACTATTATGTGGCCTACTATGCCAAGACCTATCTGGGCAAGACCTACTCGAACCATGTACAGGTGAATGTGGCTAACTATCACGACCTGAAGAAGGTGATGGAGGCTAAGAAGCACCACTACTATATAGACCACCATGATGTGAAGCGCGAGCCGAAGATCTATATCAACGACTATAGCAAGGACGAGACGGGCAGCAAGAATGGTCTTGACCTGATGAAGCAGTTGTTCGACCTGAGTGTGCTCAATGTAACTGACGACGACAAGGACGATAACGGCCTTATCAAGAGTGGCGACTTTGTAGGTCATAAGCCATTGGAAAACCAGGTACGTGGTGGTAGCTTCCTCGAGTTCATCCTGCGTACCAATATCGACCACACTGGCACGACCTGGAATTCGATAGGTAGTCAGACTGGTGATCCTTGCTTCAGCGGTACGCTGCATGGCGACGGCTACTGTTTGAGTGGTCTTGACCATTCGCTGTTCAACGAGCTCTGCGGACAGGTTTATAACCTTGGCGTCACAGGTTCGTTCACCAGTGCAGGCGTTGCCGATAGCGGTAAGGGCTACGTGCAGAACTGTTGGGTGAAGACCATGGCAACGGAACTGCCAGCGAATACAAGTGCAGTAGAAGCCGTATTAGGCAATCCGACTGATGGTGAAGGAAAGCAGATAGAGAACTGCTATTATCCTGAGAGTAACAAGGCACTTTATGTTGACCATACCGCTACTGCAAATGCACGTGGCAATGCTCGCATGATGCCCGACAGCACGTTCTACAATGGTGAGGTGGCCTACAACCTGAATGGCTTCTACCTGAACAAGCGCTACTATCAAGGCATCAATCAGAGCTCGGGCAAGTCCTATAAATATCTGCAGGCTAATGCTGATGGTACTCTGCCTACCGAAATGAGTACAGGCTGGTATCCAAATACATACGCCTACTATCCGTTGAAGGCAGATGATCCGACCTACGGCTATGTAGAGAACCGCTTTACCTACGGCGACTACATCTATGCGGGAGGCTCTATTCCTGATAATTTGGACAGCCGCATTAGGACAGTGACCGAGACCATTGGTGGCAAGCAGGTAGATGTGACCTACTATGCACCTATCTGGCCCGACGACTATATCTACTTCGGACAGGCCCTGAACTACGGACACGTGGAGGGACGTACCCATCAGGATGTACCGTCGAACATTGCGAAGAGTAGTAATCGCTTAGACCTTACTGAGTCGGGCAACCGCATCTATCGTGCACCGGCCTACTTCCGCAACTCTAAGATGCGTGTGGCTCACTTCAACCCGTATGCTGTCTTCGCCAAGACGAAGAAGGATGTTCCTGGCGTCAAAGCTTACGAGAACATGACGGCCATCGACTTCACGGGTAACGGCGAGACGGCTACCTATCAGCAGAATGCCATCACGATGGCTCCTTATGCTAATCTGGAGAATGGTGCCTTCTTCCCACCGTTGCTCGACGATGGTGGAGTCAGGGGCTTCAAGAATGTCGATCTGACCAAGAACCTGTTGGCCTATACTCAGATCAATACAGCAGAGGGTCATGAGAATGACGCTTGCAACGTGACCAATGCCACTGTTGCTGCTGCACTGGGTGAGATAGCCTATCAGGAAGGCGATGCTACAGGCGAAGGCTATGTGGCAGGCAAGGCCACTTACCATACCGTAGCACTCAGCGACCCACAGTATATCACGGGTCACTGGATCAGGAAGAAGGACGACGACTATGTGGCTCAGCGCGACCATCAGCTGGTGGACAAGCAAGACTTCAATGCACCTATCAGCTATCAGTTTGCCGCAGATAAGCGCATGTGGTATCAGCGTATACCAGACAACTATGCTGGTCAGGAGCATGATATGGATGCCAACGGTAAGCCTGTATTCAGCCAGGATGCCGGCTGGGAGAGCATCAGCCTGCCGTTCACTGCCGAGCTGGTAACTACCGATGTGAAAGGTGAGATAACGCACTTCTATCAAGCAAACAATAGCGACCAGACAAAGGGTCATGAATACTGGCTGCGTGAGTTTAAGGGCAAGGTAGAGAAGTCGCAGGTAACAGGCAAGACTGCCGATGCTAATACCTTCGTGGCTAACTTCGGACTGCCTATAGCTTCTAATGAGAACGATGATGACTACAAGAAGACGGATACCAACACCTTCCTGTGGGACTACTACTACGAGGCTGCTGCAGGTCACAACCAGCTGGATAAGAACTTAGACACCTATCAGACATATTATAATAATGAACGCACGTTTGCGGGATATCCTTCGTTACAAGGTGGTAAGCCTTACCTCATCGGATTCCCAGGTGCCCGTTATTACGAGTTCGACCTGAGCGGTGGCTTCGAGGCCTTCCCGACTACGGCGACCTACCTCACTGAGCGTCCTGAGGTGCTGGCTAAGCAGACCATCACCTTCGCCTCGGCTCCAGGTGCTACCATTGCCGTGAGTGATGGTGAGATTGCTGTCATAGCTCAAGACGGCTACTACCACCGTCCTAACTATCTGAACATCGAGATGCCAGCGGGTGGCTATGTTATGTCGTACGACGGCGATGCCTATAACCAGTTGAGTGCAGACGACGTGACGGCCAAGAATAACAAGGTCAGCGCCTTCCGCACCTACTTCTCGACATCAGCTACACCGCAGCAGGCAGCCCGCCGCATCATCTTCAACAGCGACTACACGCAGTTGGGCGAGGTTGATGACGATATGAAGGACAAGCTGGGCGAGAGTCTCGACATCCGTCCAGGCAAGCGCTCGGTGGTGATTACATCGAACCTGAAGCATACAGCCGATGTCCGCATCTTCAATGTCGGTGGCCTATGTATCGCCAACTTCGACATCGAGCCGGGCCAGACCATCGAACACCCGATCTACCATGATGGCGTCTATGTTGTCCATGCCGCTGGTGGCCGCTACAGGACGAAGTTGGCAGTGAAATGAAAATTTAAAATCTTACTGCTCCAGTTTAAGGGGCTTGAGATTTAGATATTCAGCACGGGCGTCGAAGCAAGGACAGTCCTTCTTGACCCAGGGAAGGTCGCGATGGCCAAGAATTTGGGCATCGGGGTAGTCGGCCTTCAGAGCACGCAGCAGGGTGATGAGGGTCTGCTTTTGGGCAGGAGTGCGAGTGTCGGCAGCTTTGCCCTTGGCATCGAGACCTCCCTCATAGCAAACGCCAATCGAGTGGGCGTTGTAGCGGAGGGCATGGGCTCCAATCATCTCCTCGGGGCGGCACTTATGGATTTTGCCATCCTTCGTGATGTAGTAATGGTAGCCAGTGGTCTTGAAACCTCGAGCCTTGTGACAGGCTTCGAGGTCTTCGGGAGAGAAGTCGCGAGTGACGCGAGTGGCTGAACAGTGAATGCATATAAGATCAATATGTCGCATGGCAGTACTGTTTAGAACAACGAAGGGGCACATGACTGGACACAAAGCGTACCAGCGATAGTGGTGATGATTGTTGCAAGAATTTGAAGCAGCTGCTTCCAGGTTGAAGATGAAAGTTTCATAAAGTTAAGTCTAGTTTAGTTTTATAATAATTATTTGTTCATTTTCTCGTTCGCTCCGAGAAAACGAACCAAAAGAGGAGCGCTACCCCCAAGGCCCCCTATAAAGGGGGATGCAAACTCAAAGTCGCGGAAACCGACGACTTTTCGTGCCTTTTGGTATCGCGGGACGACGCGATGGCTCTTTTTCTTGGCTGCGCGTAGAAAGAAGAGGGAGATGCAAGTGCGCAAGCTGCGTTCATTCCAGTTGACAGTTGAAAATTGAGAAGTGAAAGTTAGTTCAGTGTTCCCACAGGTTTTGGAATCGCTTTGCCCCGGACACATCTTGCATCAGCCCTCAGACTTCAGACATCAGACATCAGCCTTCAGACATCAGCCATCAATTCTCATCGGGATCTCCGCCATTGTCGTCACCACCGCCACCGGTGTTGCCACCGCTGTTTGAACCTCCGTTGTTACCTGTGTTCGTAGATCCACCATTCGTACCATTCGAGGGATTCGTGTTCGATTCACCCTCGACATTCTCTGACCCCTGGTCAGAGTGTGGCGTTGCATTCATGGCGTTGTCATGGGTTTCCTCGAAGACAACATCCTTGAGCATGGTGATGGCATTGACGTACCTCTGCTTGACAGAGCCGTCGGACATCTTCTGCTGACCTACAACAACACGGGTGGTCTCGGGCTGGAACAGTACGCGACGGGTGGTGATGGTCTGGGCACCACAGTCCTCGAGCTTGGTGACACCAATACTTGAGAAGCCTACCTTGAAGATGCCAATGCCGTCGAGCTTGATCTTCTGGCCCATCTCGAAGAAGTGCTTGAAGGCTTCGCCCAGTTCCTGCAGTACGGCCTTGATATCGCTCTTCTTGACTGAGGCCTGGCGCTGAATGAAGTCAGAGAGCTCCTCGGTACCAACGAAGTGGTTGTCGTAGACAGCCTGTGCGAAATACTTGCCGTAGGCCTGGCTGAAGCTGTTCTTGTTTTTTGCTTTAATGAATTTTTGACTCATAATTTGAAAGTTGAAAATTGAAAGTTAAACTTTGTTTGAACCTGCTTTCGCTCAACATTCTGAATGCTAGCCTTCGACTGTATTCGCTTAATCGCAGATTTATGTTTTACTGATCCGGATAGTCTTAACGGGTTGTCGAGATAGTCTTAACGAGGTGTTCGGATAATCTCTATACCCCCAAAGGGATTATTTCGATGGCTCATTCAGATAGTCTGAACGGTTCATTCGAATGGTCTGGATGGACCAAAGGTCCCAGGGGAACGACGTCCTGATTTCTTTTGCAAAGTTACTACATTGGCGAAGGGCGTTGTCCCTTTCAGGCCGCTTGCGCCAGAAAAAAATATCGCGGGACGACGCGATGTAGTTTTATAATCGCTGCGCTGTCAGGGATATCAATACAATAGTCTTCACTAATGTAATAGACGGCTTGAGGGGGTAGTTTACGGGCGAAAGGACTGACACCCATCGCAGTGAGAATGGCACGGCGTGTGGCTAGGTAACGCCGGAAGGTGCGGCTTGACACACCTGCGAGCTTGGCGAGCTCACTT
>Ga0310786_10006392_pt1 | contig 15682 bp, 11 predicted proteins | sample AusTroGonzalo_MG_FD_203881 | JGI IMG/M metagenome (GOLD analysis project Ga0310786, IMG submission 203881) | Bovine rumen microbial communities from tropical cattle in Woodstock, Queensland, Australia - Gonzalo_03 (v2) (version 2) | ecosystem: Host-associated > Mammals > Digestive system >... | reverse complement strand
GTATTTCGCGATGTCTTCTGTGAAGTCAATTAATGGACGTGATCCTATGGAAGTACGTGATCGCGTGTCGTTTGAGCACTTGACTCCTCTTTTCCCAGACGAGAAATTCAATCTCTGTGGTAATCCTGCAACGACAAATCCTTCAACACGCATTGTTGACCTCTTCTCTCCAATTGGTAAGGGTCAGCGCGCATTGATTGTGGCACAGCCGAAGACAGGTAAGACCATCTTGATGAAGGATATTGCCAACGCTATTGCTGCAAATCACCCAGAGGCTTATATCATGATGCTGCTGATTGACGAGCGTCCTGAGGAGGTGACGGATATGAGTCGAACTGTAAATGCTGAGGTTATTGCTTCAACTTTTGATGAGCCTGCTGACCGTCATGTTAAGATTGCTGGTATTGTGCTTGAGAAGGCTAAGCGTATGGTGGAATGTGGTCACGATGTGGTTATCTTCCTGGATTCTATCACACGTCTGGCACGTGCATATAATACGGTATCTCCTGCATCAGGTAAGGTCCTGACAGGTGGTGTTGATGCTAATGCTCTTCAGAAGCCAAAGCGTTTCTTCGGTGCTGCCAGAAATATTGAGAACGGTGGCTCATTGACAATCATTGCAACGGCACTTGTTGATACTGGTTCTAAAATGGACGAGGTGATCTTCGAGGAGTTCAAGGGTACGGGTAACTCTGAAATCCAGCTGGATCGCATGTTGTCTAATAAGCGTGTGTTCCCAGCATTGAATCTCGTACAGTCTTCTACACGTCGCGACGATTTGCTGCAGGATCAGACAACCCTGAATCGCATGTGGATAATCCGCAAGTTCATTGCAGAAATGAATCCTATCGAGGCTATGAATACCGTTCGCGATCGTTTGGTTCAAAGCAGAAACAACGAAGAGTTCCTCATGTCTATGAATGGATAAAACCTTGTAAGAACTAAATAAAACTATCTAAAAACGAATATACAATGGCAAAAATTGTAACACTGGGCGAGATTATGCTTCGCCTGTCGCCTCAAGGCAACGACAGATTTATTCAAAGTGAGTCTTTCCGCATCATTCCTGGTGGTGGTGAGGCTAATGTAGCTATCTCTGTGGCTAACTATGGTCACGAGGCTTATTTCGTATCTAAGTTGCCAAAGCACGAGATTGGACAGATCGCTGTTAACGCATTGCGTCGTTATGGTGTCAATACTCAGTTCGTGGCTCGTGGTGGCGATCGTGTTGGTTTGTATTATGCTGAGACCGGCGCTTCAATGCGTCCATCAAAGGTGATTTATGATCGCGCACACTCTTCAATTGCAGAGGCTGAGCCTTCAGATTTCGATTTTGATGCAATTATGGAAGGTGCAGACTGGTTCCATTGGAGTGGTATCACACCAGCTATTTCTGATAAAGCAGCAGAACTGACGAAGTTAGCTTGTGAAGCTGCTAAGCGTCATGGTGTTACCGTTTCTGTTGACTTGAACTTCCGCAAGAAGCTGTGGACCAGTGAAAAGGCTATCTCTATCATGCGTCCGTTGATGAAGTATGTCGATGTATGTATTGGAAACGAAGAAGATGCTGAGCTTTGTCTTGGCTTTAAACCCGATGCTGACGTGGAAGGCGGTCAGACCGATGCTGCTGGCTATGAGGGAATCTTCAAGCAGATGATGCAAGAGTTTGGCTTCAAATACGTGGTTTCTACGCTTCGTGAGAGCTACAGCGCTACTTATAACGGTTGGAAGGCTTTGATTTATAATGGTAAAGAGTTCTATCAGAGCAAACGTTATGAAATTAATCCTATCATCGACCGTGTTGGTGGTGGTGACTCTTTCTCTGGTGGCTTGATTCATGGCTTGCTTACCAAGAAGACTCAAGGCGAGGCTCTTGAATTTGCTGTTGCTGCTTCTGCATTGAAGCACACCATCAATGGTGACTTCAACTTGGTTTCTATCGACGAGGTTGAAGCATTGGCAGGTGGTAATGCTAATGGTCGTGTCCAGAGATAAATAAGACTATGAAACAGTTTGAATATAAGGTGATCAACTGCGTGATCGGTGTTGAGAAAAAACTCAACCAGTTGGGTTTCGAAGGTTGGGAATTGGTATCTGCCGAGTGTGGTAAGTACATTTTCAAACGTGAATATAAGGAATAATTATTATGGCAAAATTTGATAAGATATCAGTGATGCAGAAGATTGGCGATACCGGTATGGTACCCGTCTTCTATCATAAGGATCTTGAGACCTGCAAGAATGTAGTGAAGGCCTGCTACGAAGGAGGCGTTCGCGCATTCGAGTTTACCAATCGTGGAGACTTCGCTCAGGAGGTATTCGGAGAGTTGGTGAAGTGGGCTGACAAAGAGTGTCCAGAATTAGCATTAGGTATTGGCTCTGTCGTAGATGCTCCTACTGCTGCTATGTACATCCAATTGGGTGCCAACTTCGTGGTAGGTCCTTTGTTTAATCCTGAGATCGCGCCTGTTTGCAATCGTCGTCTGATTCCATACTGTCCAGGTTGCATGACAGTCTCAGAAATTGGCAAAGCACAGGAGTTGGGATGTGATTTAACTAAGGTCTTCCCTGGCGATGTTGTAGGTCCAAACCTTGTTAAGGGCCTGAAGGCTCCCATGCCTTGGTCAAAGATTATGGTGACGGGTGGCGTTTCTCCTGACGAGGAGAACCTGACCAAGTGGTTCAAAGCAGGCGTATTCTGCGTTGGTATGGGTTCAAAGCTTTTCCCTTCCGACAAAGTGAAGGCTTGCGATTGGCAGTATGTCACAGACAAATGTCGTGAGGCTCTTGGATATATTTCCAAGGCTCGCGCTTGACATAACTCTATCTTAAAGAATAGGAGGTTAAGGAATGAAAGGCAATTATGTATATTCATTTCTTATCCTCCTTTTGTTTTTGCTTAATTCGTGCACTGACAAATCGAGGTCAGAGATTGATTTGCTTAATGATTCCTCTTATGACTTTCATTATCGGAATCTTGACTCTACGACCTTTTATGCTAGTAAAGCTTATAATCTGGCTTTAGAACATAATTACAGTGACGGACAGGCCGAGGCTCTCAATAATTTGGCCTTTGTCGATATCGTTAAGATGCATTATGATGATGCGCTTCGCCGTCTTGACACTATCCCAGAAATAACAGATAATCAGTTAGAACTCCTTGTCGCGTATATTCAGCAGATGAGACTTTGTCAGCGTCAATCGCAGAATCGCGAGTTCTATGATTGTAGAGAACGCGCTCAGCAGTCTTTGCGTAGAATCAACGAGGAGCGACATCTCTTGTCCGATCGCCAGATTTGTCGTTTGATTTATGCTGAGAGCGAACTTGCAATAGTCAATTCCACGTATTATTACTATGTCGGTCTTGAAAGACAGTCTATCGATGCGTTGGAGTCGATTTCTCCTGATATAGAAAATGACACAGCCCAGTGGCTTAATTATCTCTATAATATTGGAGCTGGCGGTATCATTACTCAAGGTAGTCAAATGGAGATTAACCAGCAAGAGTTTGATTATCTGATGCGTTGTTATTTGTTAGCTAAACAGCATCATTATCCATACTTTCTTGCTAACTCTCTTGAGGCTTTAGCAGAACATCTTACGGTGTTTGATTATCGTATTCAACTGACATCAGATAATCAACCTGCTATGAAGTTCTTAAATCCTGAAAACGTTTCATTGGACGTATTACCTTTGTGGTTGGCGAATAATGCACTTTCACTGTTTGAGTCTTATGGCGATACCTATCAGACAGCGGGAGCCTATCGTACACTGGCCACTTGTTGCCTTTCGGACACCGATTATGATGGGGCTTTGCAAAATCTGGAACTTGCCTTGAGTGATACTCTTATTTTTCAAGCTCCAGACTTGGTGGCTAGTATTCGTGAGCAGCTGAGTGTGGTTTATGCCGCAATTGATAAGAAGTCTGAAAGTGATTACAACAGAAATATCTATCTGGACCTGCAGGAACGAACGCGTCAAGACCAACGATTGGAAGCGCGTGCTGCACAGCTTGAACACTCTGTCACACAGTTGAATAGATTATTAGTGGCAGTTGTTTTAGTGTTATTCATATTTGCTGGCATTATAGTCGTTTTTTACTATCACAGAAAGAAATCACTTCGTAACGATCATAATCAGGAACTAGATGAACGACGTGAAGAACTTGACGAGCAAATGACTCTAACTCGTCTACAACTTCAACAGGAAAAACGTATTAATGTGGAACAACGAGCCAAGCTTTCGCTTATCAATGCCATCACACCGCTCATTGATCGCATGATACATGAAATTAAGTTACTTGATAAATGCGATGGGGAAAATAAGGAAAATAGAATCAATTATATCTGTGAACTAACTGATCACATTAACTCCCAGAACGATATACTGAACCATTGGATTCAGTTGAGAAAGGGAGAACTGAGTTTACATATTGAATCGTTTCCTCTCCAAGAACTCTATGAAATCCTCAATAAAAATAGACGTAGTTTTAGTTTGAAGGGCATAGAATTGATAATTACACCAACAGAAGCCTGTGTTAAAGCGGATAAGGTGTTGACGTTGTTTATGTTGAACACGTTGGCTGACAATGCACGTAAGTTTACCCCAGAAGGAGGTTCTGTAAGCATTGAGACCATTTCAACAGATACCTACGTAGAGATATCTGTCATTGATAATGGTATTGGCATGTCAGAAGAACAAGTGGCTCATGTGTTTGATCGAAAATCTATTATTGATAGCTCTTCTGTTTCTCATGGATTTGGATTATTAAATTGCATGGGAATTATTAATAAATATCGGAAAATCAGCAAGTTGTTCTCTGTCTGTCAACTCTCTGTTGAGAGTAAAAAAGGCGAAGGCAGCAGATTCTATTTTCGATTGCCCAAACGTATGCTGAGTATTATCGCTTTTGTCTTTGCTTTCTTTGGAACGATGCAAGCTCAATCAGCTCTTGAGAAGGCAAGTTCTTATGCAGATTCAGCATATTTCTCTAATATAGAAGGTCATTATCAGCGTACTTTGGATTATGCAGATTCATGTAGACTTTGCTTGAATGCGTATTATGCTTCTATTCGTCCGCAATCTGTTGATACATTGATCAAAATAGGTGATTTGTCTAATACTCCTCCCGAAATCATTTGGCTACATGACGGTATTGATATCAATTATAATATCCTGCTTGATATCCGAAATGAGAGTGCAGTGGCTTCGCTAGCTCTTCATCAATGGCAATTATATCATTACAATAATCGCATCTACACCCAGCTGTTTAAAGAACTTTCAGCGGACACTACACTAGACTCGTATTGTCGAACGATGCAGCAGTCACAGTCGAACAAGGAAGTGGCTATCATTCTTTTGGTGTTACTTTTCATTGCTATTATTGTTGTAGTGATTTGGCAGTTGTTCATTCTGCACAACAAGCGTGTAAAAGCTTTCCAGGAAATTCAAGCAGAATTGGATATGGTCGCAGATGAGATACAACGTTTGAAAATGGAAGAAGGTAATCTTCATGTGAGCAATGCTGTACTTGATAATACGCTCTCTACGTTTAAGCACGAAACAATGTACTATCCGAGCCGTATTTATCAGCTGGTTACAGCTGGTAATCATGATGCTCTTCCTGAAGTCGTTGATTATTACCGCGAATTATATGGGATACTGAGTGAACAGGCTATCAAGCAGTTGGACGATCGAAAGATGCATCTGCAGGCTCTCGACCACGAAGTCTTGGGAGACGAAATACTAATCAATTATCTTTTCGATATCCTTGCACAACAAGCAGGTGAAAAAGGTCTGGTTACAGAGTGGACTGTACGTGACGATAACTATGTACAGGTACACGTGTCGATGCCTTCTTTTGTGGCAACAGACATCCAACTGCAGCAATTGTTTATGCCTGTCCGTCAAGACAACATTCCATTTCTCATTTGCCGAGAAATAGTACGTCAACATGGAGAAGTAACGAATCGTCATGGTTGTGGCATTTATGCAGACCGTGATAAGAATCATATTGTTATTATTAACATTATACTACCTAGAATATGCAAAACTTTAAAGTAATCATCGTAGAAGATGTTCCTTTGGAACTAAAAGGGACTTTAGGTATAATAAAAACTGATATTACCGAAGCAGAGGTAATTGGAACTGCTGATTCTGAGGCCGCCTATTGGCGTTTGATTAAACAACAGTTACCCGACTTGGTATTGTTAGATCTGGGCTTAGGTGGTTCAACTACTGTTGGTGTAGAGTTATGTCGTCAGACAAAAGAGATGCATCCAAATGTTCGCGTCTTGATATTTACTGGTGAGATTCTTAATGAGAAACTTTGGGTTGATGTGCTTGATGCAGGCGCAGATGGTATAATTTTAAAAACAGGTGAACTGCTGACGCGCAACGATGTGTTGGCTGTGATGAATGGCAAACAACTTGTCTTCAACGAACCCATACTGAAGAAAATCGTAGAGCGTTTCAAGCATAGTGTTGGTTCTGAACTTTCCAAGCAAGAGGCGCTGATTAATTATGAGATTGATGAATACGACGAACGTTTTCTACGCCATCTCGCATTGGGATATACAAAGGAACAAATTACTCAGCTTCGTGGAATGCCCTTTGGTGTGAAAAGTCTTGAGAAGCGCCAGAACGAACTTATCCAGAAACTATTTCCTGATGGTAAGAGCGTTAATGCTACTCGTTTGGTTGTTCGTGCTATGGAACTACATATTTTAGATTTAGACAATCTTGAACCAGACGAGGATTGATTATGACCAATAGAAAGACGATTGTTGCTAATACTGCTGTCATAATTGTATGTGCGGAACTTCTACTCATACTCTTATCATGGTATCTAGCCGCTACTCAGACGGAAGGCGTACGATCCTTGTTATCCAGCGAGGGGATTCGTTGGTTTTTCGGCCAGTACACAGCTGTTTTGTTGAGACCAGAGCTTATTTGGCTTCTATTGGCATCAATGGCAGGTGGTACATTGTGGCGTAGTGATATAATGGGACGAGGCGATCAGAATCTCCGTCGTACCTATGCTCTTCGTATTTCTATGTTTGTTTTTGTTATTCTGCTTATTGTGGTCATGCTTCTTGTTCTTGTTCCACATGCTGTTTTGCTATCGTCTACAGGTCAACTGTGGCCATCACCTTTTAGTAGAGCTTCAGTTCCTCTGCTTGCGTTGCTAATTATTGTTACTTCGATATTTTACGGAATTGTTAGCCGTACGTTTACATCATTGGTGAGCATCATTTCCTCTTTGACATGGGGCATTGAGAAAGCTTCTTCACTCATTTTGCTCTATATCTTTGCTTTTCATTTTTACGAATCATTGCGTTACGTGTTCTTCTAACTTTAATCGATGAATAAAATATTATCAGTTATCGTATTATTCAGCCTGAATGTCACTCTTACTCTTGCTCAATCAGCTTGGAATGCCCGTTATCAGCGATATATTGACCAATACAAGGATTGTGCAATAGAACAAATGCTGAAGCACAAAATCCCTGCATCTATCACTTTGGCCCAAGGTCTTCTTGAAAGTGGAGCAGGCGAGAGTACTTTGGCTCGCAAGGGAAATAACCACTTTGGTATCAAATGCCACAATTGGACGGGCGGCACCATGTATATTGATGATGATGCTCGTAACGAATGCTTCCGAACTTATAATTCGCCGTTCGAATCCTATGAAGACCATTCTCGTTTTCTTGTTTCCGGTCAACGCTATCGTAGTCTGTTTAAACTGAAAACAACTGATTATAAAGGATGGGCGCGCGGACTAAAAGCAGCTGGTTATGCAACTAACCCTAAATATGCTGATAGACTGATTGATATCATTCAACTATATAAACTCTATGAATACGACAAGGCTCATTCATATGATAAGTTTATGACACAACATGCTAAGGATCATAATGTAGGTGGTAGTCCACTTCATCCTATTGGTATGTATAATAAGAATTATTTCCTTTATGCTCGTCGAGGTGATACTTTCCGTTCTATTGCCGAAGAGATAGGTATTTCTTATCGCAAACTTGCTCGTTATAACGAACGTGATAAGGATGACCGTTTGCAGGAAGGCGAGGTCATTTGGCTTAAGAAAAAGCAGACTAAAGCTTCAAAAGAGTACAAGGGGCGTACTCATCATGTACGTTCTGGCGAATCTATGTATACGATTGCACAGAAATATGGCATTCGCTTAAAGTCTCTTTACAAAATGAACAAACTTTCGCCGGATTACGAAATACAAGTAGGCGATGAGTTGAAGTTGCGTTAGGCTTATATAGAAAGTTGAGGTAATAGAATCTTGATATAGTGACGTTCCCAATCGGCCAAGTGATGACGTTCGTCATCATAAGCCAATATATCAAGATCTAATCGTACAATGCCTTCTTGGCGATCTTTCATGGTACGTCCCAGCTTTATTTCTATCTCTTTTAGCTGATTACATAGTTCGTCAAACGACAGTTTTGTAGACGCTTTAACTAATTGATTTAAATACAAGTCTTGACGCTTGCAACCTATGGGTTCCGTCCATATGGCATCTGTAAAATGCGTAAAAACAAGAATCTGCTCGAGATACAAGCGTGCTTCGAGCAGATTCTTTTCGGCTTCGTGATTAGCTGCCAGGGAGATAATACATTGGTGCATATCACAAAAAATATTTTTGCTACGCATTAATAATTGTTACGATTGTTAATGCGAGTTTTTACCTTGTCTACATATGCATCAATGGTAGCTACCGCCACAATGTTGACTACGTCGCGTACTGAAGCGCCGAAATCTATGAAGTGGATAGGCTTATTCAGACCCATCTGAATGGGACCGATAATCTCTACATCGGCATCAAGCATCTGTAGCATCTTATAGCTTGCACGTGCTGATGTCAGATTGGGGAACACCAAAGTATTGACATCCTTGCCCTGCAGACGAGTAAATGAGTATTGCTCCTCACGTGCCTCGCGGTCGAGAGCGAAATTTATCTGCATCTCACCATCGATAGCCAAGTCGGGATATAACTCTTGCATCTGCTCAACTGCGCGACGTACTTTCTGAGCACCCTTACTCTGAGAGCTACCAAAGTTAGAATGAGATATCATTGATATTACAGGCTTCTCATTGAAGAAACGTACGGCAGTAGCAGCCAGTTTGGCAATGTCAACCAAAGTGTCTGTGTCTGGATTCTCATTAACCAGTGTATCTGCAATATATAGGGTACCCTTGGGTGAATTGATAATATGCATCGTACCGAAGTGGTTATACTCTGGACGTATACCAATCACCTCATTGACCACTTTGATGGTATTTGAGTATTTTGTATAGAGACCAGTGATAAACGCATCTGCATCGCCAGTCTCTACCATCATCATACCGAAATAGTTTCGTTCAAACATCTTGTCATTAGCCTCTTGGAACGTGTAACCATCACGCTGACGCTTCTCTGCCAAAATGCGAGCATAGCGTTCACGACGCTCTTGCTCTCTTGGATGGCGAAGGTTTACAATCTCGATTCCCTCAAGGTTCAGATCCATCTGCTTCGCCATCTTTTCAATGACCTCATCATTGCCAAGTAGGATGGGGTAGCAGATTCCCTCACTCTTTGCCTGAACAGCAGCTTTTAACATTGTGGGGTGGATAGCTTCGGCAAATACCACACGCTGGGGATGAGCGGCTGCTGTGGCGTAGAGTTTTTGTGTTAGTTTTGTCTCCTGACCCAACAGTACCGACAATGAATCCTTGTATTTTTCCCAGTCTTCAATAGTCTTGCGAGCAACACCGCTCTTGATGGCAGCCTGGGCTACGGCAGCACTTACCTCTGAAATTAGACGTGGGTCAACGGGTTTTGGAATAAAATAATCGCGACCAAACTTAAGGTTGTTCACCTTATATACATCATTCACCACATCTGGTACGGGTTGCTTAGCCAGGTCAGCTATAGCGTGAACAGCAGCTAATTTCATCTCCTCGTTGATAGCTGTTGCATGAACGTCGAGTGCACCACGGAAGATATAGGGGAAGCCTATTACATTATTAATCTGATTGGGATAGTCAGTACGGCCCGTGGACATTAGCACATCTGGACGGGCAGCCATTGCATCCTCATATGAAATCTCTGGAACGGGATTTGCAAGTGCGAATATAACAGGATCCTTTGCCATTGAGCGTACCATATCCTGTGTCAAAACGTTGCCTTTCGATAAACCTACAAATACGTCGGCATCTACAACAGCTTCAGCCAAAGTGTGAATATCGGTGCGACTGGTAGCGAAGAATTTCTTTTGTTCATTCAAATCCTTACGCTCGGTAGAGATTACACCCTTTGAGTCGAGCATTACAATATTCTCTTTCTGTGCACCGATGGCCATATAGAGTTTGGTGCATGAAATGGCAGCAGCACCAGCACCATTTACTACTATGCGTACTTTTTTAATATCCTTGCCGTTTACTTCCAGAGCATTCTTCAAACCTGCTGCACTGATGATTGCTGTGCCGTGTTGGTCATCATGCATTACAGGAATGTCGAGTGTCTTCTTCAAACGTTCCTCTATATAAAAGCACTCTGGTGCCTTGATGTCTTCAAGGTTTATACCACCAAAGGTTGGTGCAATACGTTCTACAGCTTCGCAGAACTTTTCAGGATCCTTTTCGGCTACCTCGATATCAAATACATCAATGCCCCCATATATCTTAAAGAGCAATCCCTTTCCTTCCATTACGGGCTTGCCACTCAGTGCTCCGATGTCGCCAAGTCCCAAAACTGCTGTACCATTTGAGATGACGGCCACTAAGTTTCCTTTATCCGTATATTTATAAGCATCGTCAGGTTTCTCCTGTATTTCAAGACAGGGATAAGCAACTCCTGGCGAATAAGCAAGTGAAAGGTCTGTTTGTGTCCGATAAGCTTTTGTGGGCTTTACTTCAATTTTTCCAGGTCTGCCGCTTTCGTGATATTCAAGGGCAGCCTCTTTTGTAATTTTTGCCATATTAATGAATCATGTTAAAATTGCAGCGCAAAATTACAAAAAACTCATGAAAAATGCAATACTTTATTTATCTTTTTTGTATCTTTGCATCATAAAATAAATAGATATGCAAGAAATAAAGATTTTATCGACTTATAGACTATCGCTGAAAGGCAAAATTCTCGAAATGGCTATGTCTGAGTTCGCTCAGCGTGGTATAAAGTCCGTTAAGATGGATGACATTGCCAAAGGTCTCAATATTTCCAAGCGTACGTTATACGAGATATATGATAACAAAGAAGTGTTGTTGTTCGAGTGTCTTAAGCGTGCTAAGTCTCAAGATGAATTGAGAATGATGGATATGCTGAGTCAGCAGAACAATGTCATAGACATCATCCTCAATATTTATAAAATAAAGATTGCACAGCTCAAACAAGTAAATCCTTTGTTCTATTCCGACATTGAGAGGTTTCCTACTGTGATGGCTTTTCTTGACGAGCAGCATGAGCGTGACCGCATTCTCCAGAAACAGTTTCTTGTTCGTGGAGTTGAGGAGGGTTATTTCCGTAAAGACATAGATATCAATATTGTTATCACTATGTTTGATGCTCTCAGTCAGTATGTTCGTCGTACACGTCTTTATAATCAGTTCCCGGTTAAAGACATTTTCAACAATATGCTATTTATCTCATTTCGTGGTATTTGTACACAAAAGGGGATTGAGGTTATTGATCGTTTCTTGACGAATACATGATTGACAGCGCACTTTTCTTCTTGTTGGATAGTAACCGCTTACTCTCCTTTACAATTTCATGCTAAGTGAAATACGTTTACGACGATGATCTACTTCAAGGACACGTACTCTGACGTATTGATGAAGTTTCACAATCTCATTGGGGTGTTTCACATATTTATTGGCCATCTGCGATACATGGACAAGACCGTCTTGATGAACGCCGATGTCAACAAAGGTACCAAATGCTGTGATGTTGGTGATTATACCAGGTAGTTCCATTCCTTCAATAAGGTCGTCTATGCTTTCAATACCATCCGCAAAACGGAATTCTTCTATTTGTTCGCGAGGATCGCGACCTGGCTTTTCGAGCTCTTTCATTATGTCTGTGAGGGTTGGGAGTCCTACCTGTTCAGTCACATAACAGTTAATGTCTATCTTCTGGCGGCGCTTAGGATCACGAATCAGGTCTGTTACTGTGCATCCCTGGTCTTTTGCCATACGTTCAACAATGGCGTAGCTTTCCGGATGTACAGCACTGTTGTCAAGTGGATTCGTGGCATTGGGTATGCGCAAGAATCCAGCACATTGTTCAAAAGCTGATGGACCCAAACGTGGCACTTTCTTTAGTTGACCGCGACTGATGAAGGCACCATTTTCGCGACGATAATTCACGATGTTCTTGGCTAATACAGGACCTAGTCCACTGACATATTGTAAGAGATGTTGTGATGCCGTGTTGAGATTCACACCTACTGAGTTTACGCAGCTGATAACTGTCTGGTCTAGTTGCTCCTTGAGTTTTATTTGATCTACATCATGCTGATACTGTCCAACGCCTATGCTCTTGGGATCTATTTTGACGAGTTCGGCTAAGGGGTCCATGAGTCGGCGACCGATGGATACGGCTCCGCGTACTGTGACATCTTCATCGGGAAATTCCTCACGCGCTACTTTTGAGGCGGAATATACTGAAGCGCCATCTTCGCTGACAACAAATACGGAAATCTCGTTTCCGTCATTCAAACAATCCTCTATGAAAGAATGTGTCTCACGACTGGCGGTGCCGTTGCCGATGGCGATTGCCTCGATGTGATATTGTTCAATCATCTGTTGTATGTGGATAGTGGCCTGCATACGTTTGTTTATTGGAGGATGAGGAAAAATTGCTTCATGATGAAGTAGGTTGCCCTGAGCATCGAGGCATACAACCTTGCAGCCTGTGCGGAAACCGGGGTCAATGCCCATAATGCGTTTTTGGCCTAAAGGAGCTCCTAATAGCAGTTGTCGCAAATTCTCTGCAAAGACGCGAATAGCCTCAGTATCGGCTTGCTCTTTGCTTAGATTGGAAAATTCCGTTTCAATGGCAGGTTTAAGCAGACGTTTGTAACCATCCTCAACAGCTTCGGCAACCAATTTTCCGCATGGTGTGTTTCCGTAAACGTAATGACGTCGAATACGATCAATACATTCTTGGTCATCAATAGGGTCTATGCTGATACGCAAGATTCCTTCGGCCTCGCCTCTACGCATAGCCAATAAACGGTGGCTAGAACAACGTTTTAATGGTTCATGCCAATCGAAATAGTCACTAAATTTGGCTGCTTCATTGCTATCTGCTTTCGCTTTGATTACTTTCGAAGTGATAATGGCTGTACGACGATATGCACCGCGAACTTGTTGACGACTACGCTCATCCTCGCTAACCATCTCGGCAATAATGTCTTGTGCTCCCTTGAGCGCTTCTTTTATAGATAATGTAGAGTTGATAATGGCTAATTGTTTGTCGGCTGCTGCCTCTGGATTGTGTTCACGCTGAATCAGGAGAATCTTGGCTAAGGGTTCTAGTCCCTGTTCTCGAGCAACCTGTGCACGGGTACGGCGGCGGGGTTTATATGGAAGATAGATATCTTCAAGCTCAGTTGCATCCCAACAATTTTCAATACGCTTCCTCAGTTCAGGAGTAAGTTTGTCCTGATCGTCAATAGTCTTTAGTGCCGTTTCCTTACGTTTCATGATTTCCTTCAAACGCTCGTACTGATTGCTAATAGCAGTTATCTGCACCTCGTCGAGTCCGCCTGTTCGCTCTTTGCGATAGCGTGAAATGAAGGGAATAGTACAGCCCTCGTTGAGTAGGGTGAGGGTATTTGAAACGGCTTCGATGCCTAATTGCAGGGCTTGAGCTATGAGTTTGGTAATGATATTCTGTTGCATATTATTATAAAGAAGTAGTTATTGTATGCTGCACAATTGCTTATAAGCACAGTAACGACAGCGGTTACGATCGTTGGTAGGTACAAATGCTATCTTGGGGTTGTAGATTTCATCAACCTTTTCACGTAATAATTCGATAAATCGCTCACGATAGTCTGCCACATCTGTGATGGGTGTGCGTCCAAAACAGATGGTAGGGTCATATCCTTCTCCACCAGAATGCTGAATATAGAGCAGAGCAGGTGAAACAGGGATTGAAGGATGTTCAGCTCGTACTATTGTAGAATAGAGTATTGCTTGAAGATAATAATCACTATGGTTTTGTAGACTTTCTTGCGCGAAGATAGCATCGACATCAACTAAAGAACGTGGCATGCTACTGCCGGTTTTATAGTCTATAACACGTATTATTTCAACATTATCTTTAGTTATTCTGTCAAGACGGTCTATACGTCCACCTATCATTGTAGTAATATGCGGTGTAGTGATAGATGCCTTGACATCAATCTCGAGTCCTTCGATATAGAAAGGAGCCAGGTCGTGATCAATCTCAAGCAGGCGAGTTATATAGTGAATGATGACCTCACGATTGATGAGCTGTAACCCATTGAGTTCGAGGTGCTCGCCTTGTTTGTTCTGAAAGAGTTCTTTATTGATAGCCTCATCTACTGCGCGTTCAATGTCTACACGTCTCTTAAGCAACTGCTCAATATCACTTTTGAGAATCTGACGGCTTTTGTTCATAAGTCGTGTGTAGAGTCGTTGTGAGGCTTCGTGGAAGATATCGCCGAAGATTCGATTGTCAATGGTCTCGTCTACTTGCGAATTAGATTCATGCAATCCGCAGGCATAAGTATAATAGAATATCAGAGGACAACGCATATAGCGGTTTATAGCTGTGGGGGTGAGTAGAGCCTGTGTATGAAAGCGGCTTAAAAGCACTTCCATGATTTGTTGCGTCTTATCTACTGTTGGCGGACTAAATGGCGTATGTGACTGTCCTGCTTGTAGTGTATTATAATGAATGTCATGATGGGCATCTTCAACCATGAGTTGTAGCATGAAGCGACTCATTTCGCCCTTTCCTCCGTCGGTGGTGGCATTACTATAGAGAATGGTAACATCTGAAGCGCGCTGAAGTAGCCGATGGAAATAGTAGCTGAAAATTGCTACCTTGTGGTCAATGGTTGTCAGTCCATATGCTTTGCGCAGATTGTATGGAATAAATGATGTGTCGTTGATGCCACGTGGAAGGTTACCTTCGTTGCACGATAAAAGAAGAACGTGGTCGAAGTCGAGGTTACGAGTCTCAAGCACACCCATTACTTGAATGCCTTCTGCGGGTTCTCCGTGGAAGGGAATCGATGTCGACTGAATCATCTGACTCAGTAGTCGTTGAAAGGTTGTGACGCTAACTAGCAAGTCACCACTACGAACGAGTGTAAGTAAACGATTCAATAGTGTGTAGGCTTGAAAGACAGCCTCTTGAAATAATGGTGTCTCATCATTGGTATTGCGTGCAATGGAAGTAAGTATGTCGCACATCCATTCAATCAGTGGTTCGTTATCATTGTCCTTCAAAACTATTGGGTGTATGAGTTCTTCGGGTACGTTTGCCATATAAGGATGGCGCATTAGATTATTTAATAATCTGGGACGGAAGCGCTTACTTCGACTATCATAACCAAACGTCTGCAGATTGATGAGCATTTGTACAAGTGAAGCTACAGGCGATTGTGCCAAAGAGTAACCTGTGGTGATGTTAAGTTTGT
>Ga0310786_10006391_pt1 | contig 15683 bp, 14 predicted proteins | sample AusTroGonzalo_MG_FD_203881 | JGI IMG/M metagenome (GOLD analysis project Ga0310786, IMG submission 203881) | Bovine rumen microbial communities from tropical cattle in Woodstock, Queensland, Australia - Gonzalo_03 (v2) (version 2) | ecosystem: Host-associated > Mammals > Digestive system >... | reverse complement strand
TGACCTAAATTTTGATGTTTCTTATGACACAAATGTTGACCTTGCAAAAGATGTGATCAACTCTGTTATTGAATCGTGCGAAACTATTTTTATGGATCCAAAACCATCTGTAGTTCTCTCATCATTAAACAATAGTTCAATAACTTTTACGTTAAAAATTTGGTGTAATTCAAGTGATTATTGGGATACAAAATGGTATTTAATTGATAATATCTTTAATGAACTTAAACGAAACAATATTACAATTCCTTTCAATCAACTTGAAGTCGCTCTTGTTGACCCAAACAAAAAAAATTATGTAAGAGAACAAAAATTGACTCCTGCTGAAAATCATAAGACAAAGACGTCTCACAGTGAAGATATTATTGATAAGATTAGTCACACAATCAAAAAGCCTCGTAAAGCAAAAAAGCAAAGTGAAAAGAAAGATTCTAAATAATTATACAAATAGCACCTCACTGTTCGTGAGGTGCTATTTCAATAAAAATTAAAAAGTTATTCCCATTCGATTGTTGCAGGAGGCTTTGATGTTATATCATAAACAACTCTATTTATATTCTTTACCTCATTTACAATTCTATTGCTACAAATATCTAGGATTTTGTGTGGGATTTTGTACCAATCGGCAGTCATAGCATCAACACTATTAACTGCTCTAAGTACCAATGTGTAATCATATGTTCTATGATCGCCCATAACACCAACAGATTTAATATCCGTCAAAACCGCAAAGTACTGCCATATATCCTTGTCAAGTTTTGCTTTTGCAATTTCTTCCCTAAAAATATAATCTGCATCGCGAAGGATATCAAGTTTTTCTTTTGTTATTTTTCCAATAACTCTTATAGCAAGACCAGGTCCTGGAAATGGCTGACGCATAACAATATTTTCTGGAAGACCTAATTCAAACCCAACTTTTCGAACTTCATCTTTGTACAAATCTCTAAGAGGTTCTACAATTTCATCAAAATCAACCACACTTGGAAGTCCACCCACATTGTGATGACTTTTTATAACTGCAGATTTGCCAATGCCACTTTCCACAACATCTGGATAAATTGTGCCCTGCGCCAAAAAATCAACTTTGCCAATTTTCTTCGCTTCTTTTTCGAAAACCTTTATAAATTGTTTTCCAATGATCTTTCTCTTTTTTTCAGGATCTTTGTGGTGTTTTAGTTTTTTCAAAAAAATATTTGAAGCGTCTGCTGTAATAAGATTTATGTCAAATTGATCTCTAAATACTTTTTCTACTTCTTCCCTTTCGTTTTTTCTTAAGAGACCGTGATCAACAAAAACACATATGAGCCCCTCTGGACAAGCCTTTTGAAGAAGTGCCGCACAAACTGAACTGTCAACTCCTCCGGACAAAGCAAGAAGTGTTTTTTTGCCTTTTAATTTCTCTTTGAGTTCAGCAACTTTTTCACTTACAAAGTTATTCATTGTCCAATTGCCCTTTGCCTTGCAGATTGTATACAAAAAATTATGCATGATTTTTAGACCATTTTCACTATGAACAACTTCTGGGTGAAATTGCAACCCATAAATTTTCTTTTTGTCATTTGCCATTGCCGCAATAGGAGTGTTTTTTGTGTGAGCGACAACCTTAAAATCTTTTCCTATGCTTTCAACAAAATCTTGATGACTCATCCAAACATGACCCTTTTTGTCTATGCCATCAAAGAGTGGATGCTCATCATATTCAATTTCCACCTTGCCATACTCCCCGACTTTTGCAGGAACAACGTTTCCACCCAAAGACTGAGCAGTGATTTGCATACCATAGCAAATACCCAAAATTGGTACGCCAAGCGAAAACACCTCTTTGTCAATCTTATATGCAAAGTCGGCAAAGGCACTTAGCGGTCCACCTGTAAAAATAATTCCGATTGGGTCATATGATTTGATTTTTTCAGCACTTGCAGTGCAAGGTACAAGCACTGAGTATACATTCATATCTCTAACACGTCTACAAATAAGTTGGCTATATTGTCCGCCAAAATCAACAACTACTACTGTTTCTCTTTCTTCCATAAAAACTCCTAATATTTACATAATAGCACAAAGCACAAAACATGCAAACAAAAACATAAATTGAATAATAATTTTTGTATTGAATTAACGCTTTAAAAGTGATAAAATAATATTAGGAGAAGTTTTGTATGAACAACAACCAAACTATAGTATATCGTGCAATATATAGTGATGAAATAAATAACTACAAAGATCCTGAAATCTTAAAAGATAAAGACTATTTAAAAATGGATTACTGCAAAGATCTATACGGCGACAAAAATAATATTGATTATGATAAAATTTCAAAATCTCTTGGAATAGAATCTTGCAATGGGTTTCTGCATTTTTTTGCAGACGAAAAATTTGCTACAAAATATGCAACAGCACTTAACAATTTGGAGCCTTCAAGAGATGCATCTGTATACCAGTTTTCATTTGATACAGAGTTGTTAAAATCTTGCGAAGGAAAAGGCGTTTATTATGGGAATGATCCTTTAAAAATGAAATTTACAACTGAAGAACAAGTTGAATATGCAATACCTATAGAAAAATATAATCCTGAACAAAACTTTGTAGGAAAACTTGACCAAGAAGAACAAAGTGTAGCATATGATCCAGATGCGTATTTGTATTAATACAGCATTAAAATATTTGAATATAAACACAAAAAAATGTTGTCAAATATAAACTAGAATTGTAAAATATCTAAAAGGAATAAAGCAATGAAAAATAAGGCTACAAAAATCTTAATGCTTGTATTTCTTAGTCTATTTGTTGTAGGCGTTTTTTTGCTTGTTCTTTCTTTTGTTCAAAATGCTTTGGACACAATTAAATTTGTTTTTATTTCAATGTCTATAATTGGCTTTATGTCATTTGCTATTTGTGCAACACAACTTATTTATCAAAATAAATTCAAAAACAAAAATGAGATTGTTAAATCTTCAAAAGAAGATACAGTCCCATTTTTTGTTAGGAAAAACAAAAAAGATAAAAAGAAAATGATCGTTTGTACAAATTGCAAGAGTAAATTTGAAGAAAACTTATCAAGATGCCCAAATTGTGGTGCTCCCCCCAACTTTTAATTTTAAAAAAAATATTTTAAACAAAAAAGTTGAGGTGCAATATGACCGACGAAATATTGGAATTAATTGAAAAAAAAGAATTTAAAAAACTAAAAGAGGTACTTGCCTCTATGCTCGTACCTGATATAGCATCTGTTCTAGAAGAGATAAAAGATAAGGCGAGTGTTGTTATCGTTTTTAGGCTTTTGCCAAAAGATTTGTCCGCTGAGGTTTTTTCCTACATTAGTAGCGACAATCAAGAAATTGTTGCAAATTATCTTTCGAATAGCGAACTGTCTTTTATTATGGAAGAACTTGCAACAGATGACGCCGTTGACTTTATAGAAGAGATGCCTTCAAATATTGTAAGAAAAGTACTTAAACTTGCTACTCCTGACACAAGAAAAACAATAAATAAGTTTTTGAGTTATGAAGAAGACACCGCTGGCGCTATTATGACAGCGGAATTTGTCCAACTTGATATTGACATGACAGTTGATGACGCAATCGAGGAGGTTCGCAAACAGGGAGAAGAGGCAGAAACCATAAACGTTTTATACGTAACAGACTCAAAAAGGGTATTGAAAGGCGTCATTACCATAAAAGAACTTTTGCTTGCGAAGAAAAAAACAAAACTTGAAGATCTTATAACCGATAACTTAATTGTTGCTACAACGTCTATGGACCAAGAAAAAATTGCGACCATATTTTCAAAATATGATTTTTTGGCTCTCCCTGTTGTTGACAAGGAAAATAGAATTGTTGGTATTGTAACTGTTGACGATGTTATCGACGTTATTAGAGAAGAAACAACAGAAGACTTTGAAAGGATGGCTGCTATTAGACCTACTGATGGACCATACCTCAAGTCTAGTGTGTTTGAAATTTGGAAAAACAGAATTCCGTGGCTTCTTGTTCTCATGATAAGTGCAACTTTTACAGGTCTTATTCTTAACTCGTATGAAAGTGCTTTGTCAGGAATAAGCACTGCCCTTGTCGCATGTGTACCTATGATTATGGATACAGGTGGAAATGCTGGTGCACAGGTATCTGTTACTGTTATAAGAGCACTCGCGATAGGAGAACTATCGACAAAAGACTTTTTAAAAGTTGCTTGGAAAGAATTTAGGGCTTCTATTTTGCTTGGACTTTCACTTGCTGTTGTATGTTTTGGAAAATTAATGCTTATCGACAATTTGCTATTTGGTTTTGCAGGATATACTCCTATTAGATGCTTCGTCGTCTCTATAGCACTTATGTTAACTGTAGTCATAGCAAAATTTGTTGGATGCATGCTCCCACTTCTTGCAAAGAAATGTCACCTTGATCCCGCAGTTGTAGCCAGTCCATTTATTACAACTATTGTTGACGCAACTTCTTTAATTTTATATTGTATGCTTGCGGTTTCTATTTTGTCATAAAATTTTTGACAATCTTTTTTGTGTTAATATCCTAAACTGCTGATTATAATTAATATAAGAAAAATTATTAAAAGGGTTTTTTATGCTTACAAAAAACAAAAAAATAATACTCTGGACCTCACTATGTGCTGTTGGACTATTACTTTTAATTCTAGGAATTATTTTTGACCTAACGATAAGCAAAACTTTTGCATCGTTAACTCCTGGCAAATACTATTCTCAAAATACTTTTGCCATGATCTTTGAGTGCTTTGGAGAAATATTTTTATCATTCCTGATATCGTTTTGTTGCACTATAATATTTTATTATTTAAAACAAAAACCTTTTAAAAATAAGTTTTTGCAATATTCTTTTTCTATTTTTGTTTTGCTATACTCAGTAGTTGTAATATTTTATTTTACAAGAAAAACGTTCTTGTATTTGCAAGAATATACAAATGGCAGTTTGGAACAATTTAATTCTTCTTTATTCGGGATTTTAACTTTTTCTCTTATATCATTATTTATAGAACTCTTAACCATTTTAATTACAAATAAGTTGGGTGAAAAATTTGTTTTGTCAACTTATGTTTGGGCTATCTTTGTGCTAGCAACAACTTTACTCTCTGTAGTTGCAGTAAAACTTTTAAAGCATATCGTTGACAGGACAAGATATCGTGCCATGGTTTATATAGGCGGCGAAAATTTTTATACTTACTCAAATTGGTATGATATTAAAGGAAAAACTTTTAATAGTTTAAGCAAATACGCTGAAGACTTTTTCAACTCCTTTCCTTCTGGCCACACTTGTGTTGCTACAAATATTTTTGCAATTTGCTTTTTGCCATTATTTTATAAAAAGGCGAATAACAAAACATACAAAATAGCAACCATTACAATTGCCAGTATCTATACTTTTTTAGTTGCACTTTCACGTATAATTGCAGGTGCACACTTTTTCACAGATGTTTATATCAGTTTTTTGATAACAATTGGGTGTATGTTTTTAACTTTATTGATTTTAAATAAAATTTTAAAAATGAAAGGGAAAAAATAATATTTGCTTTCTATACTTTAATTTTTTTAACCTTAGCAAAGATTTTAATATTAAAACAAAAAATATTGAAACAAAAAATATAGGGGGAGAACTTATGAATTTAAAAGTTATTGGCACTGGCGCAATTTCGTCAAAAGAAAAAAGTGCATGTTCTCTAATTGATGGAAAAATCTTAATTGATTGTGGCAACGGCACAGTAAAAACTCTTTTGCAACAAAACGTCGATGTTGATAAAATTGAAGTTCTTCTCATCACACACTTGCACGCAGATCATTTTTTTGATTTGCCATTTTTGATACTACAAAAATATTTTTCTTGTAAGACAAAAAAATTTTATATTTTTTGCCCAGTTGGAACTGAAAAAGCTGTTCGAGAAATGACCGTTAATTTTTTATTTTCCGATTGGGATACGCTACTTAACAAAACAAACACAAAGTTTTTTGAATTTGAAAAACTAGATAACCAAGAAATATGCGAGGGATATTTTGCAACATCATACGAAGTTTCACATGGAGATTTTTATCCTGCATTTGGCTTTGTTGTAAAAAACAATCACAGAGCTATAGGATTTTCAGGTGATAGTTCAATTTGCGAAAATATAGAAAAAATAGTTAAAATTTCTAATATATCTGTACTAGATATGAGTTCACTTAAAGGCGATAAAAGCCATATGGGAATAGATAACATAAAAGCTCTATCAAAAAAATACAACAAAAAAATTGTTCCTACACACATGAGAACTGAATCAAGAGAATACGCTACAACTAACATAATTGATAATATACTATTGTTAAACGATGGCGATGAAATAAATATATAACTATTTTTTATATTAAAAAACTTAAAAACAGATATCTAAAATATAAAAAATGCATGCTGGGTTAGTATGCATTTTTACTTTTTTGTATAAAATAGACAATTTTTTTTAAATATAGGAACTATCCCCTTCTACCTTTTCTGTTAATGGTAATTTCACTTATTTCAATTTGTTTAGGTAGGTTTGTTATATCTCTTATAATGTTTGCCAAGTCTGATGTTTTCATCCAATTTTCTGGATCTGTCATCACCTTTCCATAATCTTTTTCGTGCATCTTAGACTGAAAACCACCCATATAAATATGAATCAATCTCGCTTTTGTTTTCTTTAATTCCATCGAAATATTATATGATCCACCTCGAAGTCCATATTTTGATGCACAATATGCGAGCTGTCCTTCAAGACCAGGGTGTGCATGCTGACTATTAGTCGTGCCAATGTTGATAACATCAGCCTCATTTTTTACAATTAAATCAAACAATTTTGAAATTAAATATAGTGGCGCAATTGCATTTAACTTCCAAGTTTTCTCAAATTTTTTATAATCAATATTATCAACAGGAGAATATCCAACAATGGCGGCGTTGTTTATTAACACATCAAAATTTGAATATTCCTTTTTTATAATATCAATTGCTTTGTCTATGTCTAATTCACTAGTCAGGTCGCATTTTATATTATGTATACCTTCGACATTAGATGGAGTTCGCGAAATATTTATGACGCGATCTCCACTTGTTATAAATAACTGCGCAACAGCCTTGCCAAGCCCATCGCTAGCACCCGTAATAATTATTGTTTTCATATATTGTACTCCTACGAAAGCATTATATCATAAAAACACATTTTTGTATTGTTTTTTTGCAAATAATAAAAGACCTTCTAGGGTCTTATTACTTTTTATTTTTGGAGCAGGTAACGGGAATCGGACCCGTATCGCTTGCTTGGGAAGCAAATGTTTTGCCACTAAACTATACCTGCATTTAACTATAATTAAGTATATCATATTTTTCAAGTTATATCAATCTTTTTTGTATGCTCTTAAATTTGACTTTTTAAGTTTTATTTTTTAAAATAATATTAGAAAAAGGAAGACAAATGGAAAAATTTTTTACTCTTGAAAAATCAAGCGATACCTTTTCATATTTTTTTTCTAAGCAACATTTTTTGATTTTGCTTATAAGTCTTGTTTTAATAATATTCTTTTCGATGTACATTTCAAGACAACGACTTCGCTCACAAAAAATTGCTGTTATTATTTTTTCCTCACTGCTCATTATTTTTGAATGCTTAAAAATTCTTTGGAGATATAAATTTTTGCAATTTAATAACGAAGACTTGAGTTTTCAAAATATAACAAACATTGACTTTTTTATTCTCAGCCTTTGGCTCTCTATTCCAATTTGTTTTTATTATGCAATAGCAAAAAAGAAAGAGGATCATGATTGCAAAACATTATATTTTGTTTTTTCAATCGCCACTTTGTTTAGCATTATCACACTTGTATATCCAAACAATATTAATACTAATTTTGACTTTTATCATTGTTATAATTTAATGTATATTTTTGAGCATAGTATTGTTGTAATTCTTGGTATTGTGTTCGCATCGTCAAGATGGATATCTACAAAAAAATTTCTGGATCTAGGGAAAGCACTCTCTTGCAATATTTTGTTTTTAACTTTGGCTTATCTTTTAGGACATTTCGTGTTTTTTGGTACAAATACTTTTTATGTTGAATATAGTTATGTTTTTGATTATATTGGAATTCATATAGGGTTCCCTCTGCACTACATTATTATGTGTTTCTTCATATTTCTATTTCAAATATTTTTGTTCTTGCCTTTTAATCTTTCTCAAAATAAAAAATCTAGAAGATAATATTAAACATATATTTCAAACTAAAGGAGTTCTACTTTAAAATAGAACTCCTTCTTTTTTTCAAAATATAATCAATGATATAATTTTTTTAGATATTGAAACCAAATATAATTATGATTTGTGTGAAAAACTTACTTTTTCTTTAACCTCATACTTCTTTAGTGCAGTTTTATAAGTATTCTGCAAAAGCGTTGTTATTGTCATCGGGCCAACTCCTCCTGGAACAGGCGTTATTAACTCGCACTTTTCATACAACTTATCATAATCTACATCACCACATAATTTTTTTGAAATTTCATCACGGTTGATACCAACATCAATAACGATTGAGCCATCTTTTACCATGTCGGCAGTCAAAAATTTCTTTTTGCCTATTGCCACAACCACAATATCTGCTTTTAGTGTCTTTTCTTTTAAATTTTTTGTTTTGCTATGACAAATAGTAACAGTGCTATTTTCATTTAAAAACATAAGTGCCAAAGGCTTTCCAACGAGCAAACTTCTATTGATTATTACAACATCTTTTCCAGCCAAATCAACCTTATAATATTTTAGAAGTGTAATAATTCCACTTGGAGTACACCCAAAAAGACCACTATTGTCATTTGAAAGCAATTTTCCCAAGTTTGTTTTTGTAAGCCCATCAACATCTTTTTTGGGAGAAATCAAGTCTATCATTTTTTGTGCATCTATGTGTTTTGGGACTGGAAGTTGCAACAATATTCCGTCAACAGTATTATCCTTGTTGAGTTGCCTTATAAGTTTTGCAACCTCTCTTTCTTTTGTATTTTTTTCCATTCTAAATATTTGAGATGCTATACCTACTTGCGCACAGGCTTTTGCCTTTCCAGCAACATAAACTTGACTCGCAGGATCATCACCAACAATAATGACTACTAGTTTTGGAGCATTGCGGTTTTTTGCATAAAAATTTTCTTCAACATCATTCTTTAATTGCTCTTTAATTTCAAAAGCAACATTTGTTCCATCAATTTTACTCATTATTACATCTCCATGCTTCTTTCGTGATTGTTCTTTTTTTCTTGTTTGCTCAATTCCACGTTTTTAAAAATATTTTTTTCTGCCTTAAAGGTTTTATTTTCAAAGTCTGGACGATTTTCAAAACCACTAGATTTATGAAAAGATTTTTGACTATCAGTTTTTTCTTTCATCTGTTTGGATAAGTGACTCATAATATCTTCTTTTGTAGATTTTTCAACCTTTTCGGCAGGTTTTAATACTGGTCTAAAATCTTGTTTTTTCTCTTGTTTTTTCTCGTTTACAAATACTAGATGTTCACCCTGCTTTTTCTTTTGTTTCATATCTTTTTGATTGTTCTTTGTTACCAACTTATCATGCTTGATTTGTTCTTTTAACTTGTTTTTTTCTTTTCTTTGTTCAAGTTTTTTTTCTTTTTCTTTTGACCTTTCTTCAACTCTCTTTTGTTTTGCTTCTGATTTTAACTTTCTTCTATTGTCTCTTTTCTCACTTGCCTGATTGTTTTTCTTTATTTTTTTCTCCAACTTTGAAATCAAAGTGTTTTTGTTCTCTATTTTTTTATTTTCTTTTTGATTTTTATCTTCTTTTATTTTGTCTTTTGTTTGCTTTTCATCTTTTTTTAAGAGTTTTGATACTTCCTTTTGTTTTTCGTATTCTTTAACATTATTTTTTTGTCTTTCGTATTCAGCATCAAGATCACACAAAAGTTCTTTTTCTATGATATTTTTTTTCTTTTTTGCCTTATTCTCTTTTGCTTCTTGTTTTTCCTTTTTGATTCGTAGCCTTTTGTTTTTTCTAGTTTCTACTCTCTCAAACCTACTCAAATCTAGATCAACATCTACAACTTGATTTTCAAAATTTTTATATTCTCTTTTTAAATAATTCTCATTTTGAAAACTGTTTAATTTTTCTTCACTTGAATCAAATTCTTCACTAAAAGCACTCTTGTCAAAATTAAAATTTATAATCTTTTCAAAATTTGCCTGATTTTTGTCCATTTCAAGCGTGTCAAAAAAATCTTTGTTATTTTTGTTTTGATAAATATCTGCTAAAAATATTTTAAAATTATTTTTTGTATTTAACTTTTCAACTTCTTCATTTATAATTTTTGGCTCATTAAATTGAAAATTTAGAACATTTTGATAAGTGTCAAAATTTTTTTTGTTTGTTAAGTCTTTTTTGCTTGTCTTTTCTTCAATTGTTTTTATCAATACATTATTCAAAGTATTTTCTAGTTTTGGAGATTCTGTTAAAGCAGTTACTTCTTTTTTCTTTGATACAATTTTGCTGTATTCTTTTGTAATATTCTCTCCATATTTTCCGTTGGAATTAAGAGCATTTAATGAAGTCACAAGAACTTTTTGATTTACTAAACTTGCTACTTGATTTGCAAGTTTTATGCCAAAGGTTGCTTTTGCAGTTGCAACAACAATATTGTTTATCTTTACATCTTCTTTCCAACTCTTGCCATAATCATCCGGATTGGCTTTAATGCCGTATTTATAAAAAATTTCACCAAGTGGAAGTGGCTTCTTGTTGTAATAATTGAGTCTCCATAATTTTGTTTCATAGTTTTCTCTATGATTCATGTTCTCTATATATATATTTTCGACCAAAATCAAATCTGCATAATTGCTATCAACTATAAGCAAAAAGTTAAGTTGGCCAAATTTTGACATATAAGTCCTCAATTGGTAAACATCACGACCTGCTCTATCCATAGCACGTTCTGTTACTCTAATAATTAATTTTGGCACAACCAAAAGTTCTCTTACTGTGTAGTTATCAATTATGTATTTTCCATACTCATTGTGATAACCAATTCTTCCAATATCCATGCAATGATATTTTGTTTGCTCGTGATATTGCTTAAGCAAATCCTTGCCTAATTTTGTTTTTGAATCAAGTTCAACATAAACATTCCTTTTGTATTTATGTGATTTGTAACTCTCAGTTTTTTCTTCAATTGTCATTGTTTTCTCCTTATATCTATCTCAACTTGTCAAAGCACGATAATCCACTACTTTTAAATAATTTTAACATCAAATCCGAAGATTTGTTTGGGGCAACCTTGTTTAATAAATTTAATATTTTTGAATCTCTGCCAAAAGTCATGTACCTTTTTCTCTTTATAATTGATTTGACAATTTTTTTTGCTAATTTATCCGCTGGTAAAGCCAACTTTTTTATTTTTCTATAATCCTTGTCATCAAATATCCTTTCATCATCATTTTGTGAAAAAAATAAGTTTGTTGATGTCAGCCCTGGCAAATATGTTGCAATAAAAATTTTTTCTCTTTCCTCACAAGAAATTGCTCTTGAAAAACTAGTAAGTGCAGATTTTGATGCACTATAAATGCTTTGACCAGGTATTACACCAAGAGCGGAAGAACTAGCAATATTAATTATTGCAGATTCACTTGATTGTCTTAAATACTTATGAAATACATTATATGAAAATAAACATGCATAAAAATTTGTGTGAAAAACTTTTTTTATTTCTTCCTCATTTATATCACAAGCACGTTTAAATGGCAACATGACTCCTGCATTGTTAATGATAATATAGCAAGATTTGCTTTTTGCATAATCAAAAATAATATCCCAGTTCTCTCTTTTTGAAACGTCAAGCGCCAAAAAATCAAAATTCTTACTTTTATCATTTAAAGTTTTTTTTAATTCTTCAAGTTTATTTTGACTTCTTGAAACTCCAATTACCTTGCAATTATATTTGTTTATAAATAACATTGTAAGTTCCCTTCCAATTCCACTTGAAGCACCCGTTATTAGTACGCTTTTTCCAAAAATCCAGTTTTTCATCTAAGATATTTTACCAAAAAGCGCCAAAAAAATAAACTATATAAATTAAGTTTGTTTTACTTTATTTTTTCTTATTTTGTTGTATAATACACTAAAGACAAAAGGAGCAAATATGAAACTTGGTGTAGTAGGCCTTCCAAACGTTGGAAAAAGTACTTTATTTAATGCAATAACAAAAGCGGGTGCAGAGAGTGCAAATTATCCTTTTTGTACAATAGAACCTAATATTGGAATTGTTGATGTACCAGATAAAAGACTAGATGTATTAACCCAGTTGTATTCAGCACAAAAAACAACCCCTGCACAAATAGAATTTGTTGATATTGCAGGGCTTGTAAAAGGTGCAAGTAAAGGTGAGGGACTAGGCAACAAGTTCTTAAGCCATATTAGAGAAGTTGATGCTATTGTTCACGTCGTAAGATGTTTTGAGGATGAAAAAATAATTCACGTTGAAGGTAGTGTGTCTCCAAAACGTGACATAGAAACTATTAATCTTGAACTAATTTTGGCAGATCTTGAAAGTATTTCAAAATATGAAGAAAAAGAATATAAACTTGTAAAAAGTGGTGCAAAATCGAAGAACAATCTTGATACCTTAAATCGAATTAAAATTGCTCTTGAAAACGGAAAATGTGCAAGAACTGTTCTTTTGACAGAAGAAGAAAAAGAATATGTTAATAGTTTGTTTTTGCTCACCTCAAAACCAGTAATATACGTCGCAAATATTTCTGAAAATGACATTTCAAAAGATTATACAGACTTACCTCTTGTATGTGAAGTATTTAATTTTGCTGATTCTGAAAATGCGGAAACTATTGTGCTTAGTTGCAAAATAGAAGAAGAATTAACTATGCTTGACCCTGAAGAAAGGGAATTGTTTAAAACCGAACTTGGCATAGAAAAAAGTGGACTTGAAAAACTTATTACCACAAGTTACAAAACTCTTGGACTTATGAGTTATTTGACTGCAGGAGAAAAAGAAGTTAGAGCGTGGACTATAAAAATTGGAACAAAAGCGCCTCAGGCTGCAGGAAAAATCCATAGTGATTTTGAAAAAGGCTTTATACGTGCTGATATTGTCAAATATGATGACTTGGTAGAACTTGGTTCTTATCTTGCAGTAAAAGAGAAGGGCAAAGTCCTTTCTGTTGGAAAAGATTATGTAATGCAAGACGGGGACATAGCACTGTTTAAATTTAATGTTTAATACTATTTTCTGTGCACAAATACAACTATATTTTTGTGATATTTGCATAAAAAAAGAGATTATAAAAAATACAATCTCTTTTTTTTTATTATTTATTATCAACTTTTGCCATGTGACAAATCAAGTCAACAACCTTATTTGAATATCCCCATTCATTATCGTACCATGCTACAAGTTTTACAAATTTATCTGAAAGCATGATTCCCGCGTTTGCATCAAAAATTGATGTTCTGCTATCATGAATAAAATCGCTTGAGACAACAGGCTCTTCTGTATATCCTAGTATGCCCTTTAAGTCTGTTTCGCTATGTTTTTTTACAACGTTTTTGATTTCATCATATGTCGCAGGTTTGATAAGTTTGCAAGTCAAATCTACAACTGACACATCAAGTGTTGGCACTCTAAAACTCATTCCTGTTAATTTCCCGTTGAGTTCTGGGATTACCACGCCAACTGCTTTTGCAGCACCTGTTGATGAAGGAATAATATTGCCACTTGCAGCCCTACCACCTCTCCAATCTTTTTTGCTTGGGCCATCAACAGTAAGTTGAGTTGCTGTTGTTGAGTGAACAGTTGTCATAAGGCCTTCCTCTATGCCAAATTCGTCATGAATAACTTTTGCTAGTGGTGCTAAGCAATTCGTTGTACAAGAGGCATTGGATACAATATCCATATCTTTTGTATACTCTGTATTGTTAACCCCCATAACAAACATTGGGATACCACCCTTTGCTGGAGCAGTTATAACAACCTTTTTTGCGCCACCCTCAAAGTGCAACTTTGCTCCGTCATAATCTGTAAATTTTCCTGTTGCTTCTGCAATATATTCTGCGCCACAACTTTTCCAATTGATTTTGTTTGGTTCTTTTTCAGCAAACATTTTTATTTTTTTGCCATTTACAATTATATGGTTTTCATCGTACTCAATACTTCCATCAAATTGTCCATGAATTGTGTCATATCTCAAAAGATAACATGCATAATCTGGGCTAATAAATGGATCATTAATACCCACAACCTCCACATCTTTTTTCGACAATGCTGACCTTAAAACGAGTCTACCTATTCTGCCAAAACCATTAATACCAATTTTTACTGTCATATTTTTCTCCCTTTTATGTTTTTTATTTTAATCTGATACAAATATATCAAAAATTAAACAAGATTTTCTGGATTTAATCCCTTCAATTCATCAAGTACAAATCTGCCATCTTTTCTAACAAGAACATCGTCAAAATATATTTCACCTCCACCATACTCAGGTGTTTGAATTTGAATCAAATCCCAATGCAGTGCAGACTTGTTACCATTGTTGCACTCATCATAACAACTTCCTGGTGTAAAGTGAATTGAGCCCATAATCTTTTCATCAAACAATATATCCATCATTGGTTTTTTGATATAAGGATTTACGCCAAAAGAAAATTCACCTACAAACCTAGCACCTTCATCAATATCAAAAATTTTGTTAATATCTTCATGGCTATTAGAAGTTGCTTTGACAATTTTGCCGTTTTCAAACGTTAATGTAATGTTCTCGTGCTTTTCACCGTTTCCTGACATTATTGGAATATTATATTTAATCGTACCATTTACGCTGTTTTTTACAGGTGATGTAAAAATTTCTCCATCTGGAATGTTGTGTTCACCAGAACACTTTATGGCTGGAAGACCTTTTATTGAAAATGAAAGATCTGTTCCGACTGCCTTTATTCTTACCTTGTCTGTTTTTTCCATCAAAACTTTTAAAGCATCCATTGCCCTATCCATCTTTGAATAATCCAAGTTGCAAACGTCAAAATAAAAATCTTCAAAAGCCTCGGTACTCATACATGCGTTGTGAGCAAGAATAGAAGTGGGAAAATTTAGTATAACCCACTTTGTGTTTGGAACACGTGTTTTTGTATGAACATCATAATTATAGAATTTGTTAACCATTTTAATATTTTCTTTTGGCACATCACTATTTTCATAGACATTTTTGCTTCTAACAGAAATGTAGGCGTCCATATTTTGCATAATTGGCAAATCGTTTTTGCATCTAATTTTTTCTCTTTCTTCACTTGTACCAAGAAGCAATTTTCTATTAATTCTAGAATTTAAAAGATTTATAAATGGGTATCCACCAACCTTATAAACCTCATCAACCAAAGCACAAACAAATTCCTCATCTGTATCCATTGCCTCAATTAATATCTTTTCGCCTTTCTTCAATGAGCAAGAATAATTAACCAAATTTTTTGCCAACTTTTTTAATCTTTCATCAACCATAAAAACTCCTCAATATGTTATATCATGTTTCTTTTTTCAAAAAAATATTTTGGAATAGAAAAAATAACTAACACAAAAAGTATAGTTAAAAGAACAATAAAAATCAAATTAAAAACGATACTTACATTTACTAATGCGTTAAGAATTACAAAAATTG
>Ga0310786_10006390_pt1 | contig 15684 bp, 14 predicted proteins | sample AusTroGonzalo_MG_FD_203881 | JGI IMG/M metagenome (GOLD analysis project Ga0310786, IMG submission 203881) | Bovine rumen microbial communities from tropical cattle in Woodstock, Queensland, Australia - Gonzalo_03 (v2) (version 2) | ecosystem: Host-associated > Mammals > Digestive system >... | reverse complement strand
CATGAGCTCCTCGACGCCTTCGGGGATCATGACACGGATCATGTTGTTCAGGAAGCTGAGGGGATTCTCGTTGATGATCTTGATGGCCCACTCGCCGCCGATGGCCTCGGAGGCGTACTCGATGGCGCCGCGGATAAGGCCCGTGAGCAGGGCGCCCTCGTCGGAGTAGCCCTTCTCTTTCGCCTCGGCGATGCCCAGGGACATGACTTCGGAGCTCATGGTCAGGGACCCGATCACGTTGGTGGCCTTCATCACGGCCTCGGCGCCCGCCTGTGTGGACAGGTCTATGCCGAGCGCACCGGCGCCTATGTCCGCCAATCCGCCGGCCATCATCATGTTCACGGCGCTGTCCGCCGCGGACATGGCCGTCTGATAAATGAAGGACGCCGCCTTGCCTCCGGCTTCGGGCGTCATGCTCTCCGCCGCCCCGGCGAACGGGTTGGCCTGTCCGCCGCGGCTGGCCACGTCGAAGGCGTGCTCCAGCTCGGTGGCCTGCGCCCGGCCGTATTCGGTCACGGCCTCGGAAAACCAGTTGGGATTGTTCTCCAGGTCCTCGGCGATGGCGCCGCGCACGTCGGTGGTCATCCGGGAAAGCTGGCGCAGTCCGGAATACGGATTGATGTTGTCGCCCACGCTGTGCCCGGTCTCCATCTCCGCGTAGGGGTTGCCCTCCTCGCCGTAGCGGCCCTCCCAGGCGTGGCCCTGCTCTGTGGCCGCCTGCGCGGTCATGTCGTCGATCAGTCCGCCGAAAAGACCCTCGTGCTGTGTACCGCGTCCCGCAGCGGCGCGGAAGGTGTCCTCCAGGGTCGCCGCCATGCTGGACGCCATGCGGGCGGGCTGAGCCGCCACGGTGGCCGCGGAATACAGCCAGGGGTGCTCCACGGCCCGCTCCTGGTTCGCGGCGCTGGCGCCGGAATACCACTGCCGGTCCAGCTCGGGCTCCAGCTGTTTGAGGAAGCGGTTCGCGGCCTTCTTGCCCTCGGTGGCGTACAGATAGTTGTACACGCCGACCTCGTCCTCGGTCATGAAGGCGTACTTGCCGTAATCCCTCGCCCCGGTGCCGCGGCGCTGGGCCACGTCGGCCTGCTCTCTCTCGTCGCCGATGTTGTTGATATAGTCGTACAGCGTGTCGCCGCCGAAGAAGCGTTTCTTGCTCCCGGCGGCCGCGCTTTTCTCCGCGAAATCCTCGCGACCCATGATCTCACGGTATCTGGCGCTGTCCTCGGTCTGTCCGAGCAGATAGCTCGCCCGGTTCTCCGCCCGGTCGTACACGTCGCTGAGCAGGCCGCCCTGCCCCGCGGCGGCGTTTCCTCCTTTGAGCGCGGTGTTCAGTCCCTGGATCAGCCCGTTGGGATCCACGCGCATGGAGATCTGCTGTCCCTGATCGCGCCCGGTGGCGGCGGCATAGCCGCTCAGCCGCTCCCGCATCTGGTCCAAAGCGATGTCCTGCGGAGAGCGCAGGGAATTGCTCGGGCGGTAGGTGGGCGCGGCGGGCGTCGCCGGCGCGGTCTGGGTCTGAGGCTCCAGGTATCTGCCGATCAGATCGTCCAGCTCGGAGCCCCTCCCGGAGGATCTCGCCGCGCCTCCGCTCTGCCGGGACTGTGCCTGTGCGCCCCTCCCGGCGGATCTGCCCGCCGCAGAGCCTTCCTGGGTACCGGAGGCGCTGTCGCCCCCGTATTTCCCCATCAGCTCGTCAAGGCTGTTTCTCTTGGCCATTCCGGCTCCTCCTTATTTCACCTGTCTCTTGCTGCCCGAATTCGTCTTGCCCCTGGCCGTCTCCAGCGCGTTCTTCTTGTTCACGCCGCTGACGAGCCCGGCCGCGGAGGCCTGGGTCAGCAGCTTGTTGGCATCGGCGATGTTGCCCGACTTCACGGCGTTGTTGTAGGCCTTCATGACCTGGTCCTGGGTGTAATTCTTCTGTTCCACCAAAGTGTTGATCATTCCTCCGGAGCTCCTTCCTCCGCCGCCTCCGCCGCCGCCAGAAGAAGCGGCGACCGGGAGCAGCCCGTTGGCCCGCAGATAGTCCTGGCGCAGCGCGTTCGCCGCGGCTCTGGTGAGTCCCGCCGCGGCCAGCTCGGCGTCCGTGGGCTGGTACCCGCTGGCGCGGATCAGCGCCACCACGTTGGCGTAGGCCTGCTGCTGGCGGTTGTATTCCTGGGCCTCCAGGTTCCTGGCGACCTCCTGCTGATAGTTGTAGTCGCTCAGCGCGTCCCGGTACTGCCCGTACTCGGCGTCGCGCATCTGCCCGGCGAGACCGTACTGGTCCTTCAGGGCCTGTCCCTCGTCCTGGTACTTCCCGTAGGCCATCTGATACAGCTCCGGGATCGCGTCGGACAGGTTCTGCAGGTAGCTGTCGTAGGTCTGCTGGCCCACCTGCTGGCTGTAGGTGGACCCGTAGCCGCCCGTGAGCCCGGCTGCCTGGCCCATGGTGTCCTTCATGGCCACCTTGCCCTGGGTGACGTACTTGTCCTTGTACTGCTGATAGAGAGGATCCGCGTTCACGTCATAGCTGAAATCCTCCCGGTTCTGGATCCTGTCGAACAGGTCGCTGAGCTGCCCTTCATAGGTCCCGGCATAAGTCGGAGCCTGTCCGGGGCTCTGCGCCGCGGCGGCCGTCAGCGCGTCCTGCCGCAGTTTGTCCTGCAGATCGTTGTACTTTGCCATTGTCTCTCCTCCTTATGTGTTGACATATCCGAAACCTACCCGGACGGTGACGTCCCTTGCCGAGTGGCCGTATACATAAATGCCGGTCTCATTTGAATTGATCTGCACCAGCACCACGCCGGTGGAATTGTCCACGCCCGTGGCCGACACGATCTTCATCCCGGTGGGGATGATGCTGGACAGGCCCTTGCTCCCGTAGAATCCGAACGGGCTGACGCTGCTGTTGGCCGCCAGCGTGACGGAGACGTCCTTGTAGAGTGTCCCGACGTAGTAGCTCCCGATCTTGATCTTCCAGCCCTCCGGCATCTGCAGCTCGTTGTCCGCGGTCGGCTTCATGCCGAAGGCCACGCCGTCCCCTGTCGGGCGGAATTTCATGGCCCATTTCCGCTTCGGGATGGTTATCGAATAGGCCGATGTGTTGCCCAGGGCGTCGGTCACGGTCACGCGGACCGTATAGGTGACGTCCGGGTCGAATCCGCTCAGGATGGACACCGTGCCCGACGTGATCGACGTCTCTGCGCTCCAGCTCCCGCCGGCGGCCTTCGTGGCCACTGACAGCGTCGCGCTGTTCTGGCCGTCCAGGCTCGTGTAGGAGGCGCTCGCCAGCACCCGCATATAGGTCCCGTCGTCGTCCTCTGTCCCGTCGGAGAGACCGCGCCAGATCCCCGTATTGGTCACGCCCGGCCCGGCGTAGTCCATCACGCTCACGGTGAACGTCTCGCTGGCGGTCCTGCCGCGGGTATCGGTCACGGTGCAGGTGATGCTCACGTCCCCGGCGCTGACAAGGATCCCGGTGCGGTAGGGGCTCGCGCTCGCCGTCTCGGAGTTATAGGTCACGCTGAAGGCCGCGGTCGATGCGTTGTTGACGTGGGTGACCTTGGTGTCGTCGAAGGTCGCCTGGGCTTTCGAGTAGCCCTTGATGTACCCGGTCATGCCGCTCACGGCCCCGGAGTTGTACTCGGCCAGCGCGGCCCATCCGGCGCTCACCGTCGGCTTCATGTCCGCGTCCGCGGTCAGCGTCACGGTCCCGGTCGCGGTCGATCCGACCTGTGTGGTGCAGGAGCTGTCGGTGTAGGTGTACACCGTCACGGTCACGGTGATCGACGCGTTGTTGGGGAAGCTGTTGAACCAGCTGCGCGGCACCGTCACGGTCAGGTCCGTCGCGAAGGCCGCGCTGGTGAACAGCGTGGTGCCGCCGGAGGAGAACCGTGCCTTGTGATAGTAGGTGCTCACCTTCCGGTCCACCTGGAGGAAGATGTCCCCCAGCGTCACGGCGGTGGAGCTCAGCGACAGGATCAGCGAATTCTGCGGGGTCCACTCCGCGTACAGCGTCACGCTCGCGTTCGTGCTGTAGGTCGCTCCCGGCGCGTAGTGCGTCCCGCTGCCGTTGGCCGCCGTGTTCCATCCCGTCAGGGCGTATCCGGCCCTGGAATAGGTGCTCGCGCTCTTGAGCGTTACACTGTGGCCGTAGGTCTTGCTCTGGGTCTTGTCGGACCCGGACGCGCCGTTGGCCTTGTAGGTGATGGTGTAGGTGGTCAGATACGCCGGCCCCGTGGCGTTGCCCGACGCGTAGGTGTTATGGTTGAACGGCGCGGAACTGGAGTCACCGCCGCCGATGGATACCGCGTAGTATGCCGGAGCCTCGCCCAGCGTCCCGGTCCAGTAGACCGTCAGGCTCCGTGCCCAGCCGTAGGCCTTCGTGCTGCTCCCTACCCGGAAGCCCGCCCAGCCCGGCGGATAGTATGTCCCGTACTCGCCCTCGGACGCCGTCAGCCGGAACCGGATGGATACGTTGTTCTGGTTCAGACGGGCGATATAGATGTCCGAAGTGACGCTGACGTTGTTTTCCGTCACGCTGGCGGCGGTCACCTTCTTATAGCTCGACCCGCTCGGCAGCGTCGGTGCGCTTGTGCCCCAGCCCATGGTTTAATCCCCCACATACTTGAGCCCGAAGCCGCCGGAGAAGGTCATCTTCCAGTTTCCGCCGATCAGGCTCTCTTCCACTACGATATTGCTGACGTGGAGCATGCTGTCCTCGGAGGACAGCCATGCCCGCTTCACTCCGTTGATCCAGAACTGCCAGCCCGTCGACGTGTACAGGCCGAAGGTCTGATTCGGTTCGACGTACCAGTACTCCTGCCCGTCTCCCGGATAGTTGGGGTCGTCATGAGATATGGCGGCCGTTGAAAACTCGCACTCCTGGCTGATCACGATGCCGATGACGTAGCTCCCCGGATGGTCGGGATCCTCCACCAGTCCCCGGCGGATCTCGCCGTTGATCTGCGTGAAGTACCCCTGGTACAGGTCCAGCACGTCTTGCATGGAGGAGATGGTCGCGCTGTAGTTGTAGCTTTCCACCACGCCGCGGGCGTTGGTCGCGATGCGGGCGTCCAGGTTCTCCTCGAAGGTCCCGAACTGGCTGATCGCCAGGTACCGCCCGTTGTACTCCTCCTCGCGGGCGTCCATCTCGGCTACCACGGTTTCGGCGCTCTTGGTGATCAGGCTCCGGAGCTCGCTGGCGTTCGCCCTGATGGCTTCCAGGGCCTCGTCCGCCGTTCCCTTGGGCGTGATCACCTGGCGGCCCTGCGCGTCGTAGGACACGCTCACGGCGCCCTCTGTGACGTCCGTGAGGCTCTGGGACATGCGAAACAAATAGTCCCGCAGGTTGGCCAGGTCCCGGCTGCCCTGCCCGGTGAGGAGCGGGGGCTTCTCGTTCCATGCCATCACATATCGCTCCCCTTCTCTACCACCTTGGCGATGGAGTAGATCCGCACGTCGCCGCGGCCCTCGAACTTCAGGCGCAGGTGGTCGCAGCGCCGCGGGCGGAGCGGGATGTTCACGGTCCCGGTCACCGGCAGGCGCCACTCGCCGGCGGAATTCCACACGCCGCTGGAGTCGTACTCGATAAACATCTTCATCGCGGCGTTCAGATCCATGCTCACGCGGATGTTGAAGCGCCCGATGTACTTCCGGTCGGGATACTCGTAGGTCATGAGGCCGGTGGTGCAGCCCCACTCGATCTCTTCCTCCACGGTCCCCGCGGTGCCGAACAGGGCGGTGATGCCGTTGTCGCACAGGGCGAAGAGATCATCGTCCATACTTGCGAACATCTCGCAATGGAGCGCGTCCTCATGCATCCACATACCCTTCCCGGCGTCGTAGCAGAACAGGTGCCAGGCGTTCGCGGCATCCTTCATGCTGATGTAGTACCGCTGTCCGAAAGCGCCCGCCGCCGCGGCGTAGTACTTCACGTCGCCCAGGTTCTGCCCCACCTCGGCGGGCATGCCGCCCTGATAGGCCATGATCCCGGTGCGGGATTTGTAGTAGAGCGTCTCGTTCACCACGGCCAGGCTCCTGTAGGATCCCTGCTGGACGCCCCGCGCCGGGATGTCCCCGACCTGGTGGGCGCCGGAGGTGCTCACGGATATCGGGTGGATCACGTTCTCCTTGAAGAAGGTCGGGCTGCCCAAGTAGTTGATGGCCCCGGTCCACGGCCCGTCGGAGCCGCGGGAGGCCCGCCAGCTGTCGGTGGAGATGCCCAGGTACTGCTCCCAGTTGCGGAAATCGCCCAGGGCGCAGCAGTAGAGCTCGTTGATGTTCTGCGTGCCGTCGTTGCCGTAGAAGCAGCCCCACAGCCGGTTCTGCGCCTCGCACACATAGTCCATGGTCGGGATCTTCCGCGTGATGCGGATCTCCGCGCTGGAGTCGGTCTGCGTCGGCCCGCAGATGCCCACCAGGACGATGTAGTCCTTCCCGGTCTCCGCGTCCGCTCCGGCGGCGTACAGGATCTTGGACCCGTTCAGGTCGTCCAGCACGGCCCCGGCCACGTTCACGCCGTCCATCTCCTTGAAGGCCTGCGCTACCTGTCCCTCGGTGGTGAAGTCCATGCGGGTGTACACGGTCTCCAGCACGATCCACTCCCCGGAATAGGAGGAGTACTCATGGGCCGCGCCGTCGCCGTCCACCCACACGTCGCCGCCGGCGGGATCATCGGGCGGGTCGCTGCCCTGGGTGACGTTGGGATAGTAGGATCCGTCCGCGTGACACTGGGTGTAGACCACCGTCCCGGTGAAGGACCAGTCCGCGCCCATGTCGCCGTAGTCGGTCAGATCCATGGTGTTGATATACTTGTTGTCCGGGAAAATGCAGATATACGCGCCCATGCTAACCAGCTGCGTGGGCTTTGCCGTCTGCAGCCCGGTCAGCCCGGTCGCGTTCCCGTTCGCGTATAGTGTCCCGTTGTCCACCCAGTAGAGCGCGTCCTTGGCGATGATCGCCTGCAGGTTTGAGAAGGGCGTCACGGTGCCGCCGCTCCCGGCATAGCCGGTGATCCTGCCTCGGTGCGGGCGGGTGGACAGAAGCGGGTAATGCTGAAGCGACAGGTTCTTCGTCTCGTAGAATTCCCCGTCGCGGATCCTCATATTGTGGTTGTAGCCGGCGAAGTACTCGGTCAGCGTCCGCCCCGAGCCGCCGCCGGACAGTCTCGGATAATAAGGCATAAAAATCACTCCTTGTTCCAAAGAAGAAGGGGGCATCCGGGGGGAACATGGTTCCCGCCCGGAAATCGCGTCGCCGAAGGCGATAATCAGTCTTCCGCAGAAGACTGCGCGATTTTTAGTAATAGACCCGTCTCGCGCCCTTGGGCATGTGGGTCCTGTTGTAGGCGTTCCGGAACGCGGTGTACACGCTCTCGAACATGGCGTTGCTGGCGTTGAAGCTGTCGAACTCGCGGTTGGCGTAGTCGATCTGGGCCTCCAGCCAGCGGATGTACAGCTCGTCGTAGGGCGCCGGCACCAGAAGCTCGGTGTCTCCGCTCGTATCGGGCGTGTAGCCGTCGAACACGGGCGGCTCCTCGCCCTCGTTGAGCTCATGGGCGGAGATGATCTCCTGCTCTATCCGCCCGTCCAGGCGGGACAGCCAGCGGACCTTGTCCTGCAGGCCGTACATATTCGGTTTGACGGCGTCGATCTCGGCGACGGCTTCATTGATCGTCATGGTTGTCAGCTCCTCTCATGGCGAAAAGGGGAGATCGCTCTCCCCTCAGCCTTTGGAATGCTTGTTGATGTACTCGATGGCGGCCAGGGTCTGCTCCTCTGAGTGCTCCAGGACCTCGGCCACGCAGGCCGGCACGGTCACGGTGACGCCGCGCTTGATCTGCCAGGTCCTCTGGTTGACGCGCACGAACACGTCGTTCTGCTCGCCGCGGGTCAGCGGGAGCTTGATGGTGACCATTTCCTCTTCCTGCGGCGCCTCGATGATCTCGGGCTCTTCGACGGGTGCTTTCTTGGGTGTAGCCATGGTTCTTATCCTCCTGTTCAGATATGGTTTTGCCGTTCATAAAACCAAACCCCGCGGGATGTGGTTTTATCAGCGGCAAAGGGGAAGAGGATATCCCCTTCCCCTGCGCTGTTGGTCAGTTGGCCGCCGCGGTGGCGCTGTACCGGCGGGAGCAGCACTCCAGCCGGATCAGGTACTCGGGCAGCAGGATCTCGGCAGTCTTGAGAGCCTTCCAGCCCACGGAGCTGCGCTGATCCAGGGGGTCGGCCGTGCCGGCGGAGCCCTTCTGCTTTACGATGGTCTCCAGCCCGCCTCCGGTGACCTCGGTGACGCCGTACGCGCCGTCGCCGAAGAAAAGGCACCCGAACACGCTCACACCGGCCGCGCCGCCCTCGCCCGGATAGATCACGGTGTTGTCCGCGATGGAGCCGAAGTTGGTGCTGGCGAAGGTGATGGAGCTGGCGGTGTTGTCGGTGACGGTGGCCACCACGCCGTTGATCATGATCTTGCGGCCGATCAGGGCGTCCTCGGCCACGGTGCCGCCGTCGAAAGCGACGCTGGTGATGGCGCCGGAGTAGCCGCTGACGTAGTTGATGGCCAGGGTCCGGGAGTCGGACGCCAGGTCATCGCCGCGGTAGATCTTGGCCTCGGTGCTCTGCACGAAGCGGATGCCGCCGACTTTGCCGATCTCGCCTTCGTAGACGGCGTCGGTGTCGACGTACTCGTGAGGCTTGCGCCAGTCGGGATCCCGCATCAGGTCGTAGGCCACATAGGGATGGATGATCCCGATGTAGTCGCCGTTGATGGTGGGCGCGTTCATGGCGCGGAGGTTGGCGGTGATCTGCTCGCACAGGTCCACGGTCAGCAGGGCGGTGGCGTCCAGGCCGGCGCGGCTGGTGACCTCGGTCTCGGAGCCGCCGGAGACCTTGGGCGCGTACATCACGTTGGTGCCGCTCTGCAGCACGTTGCGGGTGACGGTGTCCAGGGTCAGGCCCGCCTGACGGCCCAGGATCTTGGTGGCCTCCAGGATCGTGTTGTCGATGGCGGTCAGCTCCAGCACATCGGACTGCACGATGAAGTCGCCGTACTGGGCGACCTCGGCCTCGATCTTGGTCACGTCCAGCTTGTTGCCGGAAGGCGTGACGCCCTCGGTGAGGGGCACCATGGCCTTGGCAAGGGGGCTGAAGGCTCGGAACTCGATCTTCTTGCCGCCGTTGCGGGGGATGTCGCGCTTCTGGCCGAACTGATCGTGGACCAGCTCCGCCTGGGCGTAATCCAATAACCTCATGTCATAAAAGGTTTTCATCTCCGGGGAGAGGTCGTTCCCCGTGTCGTTCAGCAGTGTGGTCTGCACCGCGAACAGCTGGATATCAAAAGCGAATTTCATTTCATGATCTCCTTTTCAGATTAAGATTGAGGTGTCGCAAGGAGATCACGGCCGCTCCGTCAGAAGCGGATCTTCTCTCCTCGCGCTACACGCCGGGCGATCTCCTCGCGGTCGGCGCGGGTGAGCTGGGACACATCGCTCTTGGTCTTGGCAGCAGCAGCGCCTGCCATCGCGCCCTCGGCGGGTCTCCTCCGGCCGGCAGCCACGCTGTTGGCGACCTTCTCGGTCACCTTCTGAGCGGTGTACTGCATGGCGGCGGGGATGATCTCGTCCTTGTGGAGGACCTCAAAGGCCGTCCGCAGGGGCACGTTGGACCGGAGGAGGGTGCGGAACTGTTCATTCTCCAGCTCCGCGGCGAGATCGAAGGAGGGATAGATCCCCTTGAGCTCATCGGCCTGCTGCATCCATGCGGCATATAGAGCATCGGCCCGCTCCTGGTTGGCCATCGCCTCGCGCTCAGCCTTCAGCTGGGCGTTCTCCCTCTCCATCTTCCGGATCTCTTTTACCTGCTGTACCGACAGGCCCTTTTCCAACGCTTCGTCTTCGTAGAAGCTCTCGTCGTCTTCGATGGCCTTGGCCAGGGCGTCGGCGTCGGAAGCGTCGACCCCGTACTTCTGCGCCAGCATGTCCAGCACCGGGGCGAGGCTGTTGTACTTTTGAACAGTGGCCTCATTGCCCTTCAGCCTGCGCTGAACGGTGTCCTGGATGCGCTGCTGGAACAGGTCCTTGTACTCGCCGTTGACGAGCTCGTCGAACTTTGCCTGCCGGTCTTCGGTGCTGATCTCCGCGGCGGCCGGAGCCGGATCCTCCTGTATGCCGTACTGCACGTCGGCCAGGGGATTCCGATTTTTTACGCCCGTCTGCGGCTGGGCGGGGGCCGCTGAATTCTGCCCGTTTGCTGCGGGAGCACCGCCCGCGTCTCCCGCTCCGGTGCCCGCTCCCGCGCCGCCGGCGCCTTCGCCGAACAGCTGCAGGTCGAAGAGGGAGATAAGAGTCGCTTTACGCATAGATGCCTCCTGCCCGTCAAGAGTGGGCGAGTCTCATTGTCTGTCCGTCAGGTGGACGATTCCTTCAAAACGGCCTCCTCGGCCGGTTCAAACACATGTACCTTCACGAATTCCGGGTAGTTGCGGGTGAGCAGCGTAAAGCCCACCTCGGCCACCCAGAGAACGTGGAGCGCCTCGTTGAAGTGCCGGGCCTTCGGCACCACGGAAACGCTCATACGGCCGTCTCTGATGCTCAGAACGGGGTCGCCTTCCAGCTTCCCCTCCCGCGCCATCAGATCCAGGCACTGCGCGGCGGTATAGGCCAGCATGCTGGCGCCGGCGCAGATCACGTCGGTGCCCTTCGGCCCGTGCCCGGCGTGCCCGGACACTCTCATGCTCAGCCTCCCGGCGTCGGGATCCTGCTTGAATCTCGCAACGATCATTTACCGCACCGCCGTTCCCTGCGCCTCGCGGATGCGGGCGTTCTTCGTGACGGAGCTCTCCTTGCCTCCGTCCCCGCCCAGGGCCTCAAGCTCCGGGGCCGGGGCCTGCGCCTCGCCTCCGGACGCCGCGGCCACGGGTCCGCCGGGAGCGGCGGCCATGCCGAACTGGGCGGCCATGTTCTCGGCCAGCTCGGGGCTTATCCGCTGCGCCAGCTGCAGGCACACCTGCTGGGTCTGCTGGAGCATCTGCAGGAGCGTGCCGTTCTGCTGGACCTTCTGGATCACGGAGTCCCTCTTGTCGAAGTCCATCATGTCCAGGCAGGCCAGCGCCGCGTCCGCGTTGCCGGGCGCGAAAAACCCGGCGGTATAGAACTGCAGCGCCAGCTCGTTGTTGGCCATCTTGGTGTAGGGAGAAGACTTCTCCGCGCTGACCTCGATATCGAAGAGGGGCAGCCGGTACCCGACCTCCACGCCCATCTCCATGGGCACGCCGTCCACCAGCTGGCCCTGGGCCTGCGGGAGGATCCCGGCGTTGGAGTACTGCACGAACTGCTCCTGGCCGTTCTGGCCAAGGATGCGGAACCAGCGCGGCACGTCGTAGAACTGCCTCACCAGCTCGATGCACATAAGGATCACCTTCCGGTACGCCCGGTAGGATCCCTTGTTGGTGTCGCGGCTGAGGCGGTTGCTGGCCTCCTGCATGGCCGCGATGGCGCTGGCGGCCGTCACGCCGCCGGTGGTGCCGCCGTTGGAGACGTCCCGGTTCCCGGTGGTCTCCTTGAGCTCGGTCACCTTGTTGGTCAGGATCTGCACGAACAGGCTGTTGAGGCTGTTGGTCTGCACCGGGAGGATGCTGTCCTGTCCCAGGGACCCGTCGACGTGGATGAAGTCCTTGGTCGCGTCGGCGAACTCGGCCTCGTTCACGGCGCCGTCCGAGCGGATGAAGTGGCGCGGCCGGGCATTGAACAGCAGGTTCTGCATCACGGCCTTGTCGCCCCGGTCTATGTACTCCTGGCAGGATTTGCCCACATCGATGAATCCGAAGCCCGCCGGGGTGCCCTTGCAGCGGAATAACCTGTCGAACACGAAGGGATACATCCCGTGATCGTACCAGCCCCGCTCGGCGTACTCCGGGTCGTTCTCCGTAGCGAAGAGCGGCACCGGCTGCCCGGCGATGAATTTGCAGTAGTGGAGCACGGTCTTCCCGGATGGATCGCGCTTCTTGTAGTACCAGTCGATCACCGCGCTCTTCTCGTTGGTGTCGATGGTGTCGTCATAGATGTACTTGGCCACGTCGATTGTGGGATTCGAGAGTTTCCCTTCCAGTTCGGGATAGTCCTGCTCCAACAGGTCATTGTCCTGCAGGCTGACATAGAACACGTTCCGGCTCTGCTGGATATCCGTGATCCCGCTCTCCCAGAACAGGCTCAGGATGTCCACGCAGGTGATGTTGATATCCCCCAGGCCGTTGTTCCGGTTGGCGTCCCAGAAGATCCCGTAGATCCCGGTGCCCTGCTCCAGCTTGTCGTCCATGACCTCGGAGTAGGTCGCCTCGAATTCACACTGATCGAGCACCACCGGCATGATGGAGCTCAGGCTCTTGGCCTCCTGCTTGTCGCCCTCCTCGCGGGGTATGATGTTCGCCGCGGGGAAGTTGTCCATGGCGTCGGCGTGCTTGTTGGCGATGCTGTTGAACAGCCAGGCACTGGTGGGCTCCACCTGCTCTCCGGTCGCCTTCTTCTTCTCCGCCCGGCGCATGACCTCCCACTGGCGGAGCTTGTACCACTGCTGGTTTTCAATGACCCGGTTTTCCAGGTTGGTCTTGCCCGTGCGGTACTTCAGCATGGTCTGATAGGCCTGCCGGATTTCGGCCTCGCCGATCATGGGCTTGCCGATGGCGGCACGGTAGTCCGTGCCGGGCGCCGTCTGATCGCCGAAGGGAACCGCGCTCATGTCCAGGCTCTGGGCCACGGCGGCGTCGCCGGCGCTGTTGTCGGCCGCGCCGTCCCGGTTCAGCCGTCTGATTTCATCGTTCAGATTAAGCATGTCGTCCTACCTTTCAGGCTTCCCCTTGAGGGGAAGCTGTCGGCACCGCCGACTGATGAGGTGTCGTTATCCGTTCCATCCTTCCGTGTGCCCTTGCCGGCATCACGTCGGCTTCGTCTATATCGAGATATTTCCACATGGGATTCTCTTTGTATCGGTCGGGCTGAGGCGGGATCCTCGGCTTGATCGGCCGGGACATCAGGAAATATCGCGTCTCGTCGGCCACATGGTCCTCGCCGTCCGTGTCCAGGTCCTCAGCCCGGTGATCGTCGTACTCCAGCAGCGGGATCGTCCGGATGAACGCCTTGCAGTTTTCAAAGACATACATCATGGCGAAGCCGTGCTCGTCGAACTGGAGCCGGTAGTGGACCTGCATCCAGCCGGGGATGCGCTCATGGTCGCCCTTGTCGAAGTACACGCCGTTCTTGGCGGCGGTCTCGGCGATGCTCTCGCCGTACTGTGCGTCCCAGATCGCCGGGTCCGCCACGCCGCGGATCGTCTTCCCCTTCAGCCAGGGATGCTCCCGCTCTGTGCGGGCGATCTCGGCGAACACCTGCGGCGCCACCCACTTCACGCCCTCGTTGGGCTGCTCTGTGCATCCGTAGAGCTCCAGGATGCGGTACACCACGCCGTCCAGATCAACGGCCCACCAGGCGCAGGAGAAGGGCTTTGCATAGCCCCAGTCGAAGGACCGGTAGATCTTCCAGTTGGCCGGGATGGCGAAGGGCTCGATCACATGGGTCCAGCGGTGCTGCCGTTTGAGCTCCTCGGCGCTGTCGGTGCATCCCGCGTCCTCGGCGGCCACCATGTCCGGCACGATGCGGAAGTCCTCGAAGAACTGGCCCTCGAAGATGTCCCAGCGGCCGTACAGCCACGCGTCCCGGCGTTTGGGAGGCAGGGCCATCAGCTGGTCCAGGTATTCCGGCTGCTCTCTCATGAGCGCCAGGTTGTCCGTAACCAGCGACTGGATGAAGGTGTACTCGTCCGGGTTCTCCGTATCCTTGAAGCGCCGGTCGATGAAGATCCGCTTCACCCAGCCGTGGCCTTCGCCGCCGGGGTTGCAGGTCAGATACATGCGCTTCGGGAACTGGTTCACGCCTCGTATCGTCGCCTTGAGGATATCGAACCTCTGTTCCGGGTGCTGGGTCGCCTCGTCCAGGAAGAGGATGTCCACCTCCGTGCCCTGGAAGCGCTGCTCGTCGCTCTCGTTCTCCAGGTACCGGAACATGATCGTGCTGCCGTTCTCGAATGTGATCTTCTTCTCCGAGTCGTTGTACTTTGCGAAGCGGTCCGAACTGTCGCACCGCAGCATCTGCCGCAGCTGTTTGATGTGGTTCTCGCGGAGCTCCGGATAGGTCTTCCGGATGATGCAGCACACGATGCCGGGATAGTTGAGGCACAGCAGGATCGCCTTCACGCGCACTGCCCAGCTCTTTCCTCCGCCGCGGGCGCCGCCGAAGCAGACGTACTTGTGGCGGTCGGTGAGAAACTGCTTCTGTTTCTCCGACGGCGTCGGGATCTCCAGCTTCCTCATGTCTCCGCTCCGAAGGTGTCGACGAACTCCACGGTGATGCCGCGGCTCTCTATGGTCTCCGGCGTGCGGATCTCTGCTCTGAGCTTCTCGATCCTGGCCCGCTGCTCCTCGATATCCAGGGCGGAGCGGTTGAGTCTCTGCATCTCCCAGATATCGTGCAGGGCGCTGGTGAGGAACTTCATGCTCTGTGCGCTGATGCGGTCGGTGTTCTGCACCGCGTCGAAGATCCTCTCCATCAGCGCGTCAGTCACGTCCATGAAGCGCTTCACGCGGGCAGAATCGTCGATGATATCCGGACTAACCGTTTCAACCATAGCGGTTAGCTCGTCGGTTAGTGGTTCGCCGGTTAGTGCCTCGGCTGCCCTGGCGGCCCTGAGGACGTTTCTGCCCTCTCTCTCGGCCTTCCATTCCTCGATCATCGCATAGCGCTTCACGCTGCTCACGTTCACGCCGTACTCTTTCGCCAGCTTGCTGTAGCTCTTCCCGGTCTTCAGATAATCAGCGCGGATCCTCTGCCATAAGGCCTCGTCTCTCTGCGCCACACGGCCTCACCCCTCTCAGGAGGGGATATCGTCTGCGATCCATTCGCCGTCCGCGCTCACGGTCAGGACCTTGCCCGCGTCGGTGTCCTCCACTTCGGGCAGCTCCGCGGGGATCTCGGCGATGGCCGCATCGATGACCGCGGCGAGATCGCTCTTGCGGATCAGCAGCCGGCCGTAGGAATCGGTGAACACGGGGATGAAGTCCGTGCCGTCGTACTGGGGCACCGCGGGTACCAGGGGCGCGGAGGCGCTCCGTCCGTAGATCACGGAATTTCCCTCGTTGTTCTCCAGCAGCGCGGCCACCTCATCGGGGACCGTTGCCGTCTCGCCGGCGGTGTAGATATATCGCGCCCCGTTGAGCACCACGGTGATGCGGCATCCCGCGGCGCCGGGGATAGTGATGGATTTGCTCATGTTCATAACCTCCCTGTTATTTCCACTTTCATGGTGACACAAAAAAGGGCGCCCGTTAAGGACGCCCCGTGTGCATGGTCCGTATTCAGTTTTCTGAGTGCATCTCCATCAGCATGGAGGCCACGCGGCATTCCTCCCAGGATCCCCGGCAGAACGCGTACTTATAGTCGGCAGCGTCCTTTCCGAAGGCCAGGTTCAGGGTCATGCCCGGCGCGATCCCCTCGCAGTAAATCGTCTTCCGGTCCTCGCCGATGTAGAACGGACACACCGCCTCGGTGCTCTCATACTTCCTCGGCATAGTCGTCTTCCCCATCGTATTCGTAGTCCGTGCAGCGCGGGATCCCCATGTAATTCTCGCTGATTTTTACTGCCTCGGTCCCGACGGGCCATT
>Ga0310786_10006388_pt1 | contig 15686 bp, 29 predicted proteins | sample AusTroGonzalo_MG_FD_203881 | JGI IMG/M metagenome (GOLD analysis project Ga0310786, IMG submission 203881) | Bovine rumen microbial communities from tropical cattle in Woodstock, Queensland, Australia - Gonzalo_03 (v2) (version 2) | ecosystem: Host-associated > Mammals > Digestive system >... | reverse complement strand
GCGGTCATGTCCGCATAGCCCTCAATGGCAGAGGTGTCAATCTTCATGTTCCCGATTCCTTCCGGTTGCGTTTTGTCGGTTGTTCACTCAACCATGCTGCGTTTGTTTGTGGCGGTTCACTCCGCACGATGCGTTTTAAGGTCTTCACTGACCCGTTCACGCCCGAAGGCGGTATACGCTATTCGTTACTGGTATATGGGACGTAAATACACCTGCATCTGTAGTGCTTTGGAAGTTTCGGTGCATCGTCTATGGGGTACACGCTGCCGTCGAGCATGAGGCACGTGTGGCACACCTTCTCGTCCCTCTGGGCAACGTACATGACCATTTCCACCCCCGCGTCCTTGTAAGCGTCGAGAATGGCTATCTCGGTCACGTCGTCACATCCCTGCCGCATTTGGTTGACGGCATAGTTTCTCGCCGTGTCTATGGCCTTGTCTGGGGACATGCCCGCGTTTATCGCGGCCACTACCGATTCATAGCAGCGGGCTCGTTTCCTTTCCCACTCGGATTGTGGGATGTATCCCTCTGGCACGGCAACAGAGTTTAGGAATTGCTGAATCCTAGAGAGGTTCGGGGACCCTCTGGGGAAGACGGTGAGATACGCCCTCTTGTAAGACTGGTTCAGGGCAGACACGTAGTATCCCCATGAGTCTGAGTAGCAGCCATAGACAATCTCCAACATAACGTAGAGGTCGCTCGTGGTGTGTACTTTCGCCCTCATGCGGTTAAAGCGACGGATAATCGCCCTGGCTCCGCTCCTGATCGTCCTGTCCGTGTGCGAGAAGGCATTGAGAGGCGCGGCCTCGTCAAACCTAGTTATCGTATTCGCCATAGACGCCTACGCCATAGTCCGTCAAAGCAGATTCGATGGTCTTGATTGCTTCTGCGGCTTCCTCTGTGCGCACAGAGAGCTTTTGGAGTGTGTCTGCGATATCCTCCAAGAGCTTCACGATTTCCTCCACGGTTACACCACTTCCTCAATTTGAACCTCGTTGCTGGTAAGGGCATTAACGGTCGAAGCCTCTTGCGCGTCGTGCCACGCCTTGGCTTTAAGGAACTCGGTGTGGGAGTCGGGGAACATATTGGAATGTTCAAACGCCTGCTCCGGCGTGACCCACTCGGAAGAAAGCATCTTGATGAGGTTATCGACGTTGGCAGAGTCGTTGGTGTAGTTGCGGCGCGGGAACCTGATTTCGACGTCCTGGTGTCTGAGGTTCGTACCCCCTGCGAGGTTGCAGAAGTCAATAACCATATCGATGAAGTAGCGCTCGGATCGCCTGAACCACGTCTCGGTACCTCTAGCTACCGCCTCTGTGTTACTCCAACCGTCTCGAAGGATTACGGCGCTGCCAGTGTCCGAGGTGGAGCCATAGCCAAAGCTGCGGTTTCTGGGCATACCGCAAATGCGCAAAACCTCGTCATAGAGGTTGTCCGCGAGGGCTTGCGTCTGGGATTGGTCCATGTCCAGCGAGAGGTACCTTGCGTCACCCTCTGCGGGAAGCCTCATGCCTCCCATTTCCCGAAGGTTCTCTAGGAACTCGGCCAAGTCTCCCGTGTCCACGCCCTTTAGGAGCATGATTGCCTGAACGAACTGCTCAACGGAATCAAGACGGCCACTTTCAAGCGTGTTGATAGCGTCGAGAAGCGGGACTACGGCCTCGAAGTCTCCCATGCGGGTAGGGCCGGATGGATACTCAACGATAGGAACCCTGCCGAGCTGGTGAGGGGCAGAGGTAACGTTGCCGTCTGGGTCTACCGTGAAAACAACCGAGTCGGTGTAGCACCAATAGGTCTTATTGCCCTCCTGGTCTTGGACGTAGGTAACGCCCATCATCGGGACGTGTGAGGGCGAGGAAGAACGAACCACGAAGGTATAGCGGGGGTCGAGCGTGATAACGCTAAAAGGCGCTATGGTCTCGTCCTCTGGGGTCTCGTCCTTGGGGTCTAGCATCCTGTAGGCAACGCCGCACACGGATTGCCAGAAGGCCAACTCCATGTCGCATGCGTCCTTGGACTCTGAGGACATCCACTTTGCGAGTTTGCCTAAGTCCGAGTTTTCGACCGTCTCCGCCGCGTCGTTCGTGGTGGCGTCCACAAGCTGAATCGGCGCTGAGAGAAAGTATCCGGTCTTGAAGTCGGTTATCTCCTTGGCAACGTTGACAACAATCTTGTTGCAGACGTTGGAATTGAAGGTCTTAGTCCTTTGGAGGATAGGCTGGGTGCCTCTGTAGTAGGAATACAGATAGGTAATGTCCGATGCGTTAGAGTCGTGCGTCCTGTTGGCCTTTTCCAGAACGTCCTCGATGTTGCTTGCGTCGATCTCGGCAACGTCGGTGTAAATGGCCGTCCTGCCGTGCAGCTCTCGGCTGTCAACTGACATGCTCACTCCTTAGAACGGCCTAAATCGGCCTCCTGAATATCTCTGCCCTGTCGTTTTGGAAGCGATAGACCATGCTTGCCGCCATAGCCAAAGAATCTGGGGCATCGTCGTGTTTCGCGCTGCCCTTAGAGGTAAAGGCGTAGACCTGTTGCATGAACCTCGTGTAGTCGCGGGGTTGCTCGTTGGATTCGAGGAAAAGGAAGTGCTTTCGGATATCGGGTGCCTTGTCGTGTATCCTGTCGGCCTTTGAATATCTAGTGTTCGCAGGCTGGGAGGTAACGGTGATTCGTATTCCCCTTGCCCTTAGAAGCCGTCTGAACTCGTCCACGTAGCTTTGAAGCATCTTGTTTGCCTCGAACTGTACCCTTTCGACCTTCCAATCAAGAACCGCGTCCACGAGAAGCGGCATGGTCACATCTTTTTCCTCGTTGCTAAAGACAACGGCGGGAACGTAAACGTCCTCTCCCGTGTCAACGCAAATAGGCGCTGCCGTGTAGTCCCCTCCGCCAAAGGCGGGGTCTACGGCCATGAACACTCGTCCCTTGGGTACGTCCCCTGAGAAGAAGCGCATTTTGGCTGGGTCGAATACAGCGCCCTGCCTTTCGACGGGTTGCTGTTGGTACATAGCCAACCAACTAGCTATGTCCTCGTCGCGCTCGAACTGCGCCCTGATTCGTCTGTAGTCCTGACGGGAGAAACCCACGCCATAGGGCATGACGAAGTTAGATTGCTCCTGAGAGTCAAGCGCCGGAATGGAGACCTTGCGCCAACGCACCTTCTCAAAGTTGGTGTCCTCGGTGAGAATCTTCTCTCTCCTGCCCATAGGGTCTTGGAGACTCCATCTGGTACCCATCCACACGACGGGGCAACCCTGCTTCCTACGGGAAAGCCAGTCGTTGTTGACTTTGCCGTTAAGGTTGTCCATGCGAAGGGGTGACTTGGCTTCCTCGATGCCAGAACACAAATCGTCCCCGATCATTGCCCCCGATGCGTCACAAGCGCCGTTCAAGGTGCCGTCGATAGAGCGACAGGTCAAAGTGGCGTAGCGCTTCTTCCTGTGGAGGTCTAGGGTGTTGTCCTTGGCATTAGTTGAAACGACGGGTGCCGTGGGGAAGATATCGGCATATCTGTACGTGTAGGGGTCTTCGATAATCTCCCTCACACCACGATAGAAGGCACTAGTTACAGTGTCCGAGAATGAGGTATAAAGGTGGCTTTTCTCTGGGTCTCTGCCCATCATCCAGACAAGCCAAAACATCGTTATGGTGGTCTTGCCTGTGCGAGGCGGCAAGTTGATTACCAGTTCATCTAGCTTGCCGTCCGCAACGTCTTGTAAGGCCGTGGCAACCCTAGCCAAAGGCTTCCTTCTGGGTATCCAGAACCTTGCTTCCTCGGGGCGGTCCAATTCGAGGTATTCCATGAAGGTGGTGAACTCCGAGAAGGCGAGCCACCTCATGGCCCTTTCCCACACGTCGTACCATCTTTCGGGGTCTTTCCTGTTCACCCCATGACGGCCTAGGTCCCTTAGCTTTCTGGCATGGTCTAGGGCCACGTCCTCCCTGATTCCAGAGTTCTCCAGAAGCGTCAAGGCGTCAACTGCCGCTCCCAAGTCTCCTTTTGCGGCCCTTGCCATTACCTTGTTCAACAGAGTCAATGCGTGCATACTTGGCCTCGATTTCCTCTGTCGGGGTAAGGGCTCTTTGGCTTCTCACGACTTCCGAAACGTCCCTGTACCCAAACCAGTTCTTCAGGAGGAAGATTCCAGGAGCCATAGGTATTCTCCCGTCCTCCATCATCTGAACGGTGACGTCCTCTATTGACTGAACGGCCCTCATAAGGGTTCTCGTAGGGCATTGGGCCATTTCTGGGAGCGAGACGCCCATAGAGAGGGCAAGTCCGGGAAGGGTGGGCTTCACGCCGTTCCTTTCGCACAGGATCATGAACGCCGTGGCCCTGGTCTTAACCTCGTCTGAGTTGTTGAGGTCTACCCTGTTCTCCCCCAACTTCATCAACTGCCTCTGGTGGGTGAAGTACCCGCTTTGTTCAGAAGCATTGCTTTCAGGGGACTGTTTAGCCATATAAAAGACCTCTTATGAGAGAAGGGTTGCTACGCAATTATAGCGTGGGTAATCCGAGGTAGTGACATTTGGGTACATAAGTGCAGGTGAGGGGGGTTATTGTGGTATTGGTGAGCAGGGTAAAGGGGTCTTTTTGGAAAATCTGGTGATGGAGGGGGTCTTTTTGCTGAAATCTACTCACGGGGGTAACCCCGCGCGTCGATGTTCCGGCAAGGGGGGCCCCTACCCTACCCCGATGATCTGCCTGATAATCGAGCCTAGGAAACGTTGCTGCCTCATTTACCTGCTCATTTGTCCCTGATAAAACCTTGATAATCTACCTTATGTAAACTAGCGCAGGCTAAAGTGAATCTAACGTTTATGCACAAATTGAAGTCTAGGGGCGGTGATTTGGGTGCCTTTATGCAATTAGGTACCTCTAATCGTATGGATTTATACACTTTCGATACCCTGAAAGTACGTCTTAAATTGTTAGCTAAGGTTTACGGTTTGACCTGGCGAATGGTCGAACCTAACTACCTTTTCACTTGCTAGCTTGCATCTAACATGTTGTCCTTGCAGGTAAACACACATTTCCTAGCTAGTCTCTTCCTATACCCTATCGTTTATTGTCCTCGATGATCTTTCGTGGCTATTGTTCGTTACTGGTAGATAAGCCTTAGATATTGTTTCCTTGTCTTTTGTTGTGTCTTCTTTAAAACCATCCATGAAGAAATAAGGCTTGCAAGTCTATTTCTAGCCATATGCTCATAAACATAGCTAGAAACGCTTGTAAGCCTTTTAGAGACGCTTTGTTGTTGTGTGTGAGTCTTTATCCGTGCTAGTCTTTGTCTCTTTGTGGATCGATCCTAGTCGTTTGTCCGGTTTCTCGATTGACAATGACAAGATCGTATCCGCACACATCCGCGATATTGGCTAGCACATCGACGCCTGGCGCGCGACCAATTGTTAGGTATGAGTTTATGTACCCTTGCGACTTCCCTAGATCGGTAGAGATTGTTGTCTTAGGTTTGCCCGATTGATCTATGAGATATCGCAACGTTTCCCTTGCATCCATAATTCCACACTTTCTTTGATAGGTAGTACTACCTGCACATCTTACAACAACTAGCATTGTGACAACCATAGTTGTGTAGGATATGTGTAGACAAGAAACGATAGTTGCTACTAGTAACGATGGTTGCTATATTGTAGACAACAAAAACAAACACGCCAGAGAGAAACGGAGGAAACAAAGGTAGTCAATCTTCGGGGACTACGCCCACGGCAAAGGGAGACGGACGAAAACCAAGTCCGAGAACGAAGTCGAACCTTGGAAACCGAATAGTGAGCTTACAATTTCCTGGCAGACTAAGGAATTGGGACACGTCGATAAATGAGACGTTAAACCGAACGGGTCTAATGAGTCGTCGGACACGTAAAGCGAAGACGAACAAAGATAGGGCTAACAAGCCCGATGCAATACCTAGCTTGCAGGGAATAGCGCAACGCTCGAAACATTGTTCCTATTCCCTGATTGGTAGGTATTAACAGAGAAATGGCCTAAAGGCCAGAGAGGGGCGATCAAATGTCAAAGCCCTACATCATCCCCCCCAAAACAAAGCGGCACTACAACAGGTTTCGTTCAATGCCGCTTGCAAGTGATACCGCTTCTAGTATCGAGGTTCTTACCACGCGATATAGCTCTGGTATTGGCAAGCGTCCGGCAAAAGGCCCGCGAGGTGGCAAGGCTTACCAGGAATTTCACCGCATGACCTACTTTGACCAAACTTCAGGGCTTTTCTTCAGGGCTTCCAAGGTTGCTACCGCATACGAAGGCGGGCAACCTTGCCAGTGGATCGACGCACTTTCCCCTATCACTGGCAACATCACAGATTGTCACACGGCACAGTCCGAGGAAGAAAACATTCCTCCCGTTACCATCATTTGCCAGTACGGGAAGCCTATCAGGGTTTCCATACTCGGTACCGAGGAAGTCATTTGGCAAGAAGGGGATACGCCTGAATCACTGGCCTTCTTCCTTGGTCTCGACAAGAAAAAGCGCAAGTCTCCAAAGACAAGCGCCTAGAGAGTGCCAAAAGGCACGGAGGGGAAACATCATGGATGTTACCAGTGAGCAGCTTTACCAGATGCAAGACGAGGAATATCTTACTTTCCTCGAAAGCTTCATTTGCCCTTATGAGGCGCGAGACTGCTACGACGAAGCGGAGACGTGGGACGAAGCAATTGCAATGGCAATTGCAGAGGCGCTTACCCTTCCCCGTGAGTTTATCGCGGACTTTTTCGAGCTGGTCTAATTCTCGCTATGGGGCATCTAAACGATGCCCCCCGCGAGGCTTATACGAGCCTGAAACACTAGAGAGGCCAACTAAAGGCCGGAGAGGACTAACAATGGCACCGCAATATATCGGCGAACTCACGCCAATTTACGACAACCACCAATCCTTCTACGGGAAAGCAAGGGTATACAGGCGCGATAAGGTTATCGTGCTTGTCTCCTACACAACCGAGGTTATGCGCTACGACACGATCTCGCACAACCTCACACGTCTTGTCGGCCAGCCGGAGTCAGCCACAACCAATCGCCACATGCGCGAGTTTGCGCGACAACTGGCCTTCGAGGACATGAACAAAAAGGCGCTTTGCAAACTCGACACTTTCAGCGACGGAGCACAATTCGACGGCAACTTCCATGCAAGCACTAACCCCTATTACGGGTTTAGTTGGCTCACGCCTGATATCAACTGCTAACCGCCGCGTTAGCTTCTCGGAGGGTTTCTAAATGAAACCCTCATTGAAGCCTATACAGGCGAAAACCTCTTGAAAGTGCTAATAAGCACGGGAAGGACTAGCAATGAAATTTCAGGTTAGGCAGAAGGACATTCGCGCAGAACTCACGTATGGAACGGCACTTCCTCTTGACGAGGCGCGAAAGCTGGTAGAGTCCGGCCAGCGCAAGTATCACGACTTCGAGAACGTCTGCTTCTCGCTCGGCGTCTACGGCATCAATGGCCTGATGATCAGGGACACGACCACAGGCCAGCTCTACGCGGACGCGGCACGAACCACCAACTGCTTTATGTTCCACCGCTTCTAATCAGCGCCTACCACCACAAGGGACTAGGAACGTCTCTAGTCCCTTCCATGCTAGGCACTATGTACTAGCGACGAAACCACGAGAGAGCCTAAAGGCTCGGAAGGAAAAGGCAATGGAAATCAACACTTGGGAAGACCTCGCCCTTCACATCGGGAGGCTTTTCGCTAACGAGGTTCACACACCAGGAGACCTCTACGAACTCGCGGACGAACTCAAATACTTGGCCGAGGAACTTCTCGACAACGAGCGCCACGAGGCCGAGACCGAAGGCAAGATGCAATTCTTCAAGGTCTACACGGAGATAGTGCTTGACCCCTCAGAGGCCGGAGACGATTTTGACGATCTCGCAGAAGGGGAATGTCCAATGGAGAGGGCAGCACGAGAGTTTTACCGCATGTCTGAAATGTATATGTGGGAAGAACTCGCGGAAAACCTCGCAAACGCAACCATCTACGCAAACTAAACAGGCACTTGTAACCTTTGGTTACATCAGCTATACTCAATGTGGGGGAGGCAAAGACTTCCCCCACGAGTTGCCCTAAAGGGCATAAGAGCAAAGGAGAACGAAAATGAATTGGGAGTGGTTCTACGACCCTTGCGAGTATTGCGAGGATCGCGATTTGGGAAACGGCATCACCGCGACCCTCACGACCGAGTTTGTCACCGTCGATCGTTTCTTGGAGCAATTTCCGGACGGATTCGACCCCGAGACCAGCAAGACCACATGGGAACTGTACACATGGGACACCAAGTACAAGTGGTTAGTCGGACGATTCTCCAAGCCTACGCACTTCCCGCCTATGACGATTTCTCAGGCAAGAGCAATGGCCGACAAACTCCTAGAAGATGATTTCACCCACCCCGAAGGCTACTAATACCCACGAAATGCCCAACAGGGCAGAACAGGAGAAGAAATGCTTGCTAGCACCTTGATCGTCGGCACAACGGGAAGTGGCAAGAGCTACTTCCTCAACCAGATTCTTACCAAGCAGGCCGAGGACCACAGCGCCATGTGGGTTTTGATCGACCCCAAGCGAGTCGAGCTGCACAAGTGGACCAAGAGCCACCCTCATAATGTGCTGTACTACGCAGACAGCACGGGTGATTTCTTCGCCGCCGTTTCCTGCGCCTATACCCAGATGATGATTCGCCTCGATGTGATGCAGCAGAGGGGTGTTAAGGAAACCGACGAGGCGCCCATCTACGTCGTGGTTGACGAAATGGCGCTTCTTATGGCCGACAGCCAGCACCGTAAGTCCTACGGTGAAATGCTTGGCAAGATTGCCGTTATTGGTCGAGCCGCGCATGTTTTCGTTATCGCTTGCACGCAGGTTCCCACACGTAAGAACCTTCCTAACGAGCTGGTGGACAACATCACCAATTCGGTTGTCCTGCGACTCAGGGACATGAGCCGCGCCCGCTACGTCTTCGGTCCTGGTTTCGACTTCTCGCACCTGCCCAAGTATGGTGTGGGCTACATTATGACCACGTTTGACGACCAACCCCGCCGCATGGACACGAGTGACATGCTCGATGAAATGGAGGTCTAAATGCTTCAGCACGGAATCACCGGAGCCGACTTCAGAGCTTGCCGCGAGCTTTGTGGCTGGCCACAAGAGGCTTGTGCTACAGACATGGGCGTAAACGTCCACACAATCAAGATGTGGGAAACGCCCAAGAGCAGGTGGGAGCCTCGACCTGAAGCGTGGGCGTGGATGGACAGGGAACTTCAATGGCACGAGTCAGAAGTCGCACGTGTCCTCGACGTGGTAGACGACTACAGGACTCTGAACCCCGACATGACTTCCGCGACCCTCGTTCTTTTCAGGCCGAACGACGGACTAGGGAGAATGAGGGGAGACAGCCGCCCCTCACACGTCCACAACGCGATCATGCGCGAGGTCTGGCAATTCCTCAATGAGGAAGGACTCACCACACATTTCGTTTGGGCATCCCAGTACGACGCAGACCCAGAGAAGTACAAAGACGCTATCTGGTAGCGATATACCAGTAACGAACATGCCCCTATCTCCAATTCGGAGGTAGGGGCTTTTTTGTTTTAAACTTTCTTCAGGTTGACAACTGAATAGGGGGAACAATGCTCGAACATGACGTGGTTTACATCTTGAAGCGTGGCGCAGCGTCACATGAGGCACGGTATTCGCTCAGATCGGTGGAGAAGAACTTTCCTTGTCGAAGGGTATTGTTCCTTTGTGGATGCCCAACCGGACTCAAACCAGACAAGCTAATTTCTTTCGTCCAACAGGGGAAGTCTCCTTGGGAGCGGGTAAGAAACTCAATCAAGCTGGCTTGCCTCACCGATGAAATCAGCGACGACTTCTGGCTGTTTAATGACGACTTCTTTATCATGCAGCCAGTGACGAAGCCTTTTGTCTATCGAAACAAGTGCGATCTCTACGACCGAGCTGGAAGGGCTCAGGGCAGCGCTTGGAGCCAAAACCTAATCAAAGCCGCCGACGCTTTAAAGGCCAAGGGATACGGCACCGACGATTACGCCATGCATCTGCCAATGCTTATCAACAAGCAAAAGGCATTGGAGACAATCGCGGAGTTTCGCCCATACCCAATGTTCCGGAGCCTTTACGGGAACATGCACAAGATAGGCGGGCAACGTCGAGGTGATTGCAAGATTCAGAAGATGGACGAGGTTCCTTCTGGCAAAGAAAGGTTCCTATCTACCAGTGACGAATCTTTCAAGAGCGGAAAAGTGGGCGAGTACATCAGAAGCCAATTCCCAGACAAGTGCAGGTGGGAGCGTTGATTAGCGTCATTGTCCCGTTCTACAACGCGGAAGACTACATCGAACAATGTATCAACAGCCTAGACCAACCAGGGGACTTCGAGTTTCTTTTCGTTGACGACTTCAGCACCGACAACGGTACAGACGTTTTCAGGCGTTGCGCCCCAGACGAACGCTTCAAGCTAATCAGCAACGAAAGGACAAAGGGAGTCAGCGGAGCGAGGAACACTGGCATAGACCACGCTTCAGGCGATTGGGTTACATTCCTCGACGTGGACGACGCATACCTCCCAAACGCCTATCAGACCTTCTCTAGCACCATTGCCAGTGACAAGCGAGCCAACATCCACCAGCTCAACCATCGACGCTACTACGCCAAACTCAACAAGACCTCACTGAAGTACACGAACACTTCCGGCACCTATTCATCGGCACGTATGCCCCAAGCCTGGTTTGGTGTTTGGAACAAGTTGTTCAGGCGTGACTTCCTCACCGTAAGATTCTGCGAAGGTCTGCGGTATGGGGAAGACGGGCTCTTTGTCCTCGAATGTCTTGCCCTCGATGATTACATCCACCACGCCACAAGAAACGCTATGGTGGTCGAGCATCGTTTCGTGAACCAGAACAGCCTATCCAAGAGCAAGTGCGAAGATGATATCTTCGACTACTGGCATGAGTTGGAGAGCTTCATCAGGCGTCAGACCTCGCCCCAGCTCAAAAGAACGGTGTGTGGCTTCATGTCAGAGCAATGGGCAACCGAACACCTGCTAACAATCATCTGCGATCAAAACAAAAAATAGCCCCCGCCTCGAATGAGACAGGGGCTTTCTCTATACGAACTTCTGCGCCTGCTCCCTGAAGTAATCAGGGTACTTGCAGTTTGGCAATGACTCGCACTCGCTGTACAAGGGACACGCCTTGCAGCCTTCTTCCCCGCAGAAGTAGGCCAGAGTGTACGCCAGCAGCCAGCGCATTTCCTCGTTCTCTTCCATCAGCTTTTCGCACTCACACATACTAGTAACGAATCACCCCCTTTGTTTGAGCGATTCTAAGGCCGTGTGCCGTTCAGATTGTTTGCTAATGGCACTTAGTACCGCCGCAGTTGCTAAATGCGCTTAGTAAGCGTCTCAGGCCGTCTCAGTGGCATTAGAGGCTATCAACGTCACGCCGAAAGTCGATGATGCCCCAAGCCTCCTTCAGAGCCTTCTCGGACAAGCGGAACAACTTAACGTTGGTGGCGCACAGCTCGGCAAGGTTCTGGAAAGCCTCGCACAAAGCCTCGTCAGCGTCTTCAGAAAGGCTAATGTCGAGGCAGGATGCGCACGTCATGGAGTTTGTTTCAATCGAGACGTTTATGGCCTTCACCAGCGCTTCTCGCTTCTCGCTATCCAAGCTAGGCATGTGTCCCTCCACCTCAGCATTGTCCTAGTAGTAACGTCGGCCTCGATAGCAAGCATCCCCCACGTCACGTCCCCGTCAGCGTCTAGGTAGTAGTCAGCCACCCAATTACCGTGAGGGGCCTCATGGAGCAATGCGCCGACTTCTCCAATCAGCGCTTCGAGGTCTGCTATCTCTGCCGCGATCTTCTCCTTGCGCCTAATCAGCGCTAGGGCATCCCTTTGTGTGGGGTTTGAAATCCCCCCGCCAAAGCCGGAGACGAGCCCAGAGGTGGTGCGGGCGGGCGATTCTTCCAAGGCCGCGACCTTTCCGTAAAGCTCGCCCAGCCTCGCACATAGTCCGTTCTTGCCCTTAAAGGCTAGAAGCTCTGCTGCATCCACTAGCCGAACCGCTTTACGAGGGCTTCCTTCTGGTGAACGCCTAGCCCTTGGATGCGCCTGCTCTTGGAAATGTGGTTCGTCTCCATGTAGGCAATGGCCTTCGCGTCACCGATACCAGGAATGGCCTTCAGAAGCGAAAGGACCTTCATGTGCTGGATATACTCGTCCTCCATTGCAAGAACGTCGGAAACCTTCAGCGTCCCGTCCTTCAGTTGCTTCTTCACCTCGGCCTGCCTCTTGCGAGAAGCCATAGCGCGCTTCAGGTTGTCGCGCCTCTGCTCGTCGGTCAGCGTGGGGAGTGGGTTCATTGTCCGTTCCTTTCTTCGTATCTGCCTCGTTCTCTGTTCTTCTTCTCAACCTGTTTGATCGCGGCTTGCAGGTTTATCCCGTACCTCTCCGCAAGGTTGCAGCAGGCCGTGATGCAATCAGCGATTTCTTGGGCAAGCCCAGTGTCTAGGTACTTGTCGTGGGGCATACCCATTGTCAGTTGGTCTTCTAGCTCAATCCAAGCGCTGTAAGCCTCGGCTGCTTCTTCTAGCACCTTCAGCGCTTGTTGCTTCGACGTACACGGCAACTGGAACGTCTTGACTTCGATTCGCAAGCTGCCTCCTTCTCGTCACTGGTAAATGAGGCCCAACCTTCCTCGGTGGGGGTGATCGTCCTCGGTCCGTCCCCGTGTCTGGTCAGACCTTGCTTATCCAAAGCCTTGATGTGCCTCCATGCAGTTGACTTCGACTTCAGGCCAATGCCGTCTGCAATCTCCTGAAGCGTGGGCGACCATCCGTTTTCCTCGATGTATCTGCCGATGTAGCGCAGGACTTCCTCTTGTCTCGGTGTCATTTCTTCACCCCCCATGCGCAGTATCCGTCCTCCATGTGCGGCATTGCGAAATTGAGCAGGTCACAACCGTACAAGTCAGAGTCATTGTCAAAATGCCTGCAATCTCGGCACCTCACGACTTCCTCCAACTCGGCGTAACGATGCTCAGGGACCATCACTCCCACAACGTCGATGCAGGGGAAGATGAACTCTCTCATTGCCTCTCTCCCCTATCGCAATAGCTGTTGTTGTCGAGGTGTTCCGTTCTTTCCTCGCAGGCAAGCACAAGCGCTCCGGACTCGTCCTTGGTGACGTAGCTGTACTTGCAGTTGCAGCAGCGGACGGGGTTGACGTACTCGTGGCGCTTTATGCGCGTCCCATCGTCCTCATAGAAAAGAAGGGTCTTGGGTGGAAAGTCCCAAGGCCCTTTCTGGACTCGATATTTAGCCAATGTCTTTCCTCACCCCCCATGCGCAGAAGCCGTTGCTGTCGCCGACTTGCGTAATCGACTTCTTGCAATAGCTCCCGTGTATATTCGTGGCGTAGTGATTGCAATCTCGACACCGAACTATCTCTGGCAGCTTGTCACCAGACACGACCACTTCTGTAATCGGCCTGCCTATCGTTTCACTAACCGCCTCGGCAATTGTCTTCATCTGGTCGGATGTGACAATAAACTCTCTCATTTGCGCTCACCGCACAATGCAGCGGGACGATTGAGCTTCACCAGAAGGTCAAGCAGCATGTATGCCCTATCGGTAAGTCTCTCGATATCACTCCGATACTGGCCTACGTCGTTGCTGTACACGGCCTCTTGTCTCTCGGCCCACGTATCAACCAGCATATTGAGAACGTATCGCTCCGTCCTCTTTGCTTTCTCGGCCATTATCTCGGCAGCTTCCAGCTTCTTTTCGAGGGAACGGCACTCGCCCTCCCACTTCTCGGCTTCCTTCTGCCAGTCAACGTCGGTCATTGTCCACCCCTTCTCCCTTGTGGCAATAACCATCAGGCTCAGTCGGGCAACCCCACATGACGCATATGTAGTGGTCGCCACAATCAATCAGGCTTTGGCAGTTGCGGCACCGCACCACTTCTTCGTTCTTGCCGACTTTCCCGTGAATCCCGTGAACCCAAAGCAACCCTGCTTCTTCATAGCAAGGCAGGATGTATTCGCGGATGATCCTGCTCACTTCTCCCCTTCCATCAGCTCTAGCCACTCCCTGCAAAGTCTCGTAGCGTCGTTCGGTTCTAGGTATTCGAGCATGTCATTGGCTATGGCCTCTAGGCAGTTGTAGGCGTATTTACCGCACTCGTTAGCGCTGTACCTGTAATCGCCCTTCCAACTGCTCACCATGAACAGCGACCAAAGGAGCTTGCTTGCAAGGTCAGACACAAGCGGCAACCTGTTGTTGCGCAGTTCTTCATCGTTGATCGTCTCGCAATGAACAGACCACTTATCAGGGATGGGGCCATTGAGGACTAGTGCAAGTACGTCCTTTGCTTCTAGTACAACCTGGTCAATCTCGTCCATTACTCGACCTCCACTCCCAGTTCGCGCATGCGGTTAATGACGCCGTCGATGTGTTCCATCTGCCTCTCTTGCGGCTCTTTGTCGATGTAGCCGCAGTAATGCCAGAACCACATGTCGGCCACCAGCTCGCGCAGCTCGGCATTCTCTGCTCTCAGCTTGTCGTTGACGTTATCGAGCCACTCTAACGCCCCACGTGCGTCCATAAGCTCCTCGTGCCACTCGTCATGGGCAACGGCAACGAGGGCAAGGAGGCCGAGAAGGACGATTCCGGCGATTACGTACCTCATTCGATCACCCGCCTGCCGCAGTTGGGTGATAGGTGATAGATGCCATCTTTGCCTTGAACAATCTCAGCGCTCTTTTCGCGGTCTCGTCTGTTGTTTTGTTGAACGGCCATATCCGCAAACCTGCAATTAGTCGGGGAGTAATCGCCGTTCGGGTCGATGCGGTCGAGTGTGCAATAACCCTTTGCCGCGTTTTCGTCGTACCCGTTGGCGTTTGCCCACTCCGCGAACGTCTCGAAACTATCTCGCCATTCGTCGCACACACAGATGCCGCGCTTGCCGTAATCCTTGAAATGCGGGTGACTCTGCTGGTAACACCGAGCCTTCATCGCGTGCCAGACACCGTAGAGCCTTGAACGAGACTTCCCGTGACCAACTGGCATCCTCTTGTGTCCGTTCTTAACTCGCGTCTCGTCACCGAGACACCCACATGAGCGTATTTCGCCCCTGCGCAGCCGTGACCCCCTTACGACTGTCTCATTCCCGCAGTCGCAAAGACACCGCCACGTTGCTTCACCCTTCTTGTCGCTCCCAGCTCGCTCAATGACGGTGAGCCTGTTAAAGCGCTTCCCCGTAATATCAACTAGCTTCATGCCAACTTCCTTCCACGAGTCTTCCGCAGTATGGGCAGAACTTTGGCCTTGGTTCGTTTATGCCGCCCTCGTTCTCCATAAGCACCACATGGCCACATGACAGCATGTGAGACGCGACGCCAAACGGCTCCTGCTCGGTCTCTCCGTTATCGCCGCTGTAGATGTGTCCCTCGCAGAATCCTTCACCTATTGCCCCATGCCACTTGCACGTCCCGCGCCCAAGCGTGGCCTCGATAGCCTGTTCGGGAGTGAGATTCGCCTGCACGCTCAGTTTGCCGATTGGGATATCATCGGCTCCTTCAAGCGCCGAGCATTGGTCATTATTGCTATCCCACCAGAACGTGCCAATAATGCCGTGGCTA
>Ga0310786_10006387_pt1 | contig 15689 bp, 10 predicted proteins | sample AusTroGonzalo_MG_FD_203881 | JGI IMG/M metagenome (GOLD analysis project Ga0310786, IMG submission 203881) | Bovine rumen microbial communities from tropical cattle in Woodstock, Queensland, Australia - Gonzalo_03 (v2) (version 2) | ecosystem: Host-associated > Mammals > Digestive system >... | reverse complement strand
GAGCACCTCAAACACACCACCGCCGAACTCCAGGATAGAGATATCGAACGTACCACCACCGAGGTCGAAGACGGCAATCTTCATATCTTTATTAGCCTTATCGACACCGTATGCCAGAGCTGCTGCTGTGGGCTCGTTGACGATACGCTTCACATTCAGACCAGCAATCTGTCCGGCCTCCTTGGTAGCCTGACGCTGAGAGTCGGAGAAGTAGGCAGGCACGGTGATGACGGCATCCGTCACCTCCTGTCCGAGATAGTCCTCGGCAGTCTTCTTCATCTTCTGCAGCACCATGGCAGAGATCTCCTGCGGAGTGTACTTACGACCGTTGATGTCGACACGGGGATAGCCACCCTCATTCACTACAGAATAAGGTACACGCGAGATTTCCTTCTCGGTCTGCTGCCAGTTCTCACCCATGAAACGCTTGATACTGTAAACGGTGTTCTTGGGGTTGGTAATGGCCTGACGCTTGGCAGGGTCACCGATCTTACGCTCACCATTTTCCACAAAACCAACCACAGAGGGAGTTGTACGCTTACCCTCACTGTTGGCGATTACTACTGGCTCGTTACCTTCGAAGACGGCAACACAGCTGTTCGTAGTTCCTAAGTCAATTCCAATAATCTTTCCCATAAAACAATAATTTATTAATTTCTTTTATTTTCTAATCCTTTATTTATGTCAGCCCCTTATCAAAGGGGTTCAGACATGTTAATTTGAACAAAAATTCTGCAAAAGGGGAAGCAAACCATGTGCCAAAACGACCTTTTATATAAAAAATCGCCCTCTTCGCGTCATTTTGGCATAAATAATTTTGTTATATCTCGGAATTGTGCTATCTTTGCACTCAGAATTCTAAATTAAAACGATCGTAAGTGATGAAAAGATCTTTTTTGACTACATGTGTGGCATTTCTCTTTCTGACAGCCACTGCCCAGGAGAACCCTTATATTGTGAAGACCCGTGGGGCAAAGAAGAAGGCACAGACAGAGGTGTCAAGTGATGAGTTGGTTTCTGATATTGAGGATGAGACGGCGCGCGACTTCGTCAGTGACAATTTCAGGTTCTACAGCCTCTGCGACTGGCAGGAGGGCATGAAGTTCATGGTGATGCCTGAGAAGTATGACCTGGTGGTGAAGACCTTTGCCGATGCTGCTACGGGTAAGGATGTGAGCAGCATGACGCTCCGCCATAAGATAATGATCTATAAAGGTCATACCGAGAGTTCCGACGGTCATCATCGTATCAACTTCTACTGTCAGGACAACGACAGGGACTATTATTACGAGATTCCGAACGGCTCGTTCGACGACTATTGCTATAATAAGTTAGGTGTACCTACATTGGCCTACTTGGGTGATGTGGACATTGCCCGTGAGAAACTGATGGGCAAGACGATGTACACCAAGACGCAATATTACCGTGTGGATACCGAGTTCGATGGTGATGGTTTCCAGGATGTGGTGGTCGACAAGGACATGGAGGTGAAGGTGACCGCCGTGGGTGTCGGTACACGTGCCTATCCAGTGAAGATCATCGTGGAGGATAGAGAAGGTAATGAGTTCTATCAGAATGTGGCCATCTCGAAGACCAACTGCGGTATGCGTGATGATGAGTTTATCATGGACAACGCCAAATACCTCTTCGGCAACTCCTTTGAGCTGGTGGATGACATAATGGCAGTGAACAGTTACAACTATAGAGCCTATATAGGAAGGATTGTTCACACCAAGTTCCCCACCACGATGCTTAATGAGGCTACCAAGAAGGTGCAGAATATTCCGCGTATGATTGGCTATCAGATCGAGGCCATCACTCCCCACAAGAACGATACGAAATTTACCGCCAAGCTGAAGAATACCATTCTTGGCTCTTATTTCTATAAAGATGTGACGCTGGATCAGAAGAGCATCTCAGGTACTTCAAAGGACTTTGAGAAGGAACCCGATGACTACTTCTCTTATCTCTTTGCTCCAGGTCCTGGTCGTAAGATCGAGACCACCGAGGGTAGCCGAGGCATGATTCGCGTGGGGCACGTTGGTGTGGGATTCTCTGAGGGTGAGGTGCAGCTTGCTGCTGGTGAGCCTGACGAGGAACAGCATGGTGAGAACGGTCTATACACTTGGATATTCAAGCGTTCGAACAATAAACTGTTGTATGTCGAATTCAATAGCTCTGGCGTTGTGGAGAAGACCTACACGAAGGATGGTCCTAAGGCAAAGACGACGACAGCCAAGCGTAAGACTACCAAGAAGCGCCGTTCGAGCAGTTGGAAGAATGGTAAGGGTACTCCGCTATAAACCATCACTGACAGACTGTCACAGATACAAATCCGATGACAACATAAAAACCGCTCCTGATGAGGGAGCGGTTTTCTTTTTCTCTGAAACGGGAAGCCTTAATTCTTATCTTTCAGAGCCTCCATGATCTTTGCCTCGATCTCCTCACAAAGTTCGGGGTTGTCCTGCAGCAAAGCCTTTGTGGCATCGCGACCCTGACCCAGTTTCGAGTCTTCGTAAGAGAACCATGATCCGCTCTTCTTGATGATGTTGCACTCCACACCTAAGTCTACGATCTCGCCAACTTTCGAGATACCCTCGCCAAAGGTGATCTCAAACTCTGCCTTGCGGAAAGGAGGAGCCACCTTGTTCTTTACGATCTTTACTCGCACCTGATTGCCAATGGGCTGATCGCCATCCTTCAGAGTGGTCACCTTACGGATGTCCAGACGTACGGAAGCATAGAACTTCAAGGCATTACCACCTGTCGTGGTCTCAGGATTGCCAAACATCACACCAATCTTCTCTCTGAGCTGGTTGATGAAGATGCAGGTAGTCTTTGTCTTAGAGATGGTGGAGGTGAGCTTGCGCAAGGCCTGGCTCATCAGACGGGCCTGCAAGCCTACGGCAGAGTCGCCCATATCGCCTTCGATCTCCTTCTTTGGTGTCAGGGCAGCCACAGAGTCGATCACGATGATGTCGATGGCACTGCTTCGTATCAGCTGCTCTGCAATCTCCAGGGCCTGTTCGCCATTATCGGGCTGTGAGATATAGAGATTGTCGATGTCTACGCCCAGATGCTCTGCATAGAAACGGTCGAAGGCATGCTCTGCGTCGATGAAGGCAGCGATGCCACCGGCCTTCTGAGCTTCTGCGATGGCATGGATGGCCAGTGTGGTCTTACCAGATGACTCCGGACCATAGATCTCGATGATGCGTCCCTTGGGATAGCCTCCTACGCCGAGGGCAGCGTTCAGACCGATACTGCCTGTGGGAATCACATCCACATTCTCTATCTGTTCTTCACCCATACGCATGATGCTTCCCTTGCCAAAGTCCTTTTCGATCTTCTGCATGGCTGCCTGCAAGGCCTTCAGCTTCTGCTGTTGCGGAGTCAGCTGCTCCGTTACTTCTTCTTTTTTTGCCATAGTTTTTTAAATTTAAGCGTTAATAATTATAATTCGAGGTCGCCATCGAATACTTCGTGCCAAGGCAGACCTTGTTTGTTCAGTTGTTCCATGAACGGATCGGGATCGAAGTCCTCCACGTTCCATACACCCGGTTTCTTCCAGAGACCCTTCACGAACATCATCGCACCGATCATGGCGGGTACGCCAGTGGTGTAACTTACACCCTGCATACCAGTCTCCTTGTAGGCCTCCTGGTGCTTACAGTTATTATATATATAATAGGTGTGCTCCTTGCCGTCCTTGATACCACGGATGCGACAGCCGATACTCGTCTCGCCTTCGTAGTTCTCACCAAGATCCTGAGGATTGGGCAGCACGGCTTTCAAGAACTGCAGGGGTACAATTTTCACCTTTGCGGTCTTTCCGCTTCCATCAGCCAGCGGTGCCTCATACTCGATCTCGTCGATACGGCTCATGCCGATGTTCTGGATCACGTCGAGGTGCTTCAGATACTGCTCGCCGAAGGTCATCCAGAAGCGACCCTGCTTGATGGTGGGGTAGTTCTTCACCAGCGACTCCAGTTCCTCGTGGTGAAGCAGATAGCTCTCGCGAGGACCGATGTTGGGATAGGTGAGGGGCTTGTGGATCTCCAGTGGCTCTGTCTCAATCCACTGGCCGTCTTTATAGTAGAGTCCCTTTTGGGTAATCTCACGGATATTGATCTCGGGGTTGAAATTGGTGGCGAAAGCATGGTGATGGTCGCCAGCGTTGCAGTCGACGATATCCAGATAGTGGATCTCGTCGAAGTGGTGCTTGGCGGCATAGGCCGTATAGACACCAGAGACACCTGGGTCGAAGCCACAGCCGAGGATCGCCGTTAGTCCTGCCTGTTCGAAGCGGTCTTTGTAGGCCCACTGCCAGGAGTACTCGAAGTGTGCCTCGTCCTTCGGCTCATAGTTGGCCGTGTCGAGATAGTTACAACCACAGGCTAAGCAGGCGTCCATGATGGTCAGGTCCTGATAGGGCAGGGCGAGGTTGATCACCAGTTCTGGCTTGAACTCGTTGAAGAGTGCCTTCAGTTGCTCCACGTCGTCGGCATCCACCTGAGCCGTCTTGATATCCATGTTATAGCCGGCCTTGTGAATGTCGTCCACAATCTTGTCGCACTTGGCTTTGCGACGGCTGGCAATCATAAAGTCTGTAAACACGTCGGCATTCTGGGCAATCTTGAATGCTGCCACCGTTGCGACGCCTCCAGCGCCAATCATTAATACTCTTGACATAATTGTTAGATTTGAACTTTGAGGTGCAAATATACAAAGATTTTCGGTAAACAACAAACTTTTTGGAGAAAATCATATTTTAGGGGATAAAAATCAAATATTGTTGGGATATATCGGGGAAAAGGACTACCTTTGCAGCCAAATTAAAACAATCAGAACGTATGAAGAGTATCTTAGAAGGACGTCCGGCCTTGAAGGCTGAGATTGAGAAGATTGCTGAGGTGGCCGGTTATCTGTGGCAGAACGGATGGGCTGAGCGCAATGGTGGTAACATCACGGTCAACGTGACAGAGTTCGTCGACGACGAGATCCGTCAGCTGCCCGCCATCAGCGAGGTGAAACAGATTGGTGTGACACTGCCCGCCCTGAAGGGTTGTTATTTCTATTGTAAAGGTACAGGCAAGCGCATGCGCGACCTGGCCCGCTGGCCAATGCAGAACGGCAGTGTGATCCGTATTCTCGACGACTGCGCCTCGTATGTCATCATCGCCGATGAGGCTGTCATGCCCACCAGCGAACTGCCCAGTCATCTGACTGTCCATGCCCGTCAGATAGAGACTGGCTCTGGCTATATGGCTACCGTCCATACCCATCCTATTGAGCTTGTCGCCATGAGTCACAATCGTGCTTTCCTTGGTAAGGATGTGCTGACGCGTATTCTCTGGTCGATGATTCCTGAAACGAAGGCTTTCTGTCCGTTAGGACTTGGTATCGTGCCTTATACCCTGCCAGGCTCTAACGAACTGGCTGAGCGCACACTGCAGGAACTCGAAGACTACGATGTCGTGATGTGGGAGAAACATGGTGTCTTCGCCAAGGGTAAGGATGTCATGGATGCCTTCGACCAGATCGACGTACTCTCGAAGTCCGCCAAGATATATATCAATTCCAAGTGTATGGGCTTTGAGCCCGAGGGCATGAGCGATGAGCAGATGAAGGAGATGACCGTCGCTTTCAACCTGCCAAGATAAATAAAGATAATAACAATGATGAAAAAGAAACTGTTTCTTATAACCCTGTTGTCGGCAGTCTGCCACCTTGGTGCCAAGGCCGACGTAGATCCCGATTTCCATATCTATCTCTGTTTCGGACAGTCGAACATGGAGGGTAACGCCCAGTGGGAGACTATTGACAATCAGTTCGTCGACGAGCGTTTCCAGATGCTCTCCACGACAGACTTCAGCACTCCAAAGCGTAAGCTGGGTGAGTGGTATACCGCTTATTGTCCTATCGTCAATCCAATAGGAAAACTCGGCCCCACTGACTATTTTGGACGTACAATGGTGGCTGCCCTTCCGACGAATGTGAAGGTAGGTGTGGTAGCCGTTGCCATGGGTGGCAGCCCTATTGAAATGTTCGACAAGGATCTGTACGAGGAGAAGTTGAAGTCCAACCCTGGCGAGTGGTGGGCGCAGCTGTCGAAGAACCACTACGGCGGCAACCCCTATGGACGTCTGATTGAGATGGCCAAGAAGGCTCAGGAGGTGGGTGTCATCAAGGGCATTCTCCTGCATCAAGGATGTTCCAACAATGGCGATTCTAAATGGCCTGACATGGTGAAGAAGATCTACAACGACATACTGACCGATCTCAACCTTAAAGCCGAGGATGTGCCCATCTTCGTGGGTGAGACGGAGTATGCTGAGATGGGTGGTGGCTGTTCTCTTCATAATACGGTGGTGGCCAGGATCCCGTCTGTCATCCCCACGGGTCATATCGTCAGTGCTGAGGGTCTCCCTGGTAATGGTCAGGACGCCTGGCACTTCTCTGCCGTCGGCTATCGCATCTTTGGCAAACGCTATGCTATCGAGGTGCTGAAGGCGAAGGGACTGGAGCCCAAGGTCAATCCCGACTACGACATGCCCGACAACCTGAAGAAATTCTATACGCCGAAAAGCTATACCGACTATATCCAGGATGCTCCTGGCACTTTGGTACGCCTGAAGCTGACCTGCACGTATGCCGACAACCATACGGAAGACATCAAGGATGTCGTGTATACCAGTAGTGACTTTAAGATCAGAGGTGGCAAGGTGATCTTGGGCGAAGCTGGCAGCAAGGGCACGGTGACGGCAACCTTTACTGATTTCTTAGGAGAGCACGAGGTGACCATTACCCTTGAGGCAACGTCCTCTACAGCCATCAACAGCGTGAAGAATACAGAAGAATCCCATGCCGTCTATTCGCTCGACGGCCGCAACGTTAATACCAACGACCTCCGACCTGGTATCTACGTTTCGAACGGCAAGAAATTCGTACAGAAGTAATTAAAGAAATTGACGTGTGCCGAATTCGGTACACGTCAATTTCTTATGATTAGACTAACTGCGGAAGGAAACAGGAGATCACCAGTACTACGATACCGATGATCAGTACGGTGATGGTCTTCTGCGAACAGCCTTTCCACTCCTTGAGGATGATACCCCAAACATTGGAGAATACCACGTTGAGTGCCATAAGGATACAGAACGACAGTGTGTCCATCGTGCCGCCAGCCTCGAAAAACGAACGGCCCAGCGACAGTCCGAAGAACTGGCTGTACCACAAGGCACCGGCCAGCAGACAGAATAACAGGTTGTTGCCCCATACGGCTTTCTTGGCGTAGTCACCCCAGGTATTGTTCTTCTGGTTCTGATAGAGGCAGTAGATAGCATTGGTTACGAATCCGCCCAGTGTGACGAGCAGTGTGGCAGGTAGTGTGCGGAACATCGGATCGGTAAGTTCACCGAAGTTGATGCTCTTGCCAAACTCCAGTCCCACGTTGAAACAGCCGCTCATGAAACCAGCGAGCAAGGCGATGGCCAAGCCCTTGGGGAAGTTGAAGTCTTTCACGGCAGCTTTCTTCTCCTCCTCTGAGAGCGAAGACGCCTTCATGCTTCCAGCCGCACCGATGATGGCGATACCAATCAGCGTGACCACCACGCCGAGGATGACGGCAAAGGTGAGCGACTCGAGGGCGTTAAGCTCAGGAAAAAAGATGTTCAGCAGCACAGGACCGAGGATAGTGCCGAGACCTGCACAGGTGCCGAGGGCTATCGACTGTCCGAGGGCCACACCGAGGTAGCGCATCGAGAGACCGAAGGTCAGACCACCCACTCCCCAGAGCACACCGAAAAAGATAGTCATCCAAATGTTGAACGACTGGTCGGCGGTGAACAGCTCACAGAGAGAGTGCCCTGCCGGCACAGCCAGCAGAGCTCCTAGGAAAGGTAGCACCAGCCAGGCGAACACGCCCTGCACCAGCCAGTACGATTCCCACGACCAGTCTTTGATCTTGTTAATGGGAACGTAACAGCTGCTTTGGCAGAACGCGCCGATGGCTATGATGAATAGACCAATGATGATTTCCATAAACTATCTTTTCGATGTAACGTCTTTCTCGTACTTCTGGATGGCAGCAATGAACTCCTCACCCACAGGTACGTTGTTCTTCAGGTTGAAGTAGTCGAATACGGCACCGAAAGGCATTGACTTAGCCTCTTCCATCAGGGCGAGACGCTCGAAGTACAGACCGTTGTCCTCATACTCGCGCAGCTTGTGCTTCGGTTCAAGCAGAGCCTGGAGGATGCACTTCTGAGTCGCACGCGATCCTATAATATATGCACCGATACGGTTGATTGAGGCATCGAAGTAGTCGAGACCTACATGGGCACGGTCGAGAGCGTCGCTGCGTACGAGTTCCTTGAAGAGGTCGAGTGTCTGGTCGTTCATGATGGTCACATGGTCGGAGTCCCAGCGAACGGGTCGGCTCACATGGAGCATCAGCTCAGGCACATACATCAGCAGCGTCGAGACGAAGTCGCTCACGTTCTCTGTCTGCTCGTAATGGCCTGTGTCGATAGTGTACATCTGCTTACGGGTAGCACAGTAGGCCGTGTAGAAGTCGTGTGAACCGACGGTATACGACTCCAGTCCGATGCCGAAGAGTTTGGCCTCGAAACAGTTCTTCACGCCGTCGAGCTTCTCTTCCATAATCTCGTCGAGCGAGGCGGCGAGGATCTCACGGTACTTTTTCCGCTGTACGGGCACGTCCTTCGAACCATCGTGTACCCAGATGTTCATGATACAGGGGTCGTTCTGAGCCTTACCCATGGCATCGGCGATGCGACGGCAGCGCTTGGTATGCTCAATCCAGAAGTCGCGGATGCCCTTGTCGGGGTTCGACAACGAGAGGTCACCGCTCTTCGGATGCGAGAACGAGGTCGAGTTAAAGTCGAGCTTCATGTTGTTCTCCTTCGCCCAGTCGATCCAACTCTGGAAGTGCTTCACCTCCACCTGGTCACGGTCAACGAACTGACCTCCGAAGTCTCCATAGATCTCATGGAGGTTCAGACGGTGGTTACCGCCAAGGAGGGTCTTTACGAACTCGATGTCCTGACGTACCTCGTCAATGTTACGGGCACGACCAGGGTAGTTGCCTGTGGTCTGGATACCACCGCTGAGAGCCTCATTACGCTCAAAGCCGACTACGTCGTCGGTCTGCCAGCAGTGGAGTGAGATCTGTTGTTTCTGGAGCTGGTCCAGTACTGCGTCAGTATCGACGCCAATGGCAGCGTAGCGCTCTTTTGCTACGGCATAAGCTTGTTCAATCAGATTAGCTTTCATTTTAGTCTTTATTTGTTGATGATATTTAGATACTTGTCGTAGGCGGCATCCCATGTCGCCTTATCCTCAGGAACGTATTTCACGAGTTCGATGCTGTTGGCGATGATGCCACGCATGGCCCAGATGTCGCTCACAAGACCGGCAGCCTTGGCCTGAAGCATGATGTTACCGATAGCCGTACCCTCCTGAGGACCTGCGAGTACGGTGGCACCCGTGGCATTGGCCGTGAACTGGTTCAGATACTTGTTGAGGCTTCCGCCGCCGATGATATGGAGTGTCTCCAACTTAAACGGCGCAAATTCCTGCATCCACTGGAATACCTGACGGTAACGCAATGCCAGCGAGTCGAAGATGCAGCGGCAGATCTCCGCTGGTGTCTCAGGCACAGGTTGATTGGTCTTGCGACAATAGTCTTGGATGGCGCCGATCATGCTTGTCGGAGCGGCAAACAGCTGGTCATCAGGGTTGATCAACGAACGGAAGGCCTCCACCTGCATGGCCGAACCCTGTAGCTCGGGATGGCTTAGCTTGCGTACCTCCTCGGGCCATTCCTGTCGGCAACGCTCATAGAGCCACATGCCACAGATGTTCTTCAGGAAGCGCGTGGTGCCCTCGATGCCACCCTCGTTGGTGAAGTTACGCTCATAGCTGAGATTGCTGATGATGGCATCCTTTGTTTCGATGCCCATCAGGCTCCACGTGCCGCTGGAGAGATAGGCGAACTTTTCGTCTTTCGCAGGCACGGCTGCGACAGCTGAACCCGTGTCGTGGCCAGCAACGGCAATCACTGGCACAGGGCCGAGCCCCGTCAATCGCTGCACCTCTTCAGTCAGTGTGCCCACCACGGTACCTGGCTGCACCATCTTACCGAACTTCTCTCGCGTCAGACCTAACGAGGCCAACAGTCTCTCGTCGAGTTCTTTAGTGCGTGGGTCGAGCAGTTGCGACGTCGAGGCAATGGTATATTCGCACACCTCGTTGCCTGTGAGCATCCAACTCAGGGCATCGGGGATGAACAGGATCTTGCTGGCATGTTTTAGCGCCGAGTTGCCCTCGCACTTCATGGCGTAGAGCTGGAAAATCGAGTTGAAATTCAGGAACTGGATACCCGTTACATCGTACACCTCCTTCTTCGAGATGACATGCTCGAGGTAGTCTTCCATTGCTTTAAATGTAATAGGATCGCGATACGCGCGCGGATTCCTTAATATAGCACCGTCGTCACCGGTCATCACGAAGTCCACACCCCAGGTGTCGATACCGATTGATGTGATCTTCTGCCCCCGCTGTGCCACCTCTTTCAGACCACGGATGATCTCGAAATACAGGGCGTAGATGTCCCAATAGTAATGGCCACCCTGCTCGATGAGGTTATTAGGGAAGCGGGTAACCTCCTCCAACGCAAACTTTCCGTTATTGATTGTGCCGATAATTGTCCTGCCGCTTGTGGCACCAAGATCGACAGCAAAGAAATAAGACTCTTGTTCCATGCTGCAAAGGTACGCTCTTTTTCCTTTTCTTTCCACCATTATTTGATATTTGGACTTTAATTTTTGATACGGCCCTCACTTTTTTTACTTTTCACGATTCACGATTCACTTCTTTTTTGTACCTTTGCACCCATATTAAGAACAATTTTAATAACTCAGTTACAAAATGTCAACACTTACGATTGCAATTGTCGTCGTCTTCTGCATAGGCTACCTCTGTATAGCCCTTGAAGGCCTGACAAGAGTCAACAAGGCAGCCATTGCCCTGCTGATGTGTGTGCTGTGCTGGACCCTCCTAATGGTTGGGCCCGCCGCCTATTATCCTGCTGTCGCCGAGGGCGACGTCATCCATCACATCGCTGAGGTCATCGAGCACCATCTGGGCGATGCCGCCGGCACCCTCTTCTTCCTTATGGGTGCCATGACCATCGTTGAGATTGTCGACTCCAACGGCGGTTTCAACTTCGTGCGAGACACGATCAAGACGCGCTCCAAGCGGAAACTCATGTGGCGTGTGGCCTTCATGACCTTCTTCCTCTCGGCCATCCTTGACAACCTGACCACGTCGATTGTCATGATTATGGTGCTCCGCAAACTCGTCCAGAGTCGCGGCGACCGTCTCATCTATGCCGCACTTGTGGTCATCTCGGCCAACTCCGGAGGTGCCTTCTCGCCTATCGGCGATGTCACCACGATTATGCTCTGGATCAAGGGTGTCATCACCACCCAGGGCGTCATCACAGAGATATTCGTTCCCTCGCTTATCTCCATGCTTGTGCCGGCCTTCATCCTGCAGTATCAGCTAAACGGCAAGTTCGACAAATCGCTGAATCTGCCCAAGGCCGATGTCAGCCAGTTCACCAAGACCCAGCGCGACATCATCTTCTGGCTTGGCGTGGGTGGTCTCTGCTTTGTGCCCATCTTTAAGACCATCACCCATCTGCCCCCGTTCATGGGTATCCTGCTCGTGCTTGGTGTGCTTTGGACAGCTACAGAGATCTTCCACTACAACACCGCTGAAGACGACACGATGGCCAAGCGCGTCACTGACCTTCTGTCGCGCATCGATCTTTCTACGATTATGTTCTTCCTCGGTATCCTTATGGCTGTCGCCGTGTTACAGGAGGTGGGTGTGCTCGCCATGCTTGGTGAGGTGCTTGACAATACTTTCCAGGGCAACCACTACCTTGTGACTGGCATCATCGGTGTACTCTCGTCGATCGTCGACAACGTACCGCTCGTGGCCGGTTGTATGGGCATGTATCCCGTTCAGGCTGCTGGCGACCTCGCCATCGACGGCATCTTCTGGCAGCTTCTGGCCTACTGTGCCGGTGTGGGTGGCTCGATGCTCATCATCGGCTCTGCCGCCGGTGTCGTTGTCATGGGTCTCGAGAAGATATCTTTCGGCTGGTACATGAAGAAGATTACCTGGGTAGCCTTCTCTGGCTATCTCGCAGGTATCCTCATTTATTGGTTGGAACGGACACTCCTGTTCTGATAAAGAAAGAATCCCGCCAAACAGCGGGATTCTTCTTTATGTATCGTTCCAATATCTGGTACACTTAGTTCCAATGCCTGAAACACTCTGTTCCAACGTCAGGTACACTTGGTTCCAATGCTTGGAACAGTTAGTTCCAATGCCTGGAACGAATAATGAAACTCTTTCCTATTATCTCACTTCGCTGGGCTTGAGACCCATCTTAGCCTTGAATTTGGCAGAGAAATAGTCGGGGCTCTCGAAGTTGAGACGGTAGGCAATCTCCTTGATGCTGAGTTCGGTGGTGGTAAGCAACTCTTTGGCGCGCAGCAGGCGCAGCTCCTGTTGGTAGGTGGCGGGCGAGAGACCCGTGTGTTCCTTGAAGAGTTTACGGAGGTTGGAGTAGCTGACACCGAGCTCTTCGGCGATCTGCTGGATGGTGAGGCCGCTCTCGAGCGACTCTCTGATGCGCATACGGGCACGGCTGATCATGTCGACCTGCTGTTGGTTCTTGCTGAGCTCGCGGTTACGTTCCAAGGAGTACATCATGCCGATGAGGTGGTTCACAATGCCAGCCATGAGCTGCTGCGAGTAGGCGGCCTCTTCGACGGCAGCCTCGTAGGCACGTTTGTAGAGTCCTTCGAGAGTGAAGGAGTAGCCGACGTGGTAGATGGGGCTGTCTGGGGTGAGGAAACCTGCGCGCACACGGTCGTCCATATTCTTGCCTCGGAAACCGATCCAGTAGCTCTTCCAACCTATCTCGGGGTTGGGATGGTATGTATGCCACTCACCTGGGAACAGCAGGAACATGTCGCCTGGCATCAGGCGAGTGGGCTTGACATGGGCACTTTGGAAGACGCCCTCGCCTTCGGGGTTGTAGAGCAACTGGTATTCATTAAGCGTGCGGCCTCTGTTACAGTCAAAGTAGTAACCGTCGGCGTGGCCCTTGGTGGGGTAGGAATCGCCTGGCAGGATGTGCTCGAATCCTACGGTGCTGACGGTGAGGCCCCATTGGGCGTCGCGGTCGTTGGCGAGAAGGTACTTACTTATCTGCATGATTCACTTTTTTACTATTGTCTGGGGCAAGGAATCCAGAACCAGAAGGTGGAACCGTGACCCTCGCCTTCGGAGGTGACACCAATGTGGCCGTTACAACGTTCGGCTATGTTTTGGCAGATGGACAGACCAAGGCCCGTGCCTTGGACAAAGTCGTCGAGTTTGACGAAGCGCTCGAAGATGCTTTCTTGCTTCTCCTTTGGAATGCCGGCACCCGTGTCCAAACAGTAGAACAGCAGTCCATCGGCAACGCCGCTACCATCGTACTTCTGACGGCGGTCCCAGTGATAGCCCACCTTGATGTGACCTTGGTGGGTGTACTTCACGGCGTTGGTGACGAAATTGGTAAGCACCTGCTGTACACGGCCTATGTCGAGCATGGTCTTACAAGAAGTGTAGGGGTTTTCCTTGATGAACTCGACCTCTGGCTCCTGTACGCGTTGGGCAAGTGTCTGGCACATGTCGTCGAAGGCCTGGGCCATGTCGCACTCCTTCGGCTCGATGGCTAGGGCCTGACCCATGCTTGAGGCTTCGAGGATATCGTTGATGAGTCGCATGAGCATATCGCAGTTGTTGCGAATGATGCGGATAAACTCCATGCGCTCCTCTTGTGTGTCGATGACGGGCAGCAGGTCGCTAAAGCCCACGATGGCGTTGAGCGGCGTGCGTATCTCGTGGGTCATGTTGGCAAGGAAGGCGCTCTTCATACGGCCGGAGTCCTCAGCGCGGCTGGTCTCCTGTTTCAGCTGCTGCTGAGCCTGCATGAGGACAGTGATGTTACGCGCGATGCCGAAGTAGTTGATAAGGTTGCCCTCCCTGTCGAAGGTAGGGATACCGCTGATGGCGTACCACACAGGATGAGGCTCCCGCGGTGTATACTGGTAGTGGTGAATAGCCTGATAGGGCTTCTTCGCCTTCACGCAGGCTATGATGTCGGCAAGAGCCTTCTCGTGGTTCTCAGGATCGACGCCCTCGAAGAATTGGTCAAGAGTCTCGTGATACTCGTTCCTGCGCAAGGAGTGGGAGTAGACGATCTCACCGCTCTCGGGGATAAAGTGCCAGATGAACATCTGGGTATTGTCGAGTAGGTATTGCAGTTGACTCTCGTAACGGCTGATGGCTTCGCCTGTCCGCTGCATCTCCCGGTTATGGCGCACCTGGTCGAGATAGAGATTGCGTTCGGCTGTGACCTCACGGGCGGTAAGCACATAGAATTTCAGAGCACCTTCGTTGTCAAGTACGGGACGTATGCGTATCTCGATATACTTGTCGAGGCCAAGCTCAGGGATATAGGCGTGCTGACAGGCGTGGAACTGCTCGTTACTGTTGCGCTGGTACTGGCCCTTGATAAAGCTTGTCTCGAAGATGTTCATCTTGCGATACCAAGCCTCGTTCTTATCAGTGACGTTGGTAAGTATACGCATGTTGTCGTTGAGGTCAATGATGTCGCCATTAGCATCGAAGAACGACATGGCCATGATGTTGGTCTCAAAGATCTTCCTGTATTTCACGCTGAGTTCGCTGTTGAAGCGCTCCTCGTCGATCTGGCTTGTGATGTCGCGTGTAGTGTTGACGATATAGCGTGGCTTGTCGTTCTCGTATTCGAGGGTGGCCAGACCGCTAAGCCAGCGCCATGATGGTTGTTCGAGCGTGCCCGTATTCAGCCGCTTGGTGTAGCGCGCTTGCTGAAGTTTTCCGGATATCAACTCGTCAATCTTCTGCTGGAATTCGTCTTTCTCCTGCTGGTCGATACGTGGCAGGAAGGCCTCCCTGACCAGCTCGTTCTCTGGCAGCAGCTCACCGTGAATGTTGTGAATACGGCCAGTCACGACGTCAATGGTGAACACATAGTAGTTACCCATGTTCAGTGCCTGTTCCATCATGTAGTTCAGGTCTTGGACACGATGTACCACTTGGCGCACACGGGCTCGGACAAGACGTGTGAGTAACAAGCCGATGATGACGGCGATGGCGGCTCCTGCTAGCACGAAGAGGGCTATGGGGGACGTGTCGTCGTGGATGCGCTCGGGATGGAACCATTTGTCGCGCAGGTTCTCGAGGTCTCCGCTCTGTTCCAGACGGGCATATTCGTCGTCGATGGCGTCGATAAGCTCTTTGTCATAGCCCACGATGCGTATCTCGCCGTCGGGGATATCGATGGGGTTGACGATCATCGTGTCGATGGCCAGTTCTTTCTTCTTCCATATCAGCGGGCCCTCGCCCCAGATGAAGTAGTGGTAACGGCCTTCGCTGATGCCTGCCAAGGCTTCCTTAGGTGATCGGTATACGATGGGGATGTCGATGTTACGCTCGCTGATAATGCGGTTTGCAGCGTAGTCGTCTTTCTTAAGCACGAGGGTGTCGGT
>Ga0310786_10006385_pt1 | contig 15693 bp, 15 predicted proteins | sample AusTroGonzalo_MG_FD_203881 | JGI IMG/M metagenome (GOLD analysis project Ga0310786, IMG submission 203881) | Bovine rumen microbial communities from tropical cattle in Woodstock, Queensland, Australia - Gonzalo_03 (v2) (version 2) | ecosystem: Host-associated > Mammals > Digestive system >... | reverse complement strand
GGTGCCATGCTGATGATTACCCAGAAGCCGGAGTACGGTGAGAACGGTGTGCTGGTCATTGGCGACGTGGCCGTGACGCCGATGCCCGATGCCAACCAGCTGAGTCAGATTGCCGTCTGCACGGCACAGACTGCCAAGTCGGTGGCTGGTTTCACTGATCCCCGTGTGGCCATGCTGAGCTTCTCGACGAAGGGTAGTGCTACGCACGAGGTGGTTGACAAGGTGATTGAGGCTACGAAGCTGGCTAAGGAGCTTGACCCGACGCTGAAGATTGACGGTGAGTTGCAGGCTGACGCTGCGCTGGTTCCCGCCGTGGGTAAGAAGAAGGCTCCCGGCTCTGACATTGCCGGCAATGCAAACGTGCTGGTATTCCCGAACCTCGAGGTGGGTAACATCGCCTATAAGCTGGTACAGCGTCTGGGTGATGCCATTGCCATTGGTCCTATCCTTCAGGGCATCGCCCGTCCGGTGAACGACCTCTCTCGCGGCTGTTCCGTTGAGGACATCTACTATCTGGTAGCTATCACGGCTTGTCAGGCGATGGATGCAAAGAAATAGTGTGACCCTCCCCTACCCCCTCCCTGAATGGAGGGGAAATAAATGAAAAAGCAACATATTAAAATAAAAAAACGCCCCTATTACTCCCTATAAGGTAAATGCTCCTCCCCATTCAGGGGGAGGTTGGGAGGGGGTCCGAATTATGAAGATATTAGTATTAAATTGTGGTTCGTCCTCTATCAAGTACGCACTGTACAACATGGACGACAAGAGTGTGATGACATCGGGCGGTGCCGAGCGCGTAGGCTTGGACGGTGCTTTTGTGAAGGTAAAACTGGCTAATGGCGAGAAGAAGCAGATTATGCACGACATTCCCGAGCATACTGAGGGTGTTAAGTTCATATTCTCCCTGCTGACCGACCCCGAGATTGGTGTCATCAAGTCACTCGACGAGATTGACGCTGTGGGCCATCGTATGGTGCATGGCGGTGAGAAGTTCAACAAGTCTGTCATCCTGACCGATGAGGTACTGAAGGCTTTCGAGGAGTGCTCTGACTTGGCTCCCCTGCATAACCCTGCTAACCTGAAGGGTGTGAATGCTGTCAAGGAACTGATGCCCGGTCTGCCTCAGGTAGGCGTGTTTGACACCGCCTTCCACCAGACGATGCCCCCGAAGGCATATATGTATGCCATTCCCTACGAGCTGTACGAGAAGTACGGCATCCGTCGCTATGGTTTCCACGGCACCAGCCACCGCTACGTGTCGCAACGTGCCTGTGAGTTCCTTGGCATCAAGGCAGAAGGTACGAAGATGGTAACCTGTCATGTGGGTAACGGCGGTTCTATTGCCGCTGTCGTTGACGGTAAGTGCATCGACACCTCAATGGGTCTCACGCCGCTGGAGGGTCTCGTCATGGGTACCCGTGCCGGTGACATCGACGGCGGTGCCGTGACATTCATCGAGAAGAAGCTTGGCCTGGATGCTGACGGTATGTCGAACCTGCTCAACAAGAAGAGCGGTGTGGCCGGTCTGACGGGTGGTTCTTCCGATATGCGTGACGTGGAGAGTGCTGCCAAGAGCGGTGACCCGAAGGCAAAGTTGGCTCAGGATATGTATTTCTATCGCATCAAGAAGTACATCGGTGCCTATGCAGCAGCTATGGGTGGCCTTGATGTCGTGGTCTTCACGGCCGGCGTGGGTGAGAACCAGACATCCATGCGTAGCGAGGTCTGCAAGAACATGGAGTTCCTCGGCATCAAGTTCGACGAAGAGAAGAACAAGGTACGTGGCGAGGAAGCCGTTATCTCAGCTGATGACTCAAAGGTCAAGGTGGTTGTCATTCCTACTGACGAGGAGCTGATGATTGCTACAGATACGATGAACTTGCTATAGGCTTACAGCATACCGTTCTTGTAACGCCAGATGTTGTAAACCCAGATGGCGATTTCGAACAGTATCACTGGAACATAGACGGAGGGGTGATTGCCTTTCCGTCTTATTTTTTCATACCAATAGTTCAGCTTGTCTGTATGGTGGAAGAAATCATAAACAGCTAACGCTACAGCAGCGAGAATAAGCAATACTGCTGGATAGACGTTGGGATTCATGAAAAAAGCATCAACTGGATGTCCCTTTATTAGTAATAAGAACGCACGCGTACCGCCACAGCCCGCACAGGGCAGGTCATAGATAAGGCGCGAAGGGCAGGTAATAAGATTGTAACCTGCGCGTTGTGTGATTATCACCAACAACACCCAGGCTACACCTAATATACATAAGAGAATAAGACCCTTACGACTTATCACGAATGTTTAGAGGAAACTTACGTTCTGGATGAACTTCTGATAATTCTTATCCTTGGTAGCTCCCATGATGAGGAACAGATCAATGAGTGACCAGATACCACATCCACCACCTGTGAGAAGTTTTCCGATGCCCAGCCCGATGTCGCCGATATACATACGGTCAATGCCGCTGATACCTAAAAAGCAGATGAGCGAGAGGCAAAGTGCAACGGTCGGATCCTTGTAGTCCATTGCCAATGCTTGGCTAGCCTTCTGGGGACCAAGTTCTTCAAGGGTCTGACGAATGGCAGGCATACTAGCCTCGGGGAAGTACTTGGCACAGTTCATTAACAGTACATTTGTCTGATTATCCATAATATGATACTTTTTATACTATAACATCAAGCACCGCACCTATTGGGCAATGCTTGATGTATAGCATGATTATTGTATGATAAAATTACAAAATCTCGTTCAGCTTGCTCAGGTTGAACTCACGTGTACGCTTGCCGGCAGTGAAGATATCGATGATACCCCAGATACCGCAACCACCACAGGTGCAGAGCTTAACGATACCCATTGTAGTGTCGTTCAGCATGAAACGGTCAACACCGTAGCAGCCAACGATCCATGCGATAATCATCATGGTGGTGGGGTTCTTGAACTGAAGCATATTCAGCTCGTCAAACTTGCTGTCATCAGCAGCTTCCAGTCTCTCACGAATCTCAGTCATTGCCTCTGCAGGCAGATTAGCAGCGTGTGCTGCCAAGAACTGATCAATTTTCTCTTTAATCATAATGTTGTTAGTATTTATAGGTTGAAGTTATTATCTTTCAGAGATAATCTCACATTTGGATGCAAAATTAATTAAAAATGCGAAATAACGAATGGAATCTGTGTTAAAAATCATTAAGGACGACTCTCACCTTCCACGTACTCTTCCAAAAACATGTGCTCACCGTCGAAAACAGCGTATGTAAACTGGCTAATCCAGTCGCCGAGTATCATGACACGGGCCTTCTTGGTGAGTTGCAGGTCAAGCTCAATATGGCGGTGCCCGTACATGTAGTAGTCAATGTTCGGGTGGTTCTGCATATATTGACGGGTATAGCGTACCAGATGCTCTTTCTCTTCGCCCATGTAAGCCGGCACGCCCTCCTCCTTGTGCCCGTTATAGCTATGCTTGGCCCAGGTCTGTCCGAGCCAGATGCTCCAGCGGGGATGGATGGTGGAGAAGGCCAACTGGCATAGGCGGTTATGGAATACCCACCGCAGGAACTTGAACTTCTTGTCGGGGTCACCCAGTCCGTCACCATGTGCCATGAAGAACACCTTGCCATAGATCTCGGTGGTCAGCGGCTGCTTATGCAGGACGACGCCACACTCACGTTGCAGGTAGTCATAGGCCCAAATGTCGTGGTTGCCCGTAAAGAAATGCACCTCCACGCCCATGTCGGTAAGCTCCGACAGCTTACCCAGGAATCGGGTATAGCCGCGTGGCACCACGTATCTGTATTCGTACCAGAAGTCGAACATGTCGCCCAGCAGATAGACAGCTGCAGCCTTCTCCTTGATGCTGTCAAGGAAACGCACCAGCCGGCGTTCCTGCATACGCTGGTGAGGAATGCCCCATGACCCCAAGTGGGCGTCGGAAAGAAAATACACGCTTTTCATTCTTTTTACTTTTTTACCGTTAATCAAATCCCAGTTCAACTCTGGCTTCTTCACTCATCATGCTTTGGTCCCATGCCGGTTCGAACACGAGATTGACATTGGCAGACTTGACGCCCTCCACGCTTTCTAGCTTCGTGCGCACGTCTTCCAGAATGAAGTCGGCAGCAGGACAGTTGGGAGCAGTAAAAGTCATATCCACTTCCACGCTGTAGTCCTCCTGCACATCAATCTTGTAAATCATTCCCAGATCATAGATGTTGACAGGAATCTCCGGGTCATAGACGGTTTTCAGCACATCTACGATGCGCTCCTCCATTATTGTTTTCTCTTCTTGTGTCATAATTGCTGACAAAGGTAGTGCAAACCGAGTAAAATACCAAAGGAAAACTAGTTTTTCTTTGTATTTTCGAGGTGCACCTACCTTCGACGCAGTCAAAGTAACGATTAAGCGAGGAGAAAACCAAAATTTTATTTGGATATTTTCGAGCGGGCATTAAGATAATCCCTGCGACTCTTGGACTTCGTCACCAGCCAAACGCCACTGAACACCAAAATGACAGCCAGAGCATGAGTAGCCTTCAGCACACCAATACCCATGAGCAACGATACGGCTACGGAGACCACCGGCTGCACATAATTATAGACGGAAACCACCGTCGGACGCAGGGTGCGCTGACCTACCATCGTGAGTATGTAACAGAAAAACGTGCCGATGCAGACCACGTAAGCCACCTCTGCCCAGGTACGCATCGACAGATGAGCATAGATGGCCGACTGTGCCTCGCCGAACGACAGGGGCAGCAGCATCGCGGTGGCCCAGGTGAACATGTAACGGTTGATGGTAAATACGTTGTAACGCTGAATAAGCGGACGGAAGAGCGACAGGTACAGTGCGAAACTGAACTGCGCAAACAGGCAGAGCAGGTCGCCACGCAGGTTTCCCACCTTTACACTTGCATGGGTGACAGAGGTCAGGATGAGCATCAGGGCACCCGAACAGCCCATCAGCACGCCCACTGCCTTCTTACTTGTAATGGGCTCCTTCAATATCAGCGCCGACAGCAGCATGGCAAAGATGGGCATGGAGGTTGTTACGATGGAAGCATTGATGGGCGAGGTAAGGCTAAGCCCTATGGTGTAGCAGCACTGGTTCAGGATGAGTCCGAACAGCGCAGCGCCTGCAAACATCAGTTTGTCCCTCCAGGGAACGCTCTCCCACTTCGCAAACAGCGACGCCAACCAGAACAGCACACAGGCCCCTGCCACGCGGAACGTCACCATGGCCAGTCCGCTCACGCCGTTTGTCATGGCTTCTTTGCCGACGGGCGCCATGAGCCCCCAGCCGGCACAAGCCCCAAACATGCTCAAATGTGCCAGTAGCGGGCGGTTGTTCTTTCTTTCCTTGTCCATCAGCCTGCAAAGGTACGAATAAGCGGGAAGAATACAAAATCTTTTTAATTATTAACATGTGACTTCTACATTATTTCCTGTTTTTTGGGGCTGACTTAGAAAAAAAACGTACCTTTGCTACTGAATATGAAACAGAGCATTCTAATAGTCGCCGTCCTGACACTTTGCAGCGCAAGTGTTCAGGCACAAATGAAACGCTCGGACGATTTCCGTGCAAGGTATGAATTGAAGGAAGTGGTGGTGATGAGCCGACACAACATCCGCTCACCGCTGTCATCGGGCGGTGCCGCCTATCAGCGTGTCACACCCCACACATGGTTCCAATGGACGTCGCCAAGCAGCCAGCTGTCGCTGCGTGGCGGTGTGCTGGAGACGGAGATGGGACAGTTCTTCCGCAAATGGGTGGTCAGCGAGGGCCTTCTGCCCGAGAATTACCGTCCCGAGGGTGACGAGGTACTGTTCTATGCCAACTCGCGCCAGCGTACATTTGCCACGGCCAAGTATTTCTCGGCTGGCTTCCTGCCGTTCGCCAACGTGGAGATTACCCATAAGCTCAAGGAGGACAAGATGGATCCTGTGTTTACTCCTAAGTTCACGAAGATGAACGATGCCTACCGTCAGCAGGTGCTGGCCGAGATGCAGACCCTGCACGGCGGTCCGCAGGCATGGATGGAGGCCCGGAAAGCCACGCTCGACCTGATGGAAGAGGTGCTTGACATGGCCCATTCGCCTGCTGCACTACAGGGCGACACAACCCATTTCTGGTTCGACGATACGCAGTTCAAGATTGAGAAGGATGACGAGCCGAGGATGACAGGCGGCTATACGCTGGCCAACAGCGTGGCCGACGCACTGGTGTTACAGTGTTATGAATCGGAGAGCATGGCAGCCTTCGGTCATGAATTGACAACAGAGCAGTGGCGCGCTATCTGTGCTGTTAAAGAGGTGTATGACGGTCTGCTTTTCACCGCCCATGCTGCTGCCGTCAATTTGGCCTATCCGCTGGTGAGCCGTATCCGCGAGGAGTTACAGCGCCAGGATCGTAAGTTCTTGTTCCTTTGCGGGCACGACAGCAATCTGGCCAGCATCAGTGCAGCCCTTGACTTCCAGCTCCCTGAAACGGAGCGGGCACTAGAACTGCACACGCCCATTGGCTCGAAACTCGTATTCGAGAAGTGGAGTGACGGCACGGATGAGTATGTTGCCGTGAATCTGGTCTATCAGACTATTGACCAGCTGCAGGGTCGCACGCTGCTTTCGCCCGAAGTGCCGCCGATGGTGATGCCTGTCGTCGTAAAGGGACTCACTCCCAACAGCGATGGCCTCTATCACATGGAAGATCTTGATGCCCGTTTTGCCAAGGCAATGGGCGAATATGATGCCATTGTCGATGAGCCGACTGCTGTCAATGCTGTCAGCGAGTCGGCCGTTAGCGAGCCTTCAGCCATCTACAACCTGCAAGGACAACGCATCGGCACTCCTCAGCATGGTGTGTATGTGAACAATGGACGTGTAGTCGTGATGAAGTAAGGGAATTCATCTTCGCATCAGTAAAAGTTTGTTAAATAATACGCTTTTCATGCAGGGTTTAGCCTATTCCTCGGTTATATAGGCAGAAAACTATTTTACAACCAAACTAAAAAGTATGAAAAAGAGCTTATTATTATGGATGAGTGCACTGGTCCTGACGATGGGAGGACTGAGCAGCTGCAGCAGTAACGACGACGAATTTAGTGAGCCTGAAAACCCTTCTCCGGAGTTTGCGGAAGGTATTGGACTGAACCCCAGATTTACCAGCAGTCAGACCACAACCAGCAATAACGGTGTTGAGATTACACGAGATTCTCTGGGGAGCATCCGATGGATTGTCTTCCAAAGCAAAGACATCGCACCCACATCGGCAACAGCATTATTCAGTCAATATATAGGCTATGACTTGGAAAAGGACTTCCGTCTTTACCGCCAAGAGAGCAGCGACTGGATGGAGAACCCGATAAAGGTTGAATGCTATCAGCAGCAATACAAGGGCATCATCCTCTATGAAGCCGGCTTCAATGTAAGATTCCAAAACGGAAAGGTGATTGATTGCGACGGTGTGTATGTCCCCGTTGACAATCTGGACGTCACCCCTTCCTTCAGTTTACAAAGAGCCAAAGAAATCTATGCGAAATACCTGAAAGTACCAGTAGAGAACGTCGGAACTGGAGGTATTCTGATAGAGTTCGACGATGCATTGATGATTGCGGAGTTCCCTGTTTCGAAAGGATCGTCACAATGGGCTCCAAGACTGGTATATGCCCTATCATATAATGGCATGCACAACGAGGGCTTCTGTTTCCTCGATGCCCATACCGGCCGCATACTCAAGACGTGGAATAACTATATTACAAACTTTATTCCATTCTAACACGGTGTCTGTACCTTATTTCTGCTTATAGATTACCTTGTTGGCACCGCTAGTAATCTTCATTGCTTCCGGATGCTCGCGTACGAAGGACTCGATGTGTCGGACACGCTTCTGCTCTAAGATCTCGTCAACGGCAATAAGGATACCCGTTTCCTCAACATCACCGAAGCCGTCATTGATAGCTGTGCCGAAAAGCTTCATGGTGGGCGAAAGATTCATGTAGGCATTCACCAATGGGGGAATGTTGTAGCCAAGCTTTCGTATTTCCTGATTCAGAATGCGGTAGTCGGCACGGAAGTCCTCTTCACAGAACAAGTTTTCCAATTCGCGCTCATCTGCTTCAATTTTCAGCGGTTTCATCGGGAGGATGAGATTGTCCTTGTCGTCAAAATGCTTCTTCAGGAAATAGAGTATCATGTCACGTCCCTTACGGATATAAGAAGGGTACATGGTCATCTTGCCGAAGAAATACTTGACGTTGGGTTTTATGACGGTCAAGGCACCAAGTCCATCCCAAAGGTTATCGAGTGCAAAGAGGCTCTTCGAACCGTTGACATTGGTGTTCTGATAGGGCAGGGAGACAAAGGAACGACCCAGTTCAATGGTCTGTGGCAGATAATCACGAATAAACCTGTCGCTGAAATGGAACATGTGACTGGTAGCGAGAATAGGCTGTCCCTGTTCGTCAAAGTCAATATCTGTACCGAGAATATAGCGGTAGCCGCCAATTATCTCCTCGGCCTCAGGATTCCAGACAATGAGCTGTTTATAACAATTGTCACAGACATCGAACTCGTCCAAGTCGAGCTCCTTGCCCGTACCTCCACCGGCTGCACGAAAAACGATTTCACGCAGTCGTCCTATCTCGCGCACGGTGTTAGGTGCATTATGGATATCGACAATGTAGATTTCGTTGTGACTCTTGTTAGTCATGCGTAGCTGACGCTCAGGAGTCAATTCTTGTTTCAACAGAGCCTTGTCAACAGGCGGGATGATTGGTTGTTCCATGTCTATTATTGCGCTAATGCATATACTTTATCTTGTACAAATTCTGCCCATTCCATCGAAGACTTCGACTTATCAAAGGTCTGCCAAGGGATAGGTTTTCCAATGGTTACGGTGAATGTCTTGTGCACGTTCTTATACATCTCGTCAACTAGGAATAACATGGCCAGGTTGAACGGAAGGAAGCGGTCGCTAAAGTTGGCCAGCCGATAGAAGAAGCTGCTGTTGCAGCCACTGAAATGGATGGGCACCACGTCGCGCTGATACTGTACACTCTTCGAGATAAAGGTCTTTTTCCACGGAAGATCACGGATGATGCCTTTCTTCCGGCGTGAGCACAGGCCGGCAGGAAACATGAGCATGTGATTTTCGCTCTGAAAACCTGCTTCCACCATTGCGGGAAAGTTACGTGCCTGCGAGCCCGTCTTGTTGATAGGAATACAGAGCGGCGCCAATCCTGGAAGGTTCATGAGCAGGTCATTCACCAAGTAGCGGAAACGGGAGTCGTAATGCCGCCCGATGATAGCACCAAGGGCAACCCCGTCCTCTCCCCCTAAGGGATGATTGCTGACAAAAGTGTATAGGCGTCCGTCAGATGGGTCAGGAAGGTTTTCTTTCCCTTCGACAATAAGCGTCATATCCAGATAGCGGACACACTCCTCAAGCCACTCGGTCCCTGTTTTCTCACGGCTCTCCCACAGGAAAGCGTTGACCTGATCTTGATGAACTAACCGCTTAAGCCAACTGACGAGGAAAGACGGGACAAACTTAGCTTTCGCCCCCATTTTATCCTTCAGTATTTTATCAATATCGACGGTTTTCCTTATCTCGTTATTCATACCTATGTCCCATACATAATATGAAGTTGCAAATTTAGACATAATCTTTCAATTTTTCAACTTTTTTCGGTTAAAATGTTCAAAAAGAGATAAAAATCGCACGAAGTCAAGACATCTTGAGGCATTCAACACGAAAAATGAAGCAAAAAGGCGAAGCAAATCCCACCCACTTTTTACACTTTTTGGAATTTACTGATTTTCAGTCAGATACAAAATATTCAAAAATATTTGATATTTTTTTACAAAAGTTGTGGGGAATTGTGGGGAATTTTTATTACCTTTGCAGCCAAGACATTATAATAATAAGTACGCATGAGATTTTTGGGTAGTATAGAGGCCAAAACGGACGCTAAAGGACGCGCTTTCCTTCCCGCCGCCTTCCGCAAAGTTTTGCAGGCGGCCGGCGAGGAGCGACTGGTGATGCGCAAGGACATCCACCAGCAATGCCTTGTGCTTTACCCCGAATCAGTGTGGAACGAACAAATGGATGCTCTCCGTCAGCGTCTGAACCGCTGGAACAAACAGCACCAACAGGTATTCCGCAAGTTTGTTTCAGAGGTTGAAGTGCTGACTCTCGACGGTAATGGACGCTTTCTCATCTCCAAACGTTACCAGAAGCTGGCAGCCATTGAGCAGGACATCAAGTTCATCGGTATGGGTGACACAATAGAAATATGGAGTCAGAAACTCATCGAACAGTCGCAGATGCAATCAGAGGAATTCGGCAATGTGATTGAGGAACTGATGGACGTCACCCCCTGAATCAGGCAGATGATAAGAGTCTGAAGAAGCACAGAACCCAAAGGACAGAATGACGATAACCGCCGAGACATACCACGTCCCCGTCTTGCTCAACGAAAGCATTGACGGTCTCAACATCCACCCCGACGGGGTCTATGTTGACGTAACCTTTGGCGGTGGCGGGCACAGTCGCGAGATTCTGAAACGTTTGGGGAAAAACGGGCATCTGTACAGCTTCGATCAAGACGCTGATGCAGAAAAAAACATTGTCAACGATGACAGATTCACCTTCGTAAGGAGTAACTTCAGATACATCAGCAACTGGATGCGCTACTACGAGGTGGATCACATTGACGGTCTGCTGGCCGACTTAGGTGTATCAAGCCACCATTTTGACGATGCAGAACGAGGTTTCTCATTCCGTTTTGACGCACCGCTGGACATGCGAATGAACAAACGGGCGGGAATGACGGCAGCCGATATCGTGAACAACTACGATGAGAAGCAACTAGCCGACGTGCTCTACCTCTACGGGGAGCTGAAACAGTCGCGCCGCATTGCTGCAGTGCTCTGTGCATATCGGAAGAACCAAAGAATACAAACCACGGCCGACCTGCTGAATGCCACGGAAAAACTCTTCCAACGGGAACGCGAGAAAAAGGAACAAACCAAGCTGTTTCAGGCGTTGCGCATTGAGGTGAACCACGAGATGGATGCTCTGCGGGATATGCTGAAAGGAGCCACGACGCTTCTGGGAGAAGGCGGACGACTGAGCGTCATCACTTACCACTCACTGGAAGACCGTATCGTCAAGAACGTCATGCGGGCCGGTAATGCGGAAGGACAGATAGAAAAGGACTTTTACGGCAAGGTGAGCAGCCCATTCCGCCAAATCAACAAGGTCACCACACCAACAGCCGAGGAACTGCAACGCAACCCTCGCAGCCGAAGTGCAAAACTGAGAATCGCAGAAAAAAACTAATCATGGCAAAAGATAACGACATAGAACTGACATTCGAGGAACAGGAAACCGACATCCAAGAGTCCGCCCTATCGGAGCAGCCCGAAAACGGGCAGCAGCCCCTTGCCATGGAAAAGGACAAGGAGGAGAAGCTCACCTTGGAGGAGAAGGCGGAAATTGCCGACCAAAAACTGAAGGACGCCATCAAGAGGATCAAGGAAAATGTACACGAGGACGACCCTCGACCGACACAGAGCCTGACATTCCGCTCTATCCTCGGCGGTGACATCCTAACAGGAGAGGTTGTCCGCAAGCACATCTGGCTGTTTGTCTTTATCGTAGCCCTTTCAACAGCCTACGTCGCCGTCCGGTACCAGTGCCAGCAGGACCTGATAGCCATTGACAAGCTGAATGCGAAACTGACGGAAGCAAAGTACAAGGCCCTCTCCTCTTCCAGCACACTGACGGAGAAATGCCGTGAGAGCCACGTGTTGGAAATATTGAAACAAAACAAGGACTCGCTGCTGCACATAGCCGACCAGCCTCCTTATATAATAAATGTACCTGAATAAGTAATGAGCAAGTTTGACAGAGAGAAAGTGATGCCACGCTACTTCATCATCGCTGTAGTGCTGAGCGTCATCGGCGTTGCCATCATCGGCAAGGCCCTCTATATCATGACTGCCAAGAAAGAATACTGGACCGAGGTAGCCGACCGACTGAAGCGTGATAGCGTCAGTGTGAAACCGACACGCGGTAACATTCTCAGCTGCGACGGACAGTTAATGGCCAGTTCCATTCCAGAATTCAAGATGTTCATGGACTTTCAGGCACTCAACGAATCGGGCAAAGACACCCTTTGGCTGGAGAAACTTGACTCCATTTGCGATGGGCTACACGAGATATTTCCAGAAAAATCGTCCGAGGAATTCCGCAAATACCTGGAAGAAGGTCGCACACAGGTACAAAAGAACGGCAAAGTGGGTTCCCGCCACTGGGCTATCTGGAAGAAACGCGTAGATTTCAACGTCTTCAGCCAAGTACACAGCCTACCCATATTAGACCTGCCCTTCAACACCACACAGATGGCTGACGGTTTCATTACCCGTTCCTCATTCAGAAGCGGCTTCAGCATCGAGGAATACAATGCCCGCCGACGTCCATTCGGTTCACTGGCACAACGTACGGTAGGTGACATGTTCGGTGCCAAGGATACGGCACGCTGCGGACTAGAGTTGTCGTACGACTCCATCCTACGTGGAACAAATGGTATCGTTAACCGCCGTAAGGTGCTTGACAAATACCGCAACATCACCGTGCTGCCCCCCATTGATGGCGCAGACATCGTGACAACCATTGACGTGAACATGCAGGACTTGGCAGAGAAAGCCGTCATCGACGAGTTGAAGCTCATCGGCGGTGACCTAGGCGTGGCTATCCTGATGGAAGTGGCGACAGGTGACATCAAAGCGATTGTGAACATGACACGTTGTGCCGACGGTGAATACCGTGAGGTCAAGAACAATGCCGTGGCCGACCTGCGCGAACCGGGATCGGTATTCAAAACTGCCAGTTTCCTAGTGGCACTCGACGACGGTGTGGTGGATACAACCTACCGTATTGAGACAGGTTCGGGTGTCTATCATATGCATGGCCGTGACATGAAGGACCACAACTGGCGTAACGGTGGCTACCACAACATCTCACTGCCTCGTGCGCTTGAAGTCAGTTCGAACATCGGCGTCAGCCGCGTCATTGACGAGCACTACGGAAACAACCCCGAAAAATTTGTAGAAGGTCTCTATCGCATCGGCATTGCCTCTGACCTGAAAATACCCTTAGTAGGTGCAACGCCTCCACGCATCCGCAAGCCCCGAAAGAACAAACGCGGACAATACGAGAACTGGAGCAAGACAGCACTGCCCTGGATGAGCATCGGATACGAGACGCAGATTCCACCCATTTCAACGGTAACCTTCTACAATGCCATTGCCAACAACGGGCGTATGATGCGTCCCCGTTTCGTAAAGAAAATCGTAAAGAACGGCGAGACTATCATGGAGTTTCCTCCCGAAGTTGTCAAGGAGCAGATTGCCAAGCCACAGACCATCAAGACCATGCAGACCATCCTGGAACACGTGGTCAGTCAGGGACTGGGAAAGAAAGCCGGCTCCAGGGCCTTCAAAGTGGCCGGCAAAACCGGCACGGCACAAATTGCCGAAGGTGGCGGATACAAGACAGGTGTCATGAAATACTGGCTGTCGTTCGCCGGATTCTTCCCTGCCGACAAACCTCTCTACACTTGCATCGTATGTCTGAAGAAATCCGGCCTGCCTGCTTCGGGCGGCGGCATGAGCGGCGTGGTGTTCCACCACATCTCGGAGGGTGTCATGGCCCGCTACCTGAAACTCAGCGTGGAAGATGCTCACGACTCGACATCGGTAGTCATTCCTGACGTCAAGAACGGAGACCTGGAAGCCGCACATCTGGTGCTGAGCCAACTCGGTGTGAAGACAAACGGCGGATGGAACGGAGAAGTGGCTTCGGGCAACCCCGTCTGGGGCAGCACCCAGCGTAACACGAAGAATGTCACGCTGACTCCTCTCAAGATACAGAACAACATCATGCCAAACGTAATAGGCATGGGAGCACGCGACGCCGTATTCTTATTGGAAAGCAAGGGCCTGAAGGTCAAACTGAATGGACGAGGCAAGGTTACCGCACAAAGCATCTCGTACGGGAACACGATTGTAGCAGGAAGCACCTGCACACTGTCATTGAACTAACATCCTATATATAATATATAATAAGGTATAAGCATGAAACTAAGTTATCTGCTCAAAAACACGAACTCCATCAGCATCCAAGGGAATGCTGAAACGGACATCACGGGCGTCAACATTGACTCACGCCGCATAGAAAAGGGACATCTGTTCGTGGCCATCAAAGGCACACAGACCGACGGACACCAATACATACCCAAGGCACTGGAGCTGGGAGCCTCTGCCATACTCTGCGAAGACCTGCCTGCTACACTACAAGAAGGCATCACCTACGTACAAGTGACCTCAACTGAGGCTGAAGTGGGAAAAATCGCCACCTTGTTCTACGGCGACCCGTCGAACAAACTGAAACTGGTGGGTGTCACCGGCACCAACGGCAAGACAACCATTGCCACCTTATTATATAATATGTTCCGCAAGTTCGGACATAAGTGCGGACTGCTCTCCACGGTCTGCAACTACATAGAGGATGAAGCCATACCAGCCGACCACACCACCCCAGACCCCATTGAACTGAACAAACTCCTGGCGCGCATGGTGGAGGCTGGATGCGAATATGCCTTCATGGAGTGCTCGAGCCACGCCATCCAGCAGCAGCGCATCGGCGGTCTGAAGTTTGCCGGTGGACTATTTACCAACCTGACGCGTGACCATCTGGACTACCATAAGACCTTCGAAAACTACCGCAACGCCAAGAAGATGTTCTTCGACGGACTGGGGAAGGATGCCTTTGCCATCACCAATGCCGATGACAAGAACGGCCTGTTCATGGTACAAAACTGCAAGGCGCAGGTGAAGACCTACTCCACCCGCAACATGGCCGACTTCAAGGCGCGCATCATAGAATGTCACTTCGAAGGCATGTATCTGGAGATTGACGGTCGTGAGGTGGGCGTGCAATTCATCGGAAAGTTCAACGTCAGCAATCTGCTGGCCGTCTATGGTGCCGCCGTCATGCTGGGCAAGCAGCCTGAGGACATTCTCGTCATTATGAGCACCCTGAAGAGTGTCAGCGGCCGACTGGAGCCTGTTCGCTCAGCAGAGGGTATCACCGCCATTGTGGACTACGCCCACACGCCCGATGCACTGGAGAATGTACTGAACGCCATCCACGAAGTGCTGGACGGTAAGGGCGGTCAAGTCATTACCGTCTGCGGTGCAGGCGGCAATCGCGACAAGGGAAAACGTCCGCTGATGGCTCAGGAGGCTGTCAAGCAGAGCGACAAGGTCATCATCACCAGTGACAATCCCCGTTTTGAGGAACCACAGGACATCATTAACGACATGCTGGCCGGTCTCAACGCCCAGCAGATGAAGAAGGTGCTGAGCATTGCCGACCGCCGCGAAGCCATCCGTACGGCCGTCATGCTGGCACAGAAGGGTGACGTCATCCTCATTGCCGGAAAGGGACATGAGGACTATCAGGAGATTAAAGGTGTGAAGCACCACTTCGACGACAAGGAAGTGGTACGTGAAATCTTCGGTGAAGCATAATTTGTGAATTGTAAATCGCTAAATCGTAAATATACAACATGCTATACTACCTGTTCAGATTCTTAGAAGAGTACAATATCCCAGGTGCCCACATCT
>Ga0310786_10006384_pt1 | contig 15696 bp, 14 predicted proteins | sample AusTroGonzalo_MG_FD_203881 | JGI IMG/M metagenome (GOLD analysis project Ga0310786, IMG submission 203881) | Bovine rumen microbial communities from tropical cattle in Woodstock, Queensland, Australia - Gonzalo_03 (v2) (version 2) | ecosystem: Host-associated > Mammals > Digestive system >... | reverse complement strand
AAATGCCGTCTTTTTCACCGTCATGGTGTTCTCTATGGGGGCCTTGATGGGTGTGACGCCGTTGGTAGGGCATCTCCATGGACGGTTGGAAAAGCTGATGGCGCAAGGCACATCTGACGAAGAGATAGCGCATAAGCATGAGCAGATGTCTTCACACCTGGCTAACGGACTGGTTTTCACGGCATTGATGTGTATCTTGTCGTTAGGATTTCTGGCTCCCTGTATCCCGTTCCTGGACCATTTCGGCCAGGAACCCGAAGTCATCTTCCGCGCGCGACCGTACTATATTTTGATAGTGCTTTCCATCGTGCCCTTCCTGCTTTTCTGTTTCTCCAAACAATTTTTGGAGGGTTTGGGCAACACCTTGGCGGCCATGCTGATCACCTTGGGTTGCAATCTGCTGAATATACTGCTGAACTGGGTATTTATCTTCGGTCATTGGGGGTTCGCTCCGATGGGGGCCGAAGGGGCAGGATGGGCAACGCTCATCTCCCGAACACTGATGCCGGTATGTTTCCTCGCCGTGATGCTCTATCGGGCTGAATGGAGACGCTACTTGTCTGCGGTGCGCATATGCCTCATCACGCGGAACGAAGTGGAGCATATGCTCGCTATCGGTATGCCTATCGGCTTGCAGTCCTTTGCCGAAGCCTTCCTCTTCACCGCTTCGTTCGTCATCATCGGATGGATCAACAAAGAGGCATTGGCTGCCCATCATATCGCGAACCAAATGGCGGACTTGACGTTCATGCTGGCACTCGGTATCGGTTCCGCCACTACCATCCGTATATCCCATCAGTTGGGTAAAGGTGACTTGCATGCCGTGCGGATGGCAGGACAAGCGTCGGTTCACCTGTGCCTGCTGATGAATACCATCGGGGCTGCCATCATGATCTTCGGACGCAATCATATTCCCTATATCTTCACCGACGATCCGGAAGTGATACCCATCGCCTCCTCACTGCTCATCATCGCCGGAACACTCCAATATGTGGACGGATTGCAGTGTATCGGTGCAGCCATGTTGCGCGGTATTCAGGATGTACGCGTACCCATGCGCATCGCCTTATTCGCCTATCTCGGCATCGCATTGCCCTTAGGCATGTATCTGACTTTTTATGCCGGATGGGGAGCCAAAGGCATGTGGACGGCTTTCGTCATCGCGCTCGCTATTCCGGCGGTGCTTTTCCATATACGATTTCATAAACAATTAAAACGGATAGAATATGACCCTACAACAATCATCAGCGAACAGGGTATTTGAGATTTTCGCTCAGATATGCCAAGTTCCCCGCCCTTCCAAACATGAAGAGCGCATTAGTCAGTGGTTGCAGGATTTTGCTGCAACACACGGTATCGAATGTATGGCTGACGAAGCCATGAACGTCATCATGCGCGTGCCTGCTACACCCGGGTATGAAAATCACGAAGGAGTTATCCTGCAAGCACACATGGATATGGTAGCGGAGAAAGACGGCGATGTACAGCATGATTTCCTCACAGACCCCATCCAAACCTACGTGGACGGCGAGTGGCTCAAAGCGAAAGGGACCACCCTCGGTGCAGACAACGGTATCGGCATCGCCATGGCGCTGGCCGCCATCACCGATCCGGATCTGGCACACCCGGCTATCGAATGCCTTTTTACCGTGGATGAAGAGACGGGACTCACCGGCGCAGAGAGACTCAAAGACGGCGTACTACATCACAAGCGGCTCATTAACCTCGACTCCGAAGATGACGGACAGATCTTCATCGGCTGCGCCGGAGGTATTGACACCCTGGCTGAGATGCATTATGAAAAATGTCAAATCACAAATGACAAATCACAAATAGCAATCCGCTTGTCTGTTAGCGGATTGCTCGGCGGACACTCGGGCGATGACATCAACAAAGGTCGCGCCAATGCCAATCAACTGATTGTATGGTTCTTGGCTCGCATATGGCCACAGACGGAGATACAGTTGGCTTCCATTCACGGCGGTAACCTCCGCAACGCGATCGCACGCGAAGCAGAAGCAGTCGTTACAGTGCCCCTGCGATACAAAGAGCAGATCCGTATCGAGTGGAATCATTTCGTGGCGCAGATGGAAGGCGTGTTCGGAGAAGTGGAACATGATATGAAATTGGACCTGGAGAGTTGCGACATGCCCGACACGTTCATCCCGGCCGACAAAGCCTATCGTCTCGTTATGGCACTATGCGAATGCCCGCACGGCATGATCGCCATGAGCAAGGACATGCCCGGACTCGTAGAGACAAGCACCAACCTCGCTTCTGTAAAAATGAAAGAGGGATATATCGAAGTGAACACCTCGCAGCGCTCGTCCATCGAAGCAAGCAAGCATCATCTCAAATGGGCGGTAGAGCAAGCACTCTCTCTGGCGTGCGACAAAGTGACGCATGGAGACGGGTACCCGGGATGGGCACCTAACCCCGGATCACCGCTGCTGGAAGTGGTCAAGCAGGCGTATATAGACCTCTACAAAACCGAACCGAAAGTGCTGGCTATCCATGCCGGACTCGAATGCGGGCTTTTCCTGGAGAAATACCCCTTCCTCGACATGGTATCCATCGGTCCGCAGATGTACGGCGTTCATAGTCCGCAGGAACGTTTGTCCATCCCCAGCACCGAGCGCTGCTATGCGTGGCTGGCGAAGACATTGCAAGCCCTATAAAAACAGAGAAGCACCCGCCGGGGTGCTTCTTTCTTTAACTCATTAATTCCTTAACTCGTTCATTCTTTATTAACGAACGCGCTCGCAGTAACTGCCGTCACGTGTGTCAATACGAATCACTTCACCTTCGTTGATGAAAAGCGGTACACGCACCTCGGCACCGGTCTCAACCGTAGCCGGTTTGAGTGTGTTGGTAGCGGTATCACCCTTTAGGCCTGGCTCAGTATAAGTTACGGTCAACTCTACCTTGGTCGGCAGTTCGGCGAACAAAACTGTGTCGGTCGATGCATCCGATACCACCTCTACCGTGAATCCCTCTTTGAGGAAATCCACACCTGTGATCAGATCGTGCGCAATAGGAACTTGCTCGAAGGTCTCGTTATTCATGAAGATGTAATCCTCACCTTCTTTGTACAAGAATTGATACGGACGGCGCTCAACACGAACATCCTCCAATTTCTCGCCGATGTTAAAGCGACGCTCCAATACACGACCGTCCACTACATCTTTGAATTTAACACGCATAATTGTGTTTCCCTTACCCGGCTTCACGTGAAGGAACTCAATTACAAAATACAGACGGCCGTCCATGCGGATACATACGCCGTTTTTGATGTCTTGACTATTAATCATATCAATAAAAAATTAAAAATTACGATTTAAAAATTCTGTTTTTTCGGAAAATCGCTGCAAAAGTACAAAAAAATTTGCATATGTGCAAGAAATTTTGTAATTTTGCGCTCTCAAAATGACAAATACGATGGAATACATGCAGAATTTTTTTGGTGCTGTTGATTTTTGGCAGGTTGTTTCTTCCTTTATTTTCCTCATCGCCATCATCGATCCGTTCGGTAATATACCGGTCACTATTGCGTTGGAGCAAAAGGGTGTGAAGATCAGTGCCTGGCGGGTTAGTTTGGCGAGTCTGATCATCTTATTGGCGTTCCTATTCATGGGTGAATGGGTTCTTAAGCTATTCGGCGTACAGATTGAGTATTTCGCTATCGCGGGTGGATTTATCATCTTCCTGATGGCGTTGGAGATGATTTTGGACATGACCATTTTTAAGAATGATCTGGACGGTGACGGTTCAATTGTCCCCTTGGCGTTTCCGATGTACGCAGGTCCGGGGGCGTTTACCGCATTATTGGCTATTACCGCAGAGTATAGTGTGGCAAGTTTGGTTATTTCCGTGACGCTGTGTATCGTGGTGCTCTATCTGGTATTGGTTGGAACGGATTGGTTAACCCGTTACCTTGGGCAAACGGCGCTCTACATTATTCGTAAGTTCTTCGGCATCATCGTGCTGGCTATAGCATGTAAGTTGATGTTCGGCAACTTGGCAGCGATATTCTAAATTTGAAATCATAAATTTGAAATCATTAAATTATACTATGAAATCCTTTTCTGAAATGACCATCGCGATGGCAAGTGACCACGCAGGTTTTGCATTGAAGCAGAAAGTACAATTGTTCCTGGAGGACAATGGTGCCAAAGTGAAAGATTTCGGCTGCTACAGCACCGAGAGTTGTGACTACCCGGATTATGCTCATCCGTTGGCTGAGGCGGTGGAGAAGAAAGAATACGATTTCGGTATCGTTATTTGCTCCACCGGTAACGGAATCTGCATGACAGCAAACAAGCATCAAGGCATCCGTGCGGCATTGTGCTGGGAGCCGAGACTGGCAGAGTTAGCTCGTGCACATAATAATGCCAATGTGCTGGGCCTACCGGCAAATTTTGTTTCTGCCGTACAGGCGCTGGATATCGTTCGTACGTTCTTCCAGACGGATTTTGAAGGCGAACGCCATGAGCGTCGTATTAACAAGATCCCGTGTAAGTAACGCTATCAAGTGTTACGCGAGTTATGCGCTGAATCGTCTCGGTTCAGCGCTTTTCCGTTCACGGCACACCGTTCACCATATGCCTTTATTCATCAGTGTCGAGCCTGCGGCAGTATGCCAACTCCGCTGTCCGGAATGTCCCGTCGGGCAATTAAAAATTAAAAATGAAAAATTAAAAATTACGAATACGCCGTATATGTCGCCGGAGGTGTTTCGGCGTGTGTTGGCGGAGGTGAAAGAGACGGCGTGGGTGATGCAGTTTTATTTTCAAGGCGAACCGCTGTTAAACAAGGACCTGCCGCAGATGATCCGTGAGGCGCATGACGCAGGTCTGTACACGATAGCCTCTACTAACGCACAAGCGATCAACGAAGAGTTGGCTGAAGCTTTGGTGACATCCGGGCTGAACCGTATCATTGTTTCCATGGACGGACTGACGGAAGAGTCCTACAATGCCTATCGGATAGGCGGCAGTTTAGATAAATGCAAAGAGGCATTGAAGTGGCTGCATGAGGCAAAAATCAAAAATCAAAAATCAAAAATCCTCATAGAGTTACAATGTTTGCGGTTGAAGACCAACGAACATGAATGGGCGGATTTTAAGCGGCAGTATAATACATTAGGTGCAGACCGTTTGGCATTCAAGACCGCACAACTCTATGACTATGCCGATGGGCATCCTTTGATGCCTTCGAACCCCAAGTACAGCCGTTATAGCAAAGGGGTAGACGGGCGGTATCACCGGCGTAAACTAAGTAAAGGCTGTTTCCGTGTATGGAGCGGTGCTGTCATCACCACTAACGGCGAGGTATTGCCCTGCTGCTATGACAAAGCGCATGCGCATGTGTACGGAAATATTATGGATACGCCGCTGCGTGAGCTGTTCTGCAATGAAAAAGCTAACGCGTTCCGTCAAGCGGCTATGCAAGAAACACCTCAAATCTGTCAAGAATGCTATAGATAGTGAAGAGTGAAGAGTTAATAGTGAAGAGTTTTGTATTCGGTCCGTTTCAGACGAATTGTTATGTAGTGAGTGATGATGAGCACGTACTGCTCATCGATCCTGCATGCAGCAATGAATACGAGCGAGATATGCTAAAAGCATATATTGAAGATTTGCAATTTAAGATTGAAGATTTTAGAATCATTTCAACGCATGGTCATTTAGATCATTTATGGGGAGCCAAATGGGCCACAGAGATCTGGCGTACGCCGGTATTGATACACGAAGCCGATATCCCTATGGCACAAGCCATGCAGCAGCAATACGATATGTTCGGTATTCGTCAAAAGGCAGAGTCCTTCCCGATAGAACCGCTCACAGAAGAAAAAATATCAAAACTATCAATTATTCAGACTCCCGGTCACACCCCCGGCTCTGTCTGCCTCTATTTTCCAAAGGAAAAAACTTTGTTCTCCGGCGATACGCTTTTTTGTATGGGGTACGGCAGGACCGACTTGCCAGGCGGGCATTTCGGGCAGTTGATTGAGTCGCTGAACCGGCTTTTCGAACTTCCTGCGGATGTGCGGGTCTATCCCGGTCACGGCGAGTTCACTACTATTGGTACCGAAAAAAGATAGACTCACTGATTGAATGACATGAAAAGAATTTACATGTTAATATGGACTGCTTGTTTCGCGTTGACATGCTGCGCGCTGATAACGGGATGCGGCGGAAAGGAAACACAAGCCGAGCAGATTGTGGAGGATAACATGGTGGCTTATCCCGGCCGGACATTCAACTATAAGATTAAATTCAATGATTTGCAATCGCGTCAGCATGAGGTAGCCAGCCGAATTGGTTTACCGCGTCCTCCGAAAGATAGAAGCGATGCAGCTTCAATGCGCAAAAGTCTCGTTGAAATCAAGACAAATGACAACTATATCGTAGATGATTTGACACATTCCGTGCCCTATCTGATTCCTTCGGCCAAGCGCGAGTTGGACAGTATCGGCGCAGAGTGGGCGGATATACTGCGGCGCAACAACCTGCCACACTACCGATTCTATGTAACATCCGTATTACGGACACAGGAAGATATCAAATACCTGCAGCGGAGCGGCAATATCAATTCCGTGACGCAGAGTTGTCATTGTTATGGCACCACATTTGACCTTGCGTACATGCGATATGATAAGGTAACGCGCACGCGCGATTATATGCACGAGGATAATCTCAAACTGGTGTTAGGGCAAGTATTACTCAATCACCAGCGTGCCGGCAAAATCTTTGTGAAATATGAATGGAAACAGTCGTGTTTCCACATTACGGTTCGGCAGTAGGCTTTTGGGTACACACGGATAGTAACTCACACGCAGAGCAGGCTTCATTGCCTGCTTCTTTTTGCGTGCAGTCATCTTGAGGCTTTGGATTTTGATCCTTTGCCTTCCGCTTCTTGATACGCTCGTTGACTTCAATCAGCGTGGCGACGACGATACCTAATACTATGAATGCGATGAGTTCTTTCATTCATCAAAATCTTCCACGCGGTCTTCCTCGATGACGAGATTATCGATGATGAACTGCTGACGCTCGGTCGTATTCTTACCCATATAGTATGCCAAGAGGTCTTTTACATTATCCTCCTTGCGCAGGTTCACCTGGTCAAGACGGATACCGGCACCTATAAAACCCTTGAATTCATCTGGAGAAATCTCTCCAAGTCCTTTGAATCGGGTAATCTCCGGGTTCTTGATCTTATTCATCGCCTTGACACGTTCCTCCTCCGAATAGCAATAAACGGTCTGGTTCTTGTCTTTGACACGGAAAAGCGGTGTCTGAAGGATATAGACATGCCCTTTCTTGACGAGGTCCGGGAAGAACTGCAGGAAGAAGGTCAGCATCAACAGGCGTATGTGCATACCGTCCACATCGGCATCGGTAGCGATGATCACTTTGTTGTAGCGCAACTCATCGAGACCGTCTTCTATATTGAGAGCCGACTGCAGGCAGTTGAACTCTTCGTTTTCATACACCACCTGTTTGGTCAGGCCGTAACAGTTGAGCGGTTTACCGCGCAGGGAGAACACAGCCTGTGTACGCACGTCGCGACTCTTGGTAATAGAGCCGGAGGCGGACAAACCCTCGGTGATAAAGATACAACTCTCCAGACGCAGGTCATCGTCTGCATCCTTGGCGGACTTGACCGGTTTGGTATCGTTCAGGTGGATCTGGCAGTCGCGCAACTTGGGGTTGTTGACCAAGTTCTTCTTCGCCCGTTCTTTGGCTGCTTTGGTTACACCGGCAATCGCTTTACGCTCTTTCTCAGATTCCTGAATCTTCTGCAGCATGACCTCTACGGTCTGAGGATTTTTATGGAGGTAGTTATCCAATTGCTGCTTGACGAAATCATTGACGAACTTATTCACACTCAATCCGCCGGTAGGGCTCATATCCTTGGAGCCCAACTTTACTTTCGTCTGGCTCTCGAATACAGGTTCTTCCACATTGATAGCGATAGCACCCACGACACCGTTGCGGATATCCGACAGATCCTGGTTCTTATTGAAAAACTCCTTGATGGTACGTCCAATCGCTTCGCGATAAGCGGCTTGGTGGGTTCCTCCTTGGATGGTGTGCTGACCGTTGACGAAGGAATAATACTCTTCGCCGTTCTGGTCCGTGTGGGTGAGAGCAATCTCGATATCTTCGCCTTTGAGATGAATAATCGGATACAGTGCATCGTCATTTCCCATGTTTTCTGTCAGAAGATCGAGAAGGCCGTTCTTGGAAACAAATTTCTTGCCGTTGTAAATGAGTGTCAAGCCGGTGTTGAGGTACGCATAGTTACGCAACAACTCCTCGATGTAGTCATCGCGGAACGAGTAGTTTTCAAACAAACCTTTGCTGTCGTCCGGAATAAACTCAATGATGGTTCCGCGTTTCTCGGGACCGTTGTAATCCAGCGTTCCGGTATCGGATGTGAGTTTGCCTTGCGCGAACTCCGCCTTACGCGTCTTGCCTTCGCGGAACGACTGCACGGAGAAATAACTGGATAGTGCATTGACGGCTTTGGTACCGACACCGTTGAGTCCGACGGATTTCTTGAATGCTTTGCTGTCGTACTTACCGCCGGTATTGAGCATGGATACCACGTCAACCAGTTTGCCCAAAGGGATGCCGCGCCCGTAGTCACGGACACGCACTTTGCCGTCCGCCACATCCACTTCAATGACTTTTCCTTCGCCCATGCGGAACTCGTCGATGGAGTTGTCTATGCTCTCTTTAATCAGCACATAGATACCATCGTCCGAGTGAGTACCGTCACCCAATTTACCGATGTACATTCCCGGACGACGACGGATGTGCTCCATGTCGTCGAGGTGAATGATGTTTTCGTCACCGTAATCCACGGCGTTTACATTTATTTCTGTTTCTTCTGCCATAATTCAATAATATATTGTTTTGCCGCCTCGTACTCATTCGGTATAATTCCGTCCAGAATGGCATCTTTGACGGCGGCTTTGAGTTCACCCACCAGTGAGCAAGGCTCGAGATGAAACATCTCCATAATCTCATCGCCCTTGACGGGCGGTTGGAAATTACGGATACGGTCCCGTTCTTCGAGTTCCACCATTTTCTGCCGGACGAGCTGATAGTTCCGATGGAATCGGGCTTTTTTCTCCTCATTGCGGCTGGTGATGTCCGCATCGCAGAGGAGCATCAGGTCTTCTATGTCATCTCCTGCTTCGAATAGCAGACGGCGCACGGCGGAGTCCGTTACGGTATCTTCAATCAGGTTGATCGGACGCATATGCAGATCCACCATTTTCTTCACGTACTCCATCTTCTCATTCAGCGGCATCTTCATCTTCGCAAAGATCTTCGGTACCATCTTGGCGCCGATGTAGTTATGGTTGCGGAATGTCCATCCCGCCTGCGGATCCCATGCCTTACTCTTCGGTTTACCGATATCGTGCAACAATGCCGCCCAACGGAGCCATAAATCCTTCTCCTGTAACCCATAACCTGTAACCCGTAACCGTTGTAACTCTGCCACATTATCCAATACCTTCAAGGTATGATAAAAGACATCCTTGTGCCCGCGACCATCTTTCACTTCAATACCCTTGAGAGCTGCCAATTCGGGGAAGATGAGCGGAAGAAGTCCTGTTTTATCGAGTAAAATCCATCCTTCCGAAGGCCGCCTGCTCATCATGATCTTATTCAATTCTTCTGCGATGCGCTCGCGCGTGATGATATTGATACGTTCTTTATTACGCGCGATAGCATCGAAAGTCTCGCCGTCCAAGAAGAAACCCAACTGGGTCGCGAAGCGAATTGCCCGCATCATACGCAGCGGATCGTCGCTGAAAGTGATATCGGGGTCAAGGGGAGTACGAATGATACACCGCTCCAAATCGCCGATTCCATCGAACGGATCGAGCAATTCGCCGTATCGGGAAGCATTCAGGCATATCGCCAGTGCATTGATGGTGAAGTCGCGCCTATTCTGATCCTCCTCCAGAGTGCCGTCCTCCACAATCGGATTGCGGCTATCCCGTGTATAACTCTCCCGCCGGGCTCCCACGAACTCCAGTTCTATCTCATTTTCCCCTTCGCTGTTGACCTTGCGTCCCTTCGCCTTGACCTGTGCCGTGCCGTAGGTTTTGAATACCGCCAGATGAGCACCTTTTCCGAGGCGCTTGGCTACTGCTTCCGCCAATGAGATACCCGATCCGACGACCACGATATCTATATCATCCGACGGACGATGCAGGAACAGATCCCTCACCCACCCGCCGATGACATAGCACTCCAAGCCCATTTTATCGGCCTCTTCCCCCACCAACCGGAGAATGGGATGCTCTATTTTCGGGTTGTTAACTATCATTGCTGCGATTTTGCGGCTGCAAAATTACTACAAATTTTTGACATATGCAATTTTTTGCGCATTTTTTTTGTCTGGCAAAATGTTATTTCAAGATTAAAGACAGCGACGAAGGGAGAATGGAATGTGCAAGTTTATTGGATAAAAATCATTTTTAACAAAAAGTATATAATACATAGTATTATATAGAAAGAGTTTAGTTCGTGTCATTTGGGGGCTTTAATCCCTTGGTATGATTATGGTTATATTATGGTTATCCGATGGTCTTAGATAATTGTTGGAAGGTAAAAGGGGTGATTCAAGCAAGAGTTTATACGGACCCGAAACAGAGTTAAAACGGAGTTGAGACGGAGTTATTACCTGTCCACAAATTAAAAATGAAGTACATATCTTCGTTTTTTTTGCTAAAAATATAAATAGATTCGGGGAAAAATGAAAAAAAAAGACAAATTATGCACGAAAAATTTGCATATGTCAAAAAAAAGCAGTACTTTTGCAGGCTTTTTCGAGTAAAAAGCACGTCATTATTTATTAACCCGGGCATGGATTCGTGTAATCCGGCGCCCACAAAACAACACAACAAATGGCAACAAAAATTCGTTTGGCTCGTCATGGTCACAAAGACTATGCATTCTACCACATCGTAGTAGCAGACAGCCGCTCGCCGCGTGACGGCAAAATCATCGAGCGTATCGGTTCTTTCAACCCCAACACCAACCCCGCAGCTGTGATCCTTAATTTCGATCGCGCTTTGTATTGGGTAGGCGTAGGTGCCCAACCGACCGACACCGTACGTACCATCCTTTCTAACGAGGGTGTACTGCTGATGAAGCACCTGAACGGCGGTGTAGCCAAAGGCGCATTCAGCGCAGAAGAGGCTCAGAAGCGTTTCGATGCATGGAAGGCTGAGAAGGATGCCAAGAACGGTAAGATCAGTGCTGCTGAGGCAGACAAAAAGCGTGCTGCTGCGAAGGCTCTGCTCGCACAAGAGGTAGAGACCAACAAGGCTAAAGCTGCTGCTATCGCACAAAAACGTGCTGAGGCTGCTGCTGAACTCGCTGCTGCTGCTCAGGAAGCTGCGCAAGAAGCTGCTGCTGCAGAGGCAGAGGCTAACGGCGAAGCACCCGCTGAGGAAGCCGAGGCTTAAAAAAATCGACCAATCATGGCCGATAGATGAAAAAAACGTCCTTTGGGGCGTTTTTTTTATATAAAAATAATAAAATTTTTGCACAAGTGCAAAAAAAATTGTACCTTTGCCGCACTTTTTATAGGCTAACAACGAATGACTTTACAAAAGGGATATATAAATGGCGTCGATTTGGCGAGAATAATCGGAGCAATTGGTATTGTGGTTTTTCACTTTACTTGCCATTGTGATTTCTTGCGCCCCTATTTCTTTGAAACGGCCAATTTCCCGTATGGTCAGTTATGGGTAGCCCTGTTTTTCGCTATGTCGGGCGCTTGTGTTGCCCGCTCAAATACGGATACTCCTATTTGGACGTTCTATAAAAAACGCTGGCTGAGTATTTTTCCGCTCTTCTTCTTGGCATACATTGCGGTTTTTGCCGTTCACTTGCTGATCTACGGAGTATGGTGGAAGAATATCAGTTTGCGGACTATTCCGTTGAGCCTTATCGGGATGGACTCGTATTTTTACTATATACAGCCGACTTTTTCGGTTATCGGGGAGTGGTTTATCGGTGCGCTGATATGTTGTTATCTGCTATATCCGCTACTACGTTGGCTGCTTAAGACCATACCGTTTACGACAGAGATAGTATTGATTGCCGGCTGTTTCTTTATTCCGTACTTAGGCTGGTTTAATGTAGAGGCTTGGCATAATATTTGGGTATGCGCCACTATTTTTTATTCCGGCATGTTGCTTGCTCAATTTCCTAAGGTATTTACGTCAAACTATGTTTTTATTATTGCAATAGTAGCAACTGCGTTATTGTTATGCGTGCCATTACCGTTTAAACACATTGCTTGTTTTAGAGATATTATCTATCCGGCATTAGGAGGAATTGCTGTTTTTATTACAATAGTGCATGTAGGACGCTTTGTAGAAAACATGGTAACGGATAATCGCATCCTTCCACATTTGGGAAAAATAGCGTACCCTATATTTCTGCTACAGCATACCATAATCATGGATCTATTATCTAAATTAACTCCATTTTCTACGGTACGAGCGATAAGCATTTTGATGTTGGATGTGCTATTAACTCTGCTATTTTCGGATATGCTATTAGCTGCGTATGAAACCATCGTTTCCAAAATAAAGAAAAATTAGTGTAGCGATGAACCAACCCAGCAAGGAAATAAAAGATGCACTATGGCTGATGGGGCTGCAAGGAGTGAATTACCTTGTGCCGTTGTTTGTTTGGCCGTATCTTATGTTCGTGCTGGGCGCAGAGCAGTTTGGTGTATATAGTTTCGGTATCGCCTTAGCACAGTATTTGACGCTACTGGTTGATTTCGGATTTAACTTAACGGCCACGAAACAGATAGCCGTATGTCGGGACAACAGGGAAGAGACCAATCGCATCTATACGTCAACGATGGCTGCTAAGTTACTATTGTTGGTTTTGAGTAGTCTGATTGTTGGCGTAGTCAGTTTGGTACCGACTTTTGCTCCCTATAGAGCGATCGTGTGGATCACATGGCTGATAGTGGTAGGTAATACGTTCTCTATGTTTTGGCTATTCCAGGGCTTAGGGCGAGTACGGCTGGTGGCCATCGTCAATGCCGTTGTGAAAGTGCTGATACTACCGCTGACTTTCGTATTCGTTCGCTCACAAGCAGATGTCTATATAGCCGCATGGATTCAAGTAGCCGTCTTCCTGTTATCCGGCTTGGTAACGGTGATGATGACCGAAAAAATGGATCTGGCGCATATTCGGCCTATCGTCTGGACGGATGTCAGAGAGCAGTTGAAGAGCAGTTGGTCGATTTTCCTGAGTAATGCAGCAACGAGCACGTACACGACTTTGTTTGTGGTTCTGTTAGCCTGTTTTGTTTCTGCAGACGAAGTCGGCAGGTATGCCGCGGCCGAGAAATTGATGCGCTGCGCCTGTTTCATGGTCTGGATCCCGATATCCCAAGCCTATTTTCCGAAGATTAGCCATTTATGCAAAGAGAACAGTATTGAAGCCGAGAAACTGATCGATAAATTAACCCTTTTCTCGCTCGTGGCGTTAGGCCTGGTAGGCGTATTGCTGGTTATTGGCGCTGAGCCGGTTAGTCGGTTCTTTGGTAAGGATTATGCAGGTATAGGCGAATTGATGCTACTGTTAGCCGCAGTTCCTATGCTGGTAGGAGTAGGCGGCATACAAGGAGAAATGGGACTAATTGCTTCCGGAGACGAGAAAGACAAGAAAGCCTTTTGCAATGTGTATCTGGTAGCAGGCGTAATCGCCTTGGGAAGCGTTAGTGCGTTATCCTACCTATGGGGAGCAAAAGGCGCTGCGCTATCGCTTGTTCTAACCGAAGGATTTGTATGCTGCGCGATGTGTGTATTGAATGCCAAAAGAAGAAAGACATGCCGAAAGTAAGTGTCATAATGCCCAATTTCAACCACGCTCCTTATCTTAAGGAACGGATGGATAGTATTCTTTCGCAGGACTATCCGGATTTGGATGTGATACTGTTGGACGATGCTTCTACGGATAACAGTGTATCTATTCTTAACGAATATGCGAAACACCCGAGAGTAAAGACTTTGGTTGTAAACGATACGAATTCCGGCAACCCCTTCCTTCAATGGCAACGAGGCTTGCAAGAGGCGACAGGTGAGTATGTATGGATCGCAGAGAGTGACGATGTGGGCGAACCGACATTGGTGTCGCAATTAGTCGCGGCGATTGAACGGGAACAAGCCGTGTTGGCATTCTGTCATAGTCAATGGATCGATAGTGAGGGACAAACCATCCCACGGAGCAAAGATTCCCGATGGAATCGAGACTTTTCGATGGAAGGCAATGCTTTTGTGCGGCATTTCCTATTGGGTTATACCACTATATGCAATGCGAGCGGCGTACTATTCCGTCGTGCAGCCGCAGCACACATCGATATGACGCAAGTGGCTGCATTCCGGGCCAGCGGCGACCGGCTTTTCTGGATACAAATGGCGCTGCAAGGCCGTGTGGCCTATGTATCCCGGACGCTCAACCGCTTCCGCCAACACCCCCTCAACGTATCCGGTTCTGCGGAGCACAAAGGCCTGAACATGGTGCAAGATCACGCTATTTATCGCTTGGTCAGTCCATCGTTGGCACTCACGCCCCACGAGAAACGGCTTATCTGCGGCTACCACTGGCAAGCTATTCACCGTCCTACCGTTTCTGCCGAAGGACGGCAAAAAGCATTGGACGCTTGGCGCCAAGAACCTCAATTCGGACGTTGGTCATATATACTATATCTCATCCATAGAGCAAAAGAGAAATGTTGACGTACCTGCTGAACATAGCGTTTGCCATTGTGGCTACGGTGCTGTATATCAAAGCACCATGGACGTACAGCTACGACTACTGCGTGACGCTGATGACGCTGTTCATTGCGCAAAACGTACTCTTTTTTGCCTCCAACAAACGTCAGCATTGGTTAGGCTTTGAGTTCTTTTTTGCAATCTCATTCTTCCTCGTTAACTTCGTTTATCCGGTTTTCTATGCGCCGACAGAACGTATCCACTGGTCGTTCTTCTCCTATCCGTTCAATGATAATTTTGTAACCCGCGCAACCGCCTTGGCTTATTTTGGCTATGCCTGGTATCTATTGGGTGCTACGCGTATTCTGCAACTCAAGCGCGAAGAACCCACCGAACCGACGTTCACCATCTCCATGCAGCAGTATATATGGTTCTTCGGCATTACCATGGTCGCATGGATACTATTCATTGCTACAGGCGGTTTGGCTGCATTACAAAATGTGTATAGCGGTGGAGGAAACTTACGGGCTGTAGGTATATACAGTTACTTCAACAATATCTTCACCATCGGTTGTTATCTGATGGCCGCCTTCCTTTTTCGGCTCCCGAAGCAGAAATGGTGGTTCTATCTGCTGGTCATCGCAACCATTATGCTAATGCTACTTTCTACAGGAAGCCGACAAATGGCGGTAGGATTGACATTGGTCTTACTGGTCGGTTTCAGTATGTATGCCTATCACCTCAAATGGTGGCAAGTAGGGCTAATCACCATAGGCGGTTCTTTGGTGTTGTTCGCCGTGGTTAAACTGCGTATAGCAGGATGGGATCCGGAGGCATGGAAAGTCATCGTAGCACATAGTAAGCTGAATGAGTTTTGGGATATCTACAACGATCTGATTATCAACGACGTCAACTTA
>Ga0310786_10006383_pt1 | contig 15697 bp, 16 predicted proteins | sample AusTroGonzalo_MG_FD_203881 | JGI IMG/M metagenome (GOLD analysis project Ga0310786, IMG submission 203881) | Bovine rumen microbial communities from tropical cattle in Woodstock, Queensland, Australia - Gonzalo_03 (v2) (version 2) | ecosystem: Host-associated > Mammals > Digestive system >... | reverse complement strand
TGCACCGCTATTAACTGGCAGATAATCCTTCAAGCTATATAAGCCCTCGCCCAGCAAAGCACCACGGTGCCTACGAATACCCCTACTGATTGGAGAGAAAGGCTGTTCACCTGCATAAAGTACCTGCGGCACAAACAGGTTAATCTCCGGATAAATCCCCATTACCTTTTGTATGACAGACAGATAGTCAGGCTCAAACCGTGTATCTTCATCCAACAACAGGACAGCATCTACATCACCTAATTGTTTTGCTATGGCTACACCATAATTATAGGCGGCAGAGACTCCTCCGTTAAAAGGGTCATGATGATAGCAGATTCTATCACTCTCGTAGCCTCGATTCTGTGGTTCTGGTGAATTTTCGTATATGAGTATTCTTTCTCCTTGGAAATGACTCAAAAGCGTACGATAGACATTTGTCTCGTAAAAGTCAACATTGTACAGGACTACTATCGGCAAAACGCTCATCTTGTGAAAATCTGTAACAGAAAACCAAAGCCATAAAAACAACCGTCATACCCATTGGGGTATTAATAAATGGGTTAAAGCATGACTGCAAATAAATCATCAGAGTAGCCGTCACCCAAAAATCGGCAGTTTCTTTATATTTGTTTGAAACAGTCTTTGCATAATATATGACAGCAACCATCAATAATAGCCAAAAAACAACTCCTATGATGCCCTGTTTATGAAAAATATCCATATAAGAAATCTCCATATGGGTGGTACGTTCTTCTATACCATAACCAAATCCATGACCAATAAAGAAAGACAAATAAGTTACAGCATTCCATACCTGCTCTATGATCAGTACTCGTGTATAATCTGACTCTTCACGGTTTTCTTGAAATGATTTACCCAGGGAGAACAACTCTGTTACCTCTAAAAACTCGTAAATAAGTAATAATACTAGTGCAACTGCAATTATCTTAACGATGCCAACATGCCTGGTTCTCATATAATAAAAAACCAAACCAAAAAGTAACAAAAGATATAAGCCTCTGGTATATGTAAAATAAATAGCCACACTTACCAATATCAACCATACATATTGTTTCTTCCTGAAAAAACCGACTGCAGCTATTGGAAGAAAAATAAAGCCTTTATAGAAAAAAGCGCTGCCAACTCCACGGAAAAGAAAAGAGTCTGTTTCCAAAGCCTGGTAGGCAAATGCATAATCAATTATTCCCGTCAAATCAGTCAAGACCATATATATCAAATATAACACAGTCATAATCTTTGCCGACAAGAGAAGTATATTAAAAGCCTTTTCTACTACTTTTTCCGACGAGGAGATAAAATAATAAAACAATAAAATATAGAAATATATCAATGGCTTAATATCCTCTATGACAAATTCAAAAAATGACCCCACCGATATTGCTATAAAGAAAGCAAGAAGTAACAGCACAGTAAATATGCCAATAAACCACAATATTGTCTTTGGAAAATCATCTGTACGCATAAAACAATACAAACTGATTCCTACTGCCACCATGAAATTAACCATACGAACCGTCAAGTAACTTGTTACATGTAGTTCCTGGCCGCTTCCCATTAGAAAGAGTTCAAACATGACAAAGTAGCAAAACCACCTCATGTATTTATTGTCTGCTAAACGAGCCTCTTCCATTTTTTTACTGTCGTACCTAATTATTATAAGAAATAAAAGAGCAGTCTCAAGTAAGGGATGGCAATCATGATTGGCATAGAAAGGTGCAAGTCACGCAACTGCTTACGAATATCACCTCCATCTTTCAGAAGACAATCTTTCCAGGAGTTCCCTCCTATTTGTCGCAACTCTGTATAGAATTGGCGGAACATACTAGGAGCCTCTACTTGCAACGAATACAACATGATTATCTGGAAATTCTGAATCAAATTGTAGACATCCTTGTTATCTTGCAATCGATGGGTAAACGAAAAACGCCTCATTTCCTTCAATATAACTTTGATGCTATCACAACGACGCTGATGGTTCCTGTGGGCTGTAATACTTCCCTCACGTACCTTATAAATATACGTTTCTGAGCCTACAGCGTACAATGACTGAGCCAGACAAGCTATCTGGAAGCTCCAAAGCTCATCTTCGTGGATGATACCCTCATGAAAAAGAAGATGGTTGGACTTTAAGAAACCAACTCGATACAGCTTGTTCACTGAGAGCATATACCACTCACCTTTCCGATAGGAATGCAACACATCCTTACCATAGAGGGAACACCCGTCCTGAAGAAGCAACGGAGGCTTAGGCATATCACTGCCTGTAATCCGGTAATCACCGACTATTAAATCAAACGTCTTTTCACCATTCAAAGGACGGACAAGTCGTTCAATGCAATCAGGCGTTATCTCATCATCGCTGTCGAGGAAATATACATAATCGCCCGTCACTGCCTCAATCCCGGAATTGCGAGCTGCAGAAAGGCCCCGGTTTTGTTGATGATGAACGATCTTGAAGTCAATCTTTCCTTTATAATCCTTCAATTTCGTTCCTACCACTGTCATACTATCATCCGTACCACAGTCGTCGACAAGAATACATTCCAAATCTCCCTGCCATTTCTGATTCATTACACTCTGAATGCACTCTGCAATATATGGAGCAACATTATAAACAGGGATAACTATCGAAATCTTCAAATTTTGCATAAAAATTAAACCAGCTCATTCAACTTATAATGGCGATAGAAGAAGTACAAGCTTCCAACAGCCACAAACGCCAGAATGACTTTAAGCCAAAGAGCCGTATACATAAAAGAGTTTGCCAACAACAGGTCGGCAAGTATGATAACAAGAATGGCCAGGGTCAACCTGCGGTCTCCTAACCACATCTTAACATTCTTCTTATAATATCTCACGAAGAAAGGTATCAATAGCTGACTCCAGTAGGAGATAATGGTGGAATAGATGGCAACCCGATAACCGAATAAAGGAATGAATGCATAGCACAATGCAAAATTCAATATACCAGGAACGAACACCAGCCAGAGCAGTTGCATCGTGTTCTTCTCAATGAATACGGGAGCACTCATAAACACGTAAAATGAGAACACCACATTGGCGAAACACAGCAGGCTGGCAATATCACACGACTGTGCCAGGTTCTCATTACGAATCAGCAACGCATAGATCTCCGGCATCCAGACACAAATCAAGAATGTTGTTATCAGTGCCACTGCCTGGCAAAGAAAATACAGTTTCCTGTATGCTTTATAGTCGCCTCCTCTATATGCACGCTGAATCTGAGGCCCCAAGGCGGTTACCAAGGCCGAAGTGATGACCACCGCATAATCGCCCATCGTACTACCATGACTGTAAAGGCCTATCTCATCGTAAGGGACATCATACTGGCTCATCACGATACGGGCAGAACTCGTCAGCAGGACAAAGCCAAGTGTATGGGGCACTAACGGCAACGCAATCCGCAACATCTCCTTGATCCGCTGCCACTTCCGGTCGAGAATCGGACGGATATCAAAATCCGACCAGACAAACTTCACAAAGACCGTAAAGATGAAGAGCGATGAAAGACCGCCCGATGCTATCAGTCCCCAGTATCCCAGTCGCAGATAATAGATCATCACGAATGACAAGAGCATTCCGAGGACCGAACCGATAAGGTTTGTAAACACCAACGGTTTCGGATTCTCACGCAACGGGAACAGATGCTGTGCCAACAAGCCGTTTGCTAACAGGAATATGGGCATCGAACCTACCAAACACAATAGCCATTTGCTCCAGGAGAGTTCCAATGGCAGGGTATACATTAATATCCCGATATTCACCAATCCGAACAGAAGCGATGCCATTAGCATCAGCATCAACACCCTGCCCCACACCAGATTGTAGTGGCGAGGATATTCAAAATAACTGTTCGTCAGATGAACGTGCAGACCGAGAGGAGCAATAGAGACAAACAAGCTAGTATATGAAGTGATGACGCCATAGATACCGTAGTCGAATGTCGTGAGGAAAGGCGTTGTAAGCGGGAGAATGACAATACTCAGCAGCATTGTCAGTTTCGGCACTACGCCATAATAGACTGTATTAGTGACTATTTTCCTGGTTGACATCCCTATTTAATTGTCAGCAATTGATGCTCAACTAATTTGTCCTTTATGGGGATAAGCTCATCAACAGGCGTTCCTATGATATTACTGATTCCTATCAGATCGTTTCTGCCATCGGCATAAGCAATAAAATGCTGCATGGTACGGACAGAATAGTTACTTCCCTTCCTACTGATTGTCGGATACAGACCACGTTTACCCAACTGTGGCTCGCACTTGCATGTCATCACGTAATAGTCGTTGTGCTCGAGTGCATTCACTACCTTTACCATCACCTCATAGGCTCCGGCAAGCCCCTCCGGACTAATCAAACTCAAATTGTCTGCCGAAGTATGATATTCCGGATATTCCTGATACTTACTCCTACAAAAGCCACACACCGGCAAATCAATGCCTGCCGATCCATATTGCCGTTCATCAGAACCACGTTCCAGGAATGAATAACGTTTGTATGCCGGATAATGGTACTTCAACACATTTTCCAGTACACGGTCGGCCAAGGTGTCTGCATATTTTGAACAAACCATGGAATAGGTACGGTCGTCACCCACGCAACTAAGTACAAAAGCAGCTTTCACGTGCTGTTGTAGCGATTCCCAGTTCCGGCTTAGATAGGTGATAGAGCCTATGGTTTCCGGATTCCAGATGAAACGATAGGTGTATCTGCGCTTGGGCAGGTTCTTCAGATATTTTACAAGTTCCGTCTGAACACATGGGCCAGAAAGCTCATTGTTGGCCATCGATGGGTGACAGAGGTAGGTCGAGATTAGAATCTCGTCTTGTGTCTCTCCTGGAAGTATCAGTTCTCCATATGTCAAAGAGCCGTCACTCAGCGTACTGTCAATTAAAACCTCGTATTCCTCATCGATCAGGGCCTGCTTTTGTTTCTCCGTCATACAGAATCCCCAACGCTCTTTATAGTAGGAGGTCACATAGGGAATCCATTCTGGCTGATCGGGAATGGTATATACATGTTCCAGGAGTTCCTCACGACTGACCATCTGGTGAACAGGTATTGAGTAACCCACCACGTGAAGGTTGGAATCATTGAAGTCTACGATAGTCTCACCAGACTTCCTTCTAATCCATCCACCACGGATATTCCACTCCTTAGGCACTGTCCAGTCAAACACCTGCGTACCAGAAGGAACTTCATGGACAACAATCTCCGGCAGTATCTCACGAATAATCTCTAACGACTTACGGAAGCCGTTACCCGTGATACTGCGGCAGATGGGGAACAACCTCTCTGCCAGATGAAACATCGTATTTCCGACGTTCTCCATTTGCTTATCAATTCCGTTTTTCGACCTTCAACAAGAGTTTCAGTTGGTCTTCCTTGTGAAGAATCCATGCAGAATGACAAAGGAATACAAAAAGGACGAACAACAAGACGATACGTTTTCTAAATGGACCAGCATTTCCCAATGGCACAGTTGCATTTTCCAGCGTAGTGAATACTGGCGTTTTTTCTTGTACTTTGGCTTTTGCGGCCAACAACTGAGCACTAAGAGCATTATAATTACTATAGTGCAGTTGCAACTCATTCTCCAGTTTGGTTTGTCTGAGACGTACTGTTTCCAACGTTACATCCCTATTGGCATCCAGAAAATCTGCATAAACTTCACTAATCTTTTCATACTTTACCTTTGCATCCTTATACAAGGTCTCAATATAAGCCAAATCGTGACGAGCCTTTTTGGTACGATATTCAGTCAGAGCCTCCTGAAGACGTTCTCTAATAGAATCTGCGACCGTTGCTGCCACTAAAGGATCTTGATCCTCAACCTTGATGGTAAGGGCTTCAATCCTTCGGCCTATATCCCATTTAACCTTACCGTGAATGGTTTGCACCATGGAATACTGGTCAGGCGTCAATCGGAATGGGTCAACTTTTCCCATTCCTTTACGCTTCTCTTTTTTGGAACTAAAGATACCAAAAACAGACTTTATGGCCTTATCCCACCAAGGAGATTTCTGCTCATAACTCAAATAATCGTAATAAGTCATTACACGATTATCACTATCTTTCTGGACTTTGATACCAAACAAGGAGGAAGTGAAAGCGGTCGAAGCCATAAAATCCGGGTACATAGACGGTATGATAGCGTCACCACTCTTATTACCACCTCCAATGCTGATTCCAAAAGAACTGGCAAGAGAAGCTAATGATCCCATCTCACTGCCGCCAGATTCTGGTACCACAGTCACCTTTGCGCTATAATAGTCAGGCAGCCCCAAAGCATATAAGCAAGCCAAAACAAACGCTACTGGGAGTGACTTCAGATACTCCTTCCGATGCTTCTTAAGAGCATTCCAGATTTTCCTAGAATTCGTCATTTGCTCCTGTGATTCCAAAGCATTTTTCTTCTGTTCTTCCATAAATCGGGTTGAATATTATTGTTACTACTTTTTTTCATTGTCAAGTGGTAAGAGGAAGGCTGCAGGGAGGAAAGCGATGGCTACCGCCGCCACATTCTCTATTTGCACCACTACACACTTATTCTTTTTAACACGCTTGATAGTTCCTTCTACACCTGCAAAATCACCATCCACGACCTTCACACGCTGACCTGGCTTACCTGCAAAATCAAGATTCTCCATATAAAACACACGGTCGTCATATACAGAGGCCACTTTAATAAAATTCTCCATCTGTTTGTCAGGCACAGTCAGGATATCCTTACGCAAAACATTGTTGTTATCATCGAGAATGGGGTGCATAATATAACGCAGAGAACTTAATTCACGCCTGGTCATCTTCAGTTCTGTAATGCTTTTTTGACTGGCATGTATGAAAATGAGACTGGTGATGGCAGGTTTTAAGACCTGATGGCGGGGATGTTTACCTTCCACATGTACATAATGCATCGGAATGAAACTCTCCACGCCAATGGAGTCAAGAAAATCCTTGGCTTGCACCTCACGCGAATAGGTTACTCGCATCGGATACCAATGTATTTCTTCCGTTACATTCATCTCAAGCACAGATCAGGCGAAGACAAAGGAGGGGGACACCGCTTCAGTGAACGCGGCGAACAAATGATTCGTTTTCATCAAGTACAGTATCCATATAGCACTGACATTCAGCGACTTCTGAGTACCGAGCCCACCCATATCAGGTCCTTTTAGACCATCCTTATAGGATGAAGAGGGCAGAAATTCGGCGCAAAGGTACAAAGAAATATCGACAATCGTGCGAAAAAAGGCATAAAATTGCAGCAATCTTAAATTTTTATCGATTTGTTTTGAAATCTCAAGGAATAATTGTATCTTTGCCGCCGAATTAAATGATGGCATGTTACCCAAGTTAATATTGACAGATATCGATGGCGTCTGGACTGATGGCGGAATGTATTACGACCAGACAGACAACGAATGGAAGCGCTTCAACACTTCCGATAGTGCAGGTGTGCTTTTTGCCCATCGGCTGAACATTCCCGTAGGCATTATTACTGGTGAGGAGACGCAGATTGTAGCACGCAGGGCCAAGAAACTGCGCATTGACTACCTCTACCAGAATGTGCGCGACAAGTTGTCTGTGGCCAAAAGTATCTGTGAAGAGATGGGTATTACACTGGGAGATGTGGCCTATATCGGCGACGACATCGGTGATATCAATCTGTTGAAAGAAGTCGGCATTGCCGGTGTTCCTGCCAACGCCCCTGATTATATCACAGCCCTTGGGAATGTTCCTCTCACAAAGAGGGGTGGCGAAGGTGTCTTCCGGGAATTTGTGGAAGCAATCATTGGCAAAGAAAAAATAAAGGAACTTCTGGAGTTATGAAGTCAAAGGCGGTCTTACTTCTCATCGTGCTCTCCACGGCCCTGGCAGGTATTCTGCCCTCGACTGCTGCCGATAAGACCATCTTTGTTTTCTCCGATCTCCATGTCATGGCCCCCTCGCTTTTAGACAGTCCCACCAACAAACAATGGAAAAACGACCTCTCAAAGAGTAAAATCATGTTGGACTTCAGTGTCTCCATGTTCGATCTGCTGGTGGAAAAGACACTCTCCGAAAAACCCGACCTAGTGCTGATTACTGGCGACCTAACGAAAGATGGCGAGGTTGAGAGTCACCAGTGCGTGAAAGAAAGACTGGATAAAATCAAGGCCGCAGGCATCAAAGTACTTCTCGTTCCCGGCAACCACGACAGAGGTTATATGGACAACGCCCTGGTATATGCCAACGACACAAGTACGATTGCTAAAACATTTGACAATCCAACCTTCTTTGATTATTACAAGAGCTATGGTTTCGACGGCAATTCCCAGCTCTACGACAACTCGATGAACTACGTCACAGAGCCCTTGTCCGGCCTGACGCTCATCGGCATTGATACAGGCATATGGTGCCAGTATCGCGAAGGTGTCGTCGAATGGGTTTGCCAGCAAGCCATAGAAGCCCGAAAGAAAGGCAATCAGCTATTGGTTATGCAGCATCACCCCATCATGCCGCACTACTATACACAGGATAAAATTTTTGAACTTTCCACACCCGAGGACTATTTGGATGTCAGGGAAAGATTTGCCAATGCAGGTATTCGCGCCGTGCTCACAGGCCACACCCATACCTCCGACATTTGTCGCTATACCAGCACCGAAGGCAACGACATCTTCGACATCAACAACGGCTGCCCCATCTCCTACCCTTGCGACTTTCGCATCCTGACGCTGAGCGGCAACACCCTGAAAGTCAGCACAAAGGCACTCTGCGATGACATGGAGCAACAGGACAGTGACTGGGATAATGAGGCCAAATCCAGACTGCTGTCAGCCGTCAAAAAATGGGCTGAGAGATGGCTAGCCACCAAAAATGTTGTCAACGATTTCTTTACCACCGAGCTGGCCTATTGCTTCGTGCTTCACGCCATGGGCGACGAACCTGATAATCCCGAGTCGAGCAACGAGCTGGCCTTTTTCAAGATCATTTACGAAATAGGTTCCAGAGAACTCTCCCCCGAAGCGCTTGAGATGCTGGACTGGGTGCAAGAAGTTGCCAAGAGCATGCTTGGCGACTATCAGACACCTGATGAGCCGGACAATATAATAAAGGATCGTGAGCTGACCATCGACATGAGTTTCAGCCCGTCCGTCGGTATCCGTGAAGTAAAATCTTACGAGGCCGACACTGATGAATGGTACACATTGCAAGGCGTGCGACTGGAGGGGAAGCCCACCCGCCAAGGCATGTACATCCACAACGGTCGAGTACAAAGCATTACATCATCACAGCCGTAAAAACACTATTCAGATAGTATCCAATCAGGTAAAAAGGGCAAAAACAATGTTTTTTTGCAAAATTTCGAGTCAAATATTTGGTAGTATCGTGCAAAATGTGTACCTTTGCACCCGCAAAACAAAATTGCAACCAACACGGTGCCCGTAGTTCAGTTGGTTAGAGCGTCAGATTGTGGTTCTGAATGTCGTGGGTTCGAGTCCCACCGGGCACCCTCCAAAATGGGAATCTCATCAACGAGGTTCCCATTTTTTATGTCCGAGGTGACTATCACAAATCATAAAGTTTCATAATGTTTGCCGCGATTATTGAATATTACGGGGGATAATGAGTATCTTTGCCCATATTTTTAATTCCGATGTGGACTAAACCCTGGACAATGAAAGAGGGCTTCGTCATTGGAGGAGGCCTTATCTTCGCGGGACTGATGCTGGAGCTGAGCGTTGGTCCTGTAGTATGGGAGGCCTTTGCGTGGCCTGTCAATGGAATCGTGTTGGCAGGGTTCCTAGCAGTGATTGCCGTCATCTTCCTGTTGCGGAAGCGAGTCTATGCATTTCGTTTCATCGGCACCTACCAGGCAGCCATTCCCACGCTAGTATATGCGGTCTTACTCACGATTATCATGGGACTGACACGGCAGACGGAGAATGGCACGTGGCTGAACAACATGCTAGCGTTCTGGCCCTTCGTGCTCATCTATGTCTATATGACGGTGATACTCGGCGTAACGATACTCCGACGCATTGTCAACTGTCAGCTGTCGACTGCCAGTTTAAAAAGAGATATTCCCTTCCTGCTAAACCATCTGGGACTTTTCCTCGCCATGACAACTGCCACACTGGGCAATGCTGATATGCAACGACTGAAGATGATTACGGTGGTAGGTGAGCCTGAATGGCGGGCAGTGGCGCAGAATGGAGCTATTCGCGCAATGCCTCTGGCCATAGAATTAAAGCAGTTTATCATGGAGACCTATGATGACGGTTCGCCCAAGCGGTTTGCCTCAGAGATACAGATTCTGACCAAGAGTGGCAAGAAGATGGAAACCACCGTCGATGTCAACAAGCCCGTAGAGGTGGACGGCTGGAAGATTTACCAATACGGCTACGACACGCAGATGGGGGCCATGAGCCAGATATCTATACTTGAACTCGTGAGCGACCCTTGGTTGCCACTGGTCTATACGGGTATCTATATGATGCTTGCCGGAGCGGTATGCATGTTTGTGATGGGAAGGAGAGAAGGAGTAAGGAGAGAAGGAGGGAAGGAGATATGACCTGGGAAGAGTTTATATATTTTGCGATTGCTTCGGTGTTGCTTTGGGCGGTAGGAGCCTGGGCAGCCTGGAAAGAGAAGACGGCTGTAGCCTACACGTCGACCATCGCAGGACTCGCCATATTCTTTAGCTTTATCCTGATGATGTGGATATCGTTGGAACGTCCGCCATTGCGCACAATGGGTGAGACGCGCCTCTGGTATTCGTTCTTCTTGCCAATGGCAGGTATCATCGTCTACTCACGCTGGAAATATAAGTGGATCCTCTCGTTCTCAACGGTTCTGGCACTGGTGTTCATTTGCGTCAACCTCTTTAAGCCGGAGATTCACTCCAAGACACTGATGCCGGCCCTGCAGAGTCCTTGGTTTGCCCCTCACGTCATCGTCTATATGTTTGCCTATGCCGTCTTAGGTGCTTCGGCAGTAATGGCGCTCTATCTGTTGTGCTTCAAGAAGGGAAAGGTTGCCGATGAAGAATATGAGATAACTGACAATCTGGTCTACGTCGGTCTCGCTTTTATGACCATTGGCATGCTCTTCGGTGCACTCTGGGCAAAGGAGGCGTGGGGCCATTATTGGTCGTGGGATCCCAAGGAGACCTGGGCCGCCATTACGTGGTTTGCCTATCTCGTTTACATCCACTACCGCCAGCTGCCTCAGCAAAAGCCCCGTCTGGCTTTGTGGCTACTCATCCTGTCCTTTATCCTCCTGCAGATGTGTTGGTGGGGTATCAATTACCTGCCCGCTGCCCAAGGCTCCAGCGTACATACTTATAGTACATAATTTTTTTTAGAAAAGAACTAAACTGATATGCTTATGAAAAGAATGATTTTTAGCCTGATGGCCATGGTAAGTGTGCTGACTCTTTCGGCACAAAGTATTTATGATTTTAAGGTAAAGAATGATGCTGAACAGGAAGTATCACTTTCTGAATACAAGGGAAAGGTACTTCTGATTGTCAACACGGCTACACGCTGTGGATTCACACCACAGTACAACGAACTGGAAGCGCTTTACAAGAAGTATCGTAGCGAGGGCTTGGAGATTCTTGACTTCCCCTGTAACCAGTTTGGTGAGCAGGCTCCCGGTACGATTGAGGAGATTCACCAATTCTGTACAATCAACTTCAACATCGAGTTCCCACAGTTCGACAAGATTGATGTGAATGGTGCCAATGAGGCTCCGCTCTATACATGGCTGAAGGCCCAGAAAGGCTTCGGTGGCTTCGATGTTAGCGAACAACGGGGCAAGTTCATGGATGAGATGCTCCGCAAACAGGATGCCGACTATGACAAGAAGAGCGACATCAAATGGAACTTCACCAAGTTCCTTGTTTCTCGCGACGGACGGGTTCTGAAGCGCTATGAGCCAACGGATAAGATGTCCGACATCGAGGCCGATATCTGTATGGAGGTGAACCCCGTGTTAAGCAGTATCATGGCACGTCGCTCCATCCGCAAGTACCTCGATAAGCCCGTGGAGCATGAGAAGTTGGAAGTCATCGTTCGTGCCGGTATCAATGCACCAAGTGGTGTGAATCGTCAGCCATGGATCGTCCGCGTGGTGGAAGACCAGAAACTGATTGCCGACGTATCGGAGGTCTATAAGCAGGAGAATGCCGAACAAGTAAAACGCGACAAGAACTTCAAAAACATGTTCCGTAATGCTCCAAATCTTATCTGTGTCTGCACACCAGCCAATGGCGGTGGTGAATTGGATGCCGGTCTGCTTGGTGAGAATATTATGCTGGCGGCACAGTCGATGGGTCTCGGCACTTGCTGCCTGGGAGGTCCTGTGCGCTTTCTGCTGTCAAACGAGAAGTGTAAGTTCTTCCTTGACCGTCTTGACATTCCTGCCGACTACAAACTGAATTACATCATTGCCATCGGTTATCCTGACGAGCAGCCTGATGCCAAACCTCGTGATGTTTCAAAAGTAAAATATATCAAATGAAGAAATTATTAATCCTGAGTGCCATAGCAGCACTGACAGCCATGACTGGCTGTACCGAGAACAAAGAGGTGTCGAAAGCCGTGTCTTTCGACGAAGTACTGACATCCAGAAGAAGCGTCCGCAGCTATGATGCCTCGAAAAAAATCTCTGAGGCAGAAGTCCGTGAGCTTTTAACAGCTACACAGGAAGCTCCCTCATGGGCTAATCAGCAGCCAACGAAGTATTACGTGGCTATCAGCGACGAGAAACTGGCGGCTGTCCAAAACCTGGTAGGAGGTAACAAAGAGCGGATTAAAGATGCGCCTGTCTTGATTGTGTCAACCTTCGAGAAAGGCAAATCGGGCTTCTTCCAAGGTAACCAGACCAATGAAGTGGGCGACGGATGGGGTGCCTATGACAATGGCTTAAGCAACTGCTATCTGATTCTGAAGGCCAGGGCTATGGGCTTCGACACACTCATCATGGGCATGCGTGAGGCAGATGGGCTTCGTACGCTCTTTGAGATCCCAGAGAACGAGACTATTATGGCTGTCATTTCCCTTGGCTATAGAGCCGGAGAGCCTAACCGTCCTGAAAGAAGACCGTTGGATGAGATTGTGAAGTTCTTCTAAGTCCAGAACTCCTTTTCACCCGTATCTTCCATCGTTCCCTGACACTTCGGGCAGGTCTTCATGTCCCAGATACGGATACGATCGCTGCCACATTGCAGACACAGGCGACCCACCTCGCTTCTATAAGAAGGAGCCACATCGGCAATGATACCACCCACGACGATGTTCTGGATGGTCTTGCAATCGGGACACGTCATAGCTGTGATCTGCTGACGGAACAAGCCACGGCCCTCATAGACATCGGCCTCGTAACCGCAAGCCTTACAGCGATATTTCCGTTTCCAAGCCATATGATTTCAATCAATCAGGCTCCCGACCGCAATGGTTGAGAGCCTGAATTGTATAAGGGAATAACCTAATACTTACTGAGCGGGCTGTGCAGGAGCAGCGGGAGCTTCCTGAGCGGGAGCCTCAGCAGCAGGAGCCTCTGCGGCAGGAGCAGCATCATTCTGCTGGCTGGCACCGAAACCAGGCAGGTTGTTAGGATTGGTGGCAGGAGCCTGATAGTTCTCCATCACCGAGATGTTGGAAGTGGCCTGCGGAGCCACATAAGCACAAGCAACGCTGATGACTACCATGAAGGCAGCGAGAAACCAGGTAGCCTTCTCAATGAAGTCTGTGGTCTTACGCACACCACCAATCTGGTTGTAGCCTGAGAATTGAGATGCGAGACCGCCACCCTTAGATTCCTGAATGAGCACAATGCCAATCATCAGCAGTGCTGCAATTACGATAAGAATTACAAATAATGTGTACATTTTTTTAACTATATTTTTTATTATTATTTATTATCAATTTCTCTAAAAATCGTATTTGGTCTGCAAAGTAAGCATTTTTTTTCGGAAATTGCAAACTTAATCGCTGAATAATTTCAAGAGCCTTCGAATATCTGCCTTGTTTTATGTAAATTCTGGCCAAAGTTTCGGTAAAATACTCTTCTTCAGGGTTACTTTCGACCACTTCATCCACTTTTTCTTCTTCAGGAGTCAGCAACGGACCTTCATTGAGCACAATGCGTCCTTTGTCACTATTTATGAATGAATCTATCAAAACCTGACCAGGCATCTGAGGTATCTCTCCGGGCATCATCTCACCCTCGGGTTCACTCTCCATCAGATAGGCCACATAGTCCACGGCCGCATCAGCCGGAGTCGGCTTGCGTTTTTCCTTTGGGGCTTCTTCTTGAGGCATCGACTCGAGGAAGTTATCAATGAGGGAGATAGTACGTGAAGCCGATGGCTGGGCTTTGGTTTCAACAGCCTGAGGAGCGGCCGGTTTGGCAGGACGCAGACGGTAGTCGGCAGCCTCTATCATATCGAAGAGCACACGACGGTCCGTGATATAGATGGCAGCACGGCGCAGTTCCTCATCGAAAGTGGGGTCGTGAAGCAGGAACAGGTTCTGAAGCATCAGCAGGCGAGCCGTCTGGTAATAGGGATACAATGCCAGTATCGACCGCAATTCATAGAGCGTATCACGGTCAAGGTGCTCAGGGTGCTTGATAAGTTCTGCTATCCTTTCCATTTTCACTATCCGCTTCTTACCAGTTGGCAACTGTTGCATTAAAAATCTGCTGACAGATATCCTCTATCATCTTCGTAACGAGATCTTCCTGCACAGAGTTGAGCGAGAGCGTAGAGTCGTAGCTCTGTTGTGCTGTAAACTGCTGCTCAAAGTCCTCTGTATGGTTCACGTTATTGGTAAACCTGACATTGACGGTAATCGACAACTCCGTCATAGCAGAATAACCCTCAGCGCTGACAGCCTTATTCCGCTGTTCATAACGCGTAATCTCGCCCTCGAGTTTCAGGTCGCCATTACGTTTCACCTGCTCAAGACGAGTATGAGTATTATATTCGTCTTTCAGTTTATTATTAAACATAGCCTGCATCGGTGCCCAGACATAGCTGGCACGGATGGGAAATTCGGCTATCTGGATGGTCTTGGTCTTCGTATAGTCGATGCTGGCGCCATTGAACTTATAGCTCACAGAGCAAGCTGTCACGATGGTGACGAGCGTCGTCATCAAGGCCACCTTCATATATTTACTGGTCCAATCCATATTGTTTAAGTCTACGATAGAGTGTTCTGTCACTGATGCCCAACTCCTGCGCAGCCTTCCTACGATTTCCGTGGTTACGCTCCAGGGCTTTCTCGAGCATCTGTTTGCTGATATCATTGAGGTTGAGGTTCTCTGGCTCCCGCTCCGGCTCCACATATTCCTCCGCAAAAACATCCTCGGCTACGGGTTGGATGGGTGTCACAGGCTGGATAGGTGCCAGCTGTGTATTACCAGAAGGCAACTGTACGGCATTAATAGCCCTACTGTGCTGATCCTCAATCTGTTTCTTCAAAAGTTCCATCTCTCGACGCATTTCGTTCATACTACCATGCAACTGGCGTATCATCATATAGAGCGTCTCCGTCTCCTGATCGTGCGAAGCATCACTACGGTGGTTGATGACAGCCAACTGTGTAGTCTCCTGATCCTGAGGGATGAACTTGCTGAGTACGCTGGCAGTAATCTTACGTTCTGGTGAGAGAAT
>Ga0310786_10006381_pt1 | contig 15700 bp, 7 predicted proteins | sample AusTroGonzalo_MG_FD_203881 | JGI IMG/M metagenome (GOLD analysis project Ga0310786, IMG submission 203881) | Bovine rumen microbial communities from tropical cattle in Woodstock, Queensland, Australia - Gonzalo_03 (v2) (version 2) | ecosystem: Host-associated > Mammals > Digestive system >... | reverse complement strand
CTGTGGTTAAGGCTGTAACATTAAGTTCACCATAAGTTGATGTGCTGTCTTCTTGAGTAACACTGCCCAAAGTTACTTTAGCGCCTCTATACAGGTTCATACTGTTACCAGATACGGCATTGTTAAACACATATTTTCCGCCTTTAATATCTGCATTATTATTGACGTTAATTGTTCCACCGGAACCATTTATTGTACCATTGAAAATAATAGATGAATTTGCATCTGCATTTAAGTTCACTATATTGGTGTTATATATGTCATTATATGTGTCATCTGCTTTGTTATTGTAGAAAATGATGTCTTTGGCAGAGGCATTGAGGTTAATGGTACCTGCATTATAAATGGCGCCACCTTGAGAGCCTGCCGTATTACCAGTAAAATCTGCAGAAACTGTATAATCAACATACTCAGATAAATACAGAGCACCACCTCTAGATCCTGCACTATTATTTATGAAATTACCAACAATGCCGTCAATTTCTGTTACTTTAGAATCAGAACCTAATGTGTATATTGCACCACCATCAGCTGCAGCTCTGTTGGCAATAAAATCACCGATTATACTTCCTATTTTTGTACCGCTATTTTGATAAATTGCACCACCTTGCTTTTCTAAATTAGACTCGCCAATAAAACCTGCCGTATTGCCAATAAAATCAGCCGTAATTGCGCCTGTACTGCCTTTTCTATATATTGCGCCACCTTGGGCTGCGGCTGAGTTTGCTATAAACAAACCGGTTATTTGCGCAATTTTTCCCGTTGTTCCACCATTCAGTCCTCCACCATTTTCTGCAAGAGCGCTATTTCCAATAAACATACCTTCAATATTTTTATAATTTCCGGTACCACTCAAAGCCAGTGCACCACCACCCCATTTATCACTGGTTGAGTTACCAATAAAATCACTTTTTATATTATCAACTGAAACCTTAAGTAGTACTGCGCCACCTTGGGAAGAACCATTAATACCCATAAACATTCTATTAGAAACAGCAGATTCTTCTCCTGTTCCGGATGTCTTTTCATATCTGTCAAAAGTTGCGGTATAAGTACCAGGCATTGAATATACATATGTATAATAACGCATTTCATCAGTGGTGGTAGAGCCGGAAGTGTGTGGCATTTTATATCCAATTGTTCCGGTAGCTTTTTTGTTTTCATCATCCCATTGAGGGGCACCGCCTGCGCTAGATGTAGCTGTCCACTCTATTCTATTTGCCTCATTTCTCAAAGTAACATTGTTATATGATTGCTCTGTTCCTTTCTTGGTTGTATAATCGTAGTCATTATAGTAGGCGTCTTCGGGTTGCCAATAGGAAAGAGGCAGTTTGTTTGCACTATAAGTATAATACTTTCCGTTAACATGAAAGATATAATCATCGCTTGAAGCAACTTCCGTTAGAGCAACAGCACCGCTGCTTGCAAGATTTCTCAAGTTTTGGGTGAGTTCCAGGGTTTCCTCATCTGCCTGATAATAGTAAATTGTACCATTAATCACCACAATATCAGAATATGCGGCATTTTGGCTTGTTATAAGGTTATCATATGTTGTGTGGTTTCCTTTACCAAGTGCTAAGTATTCCATACTTTTGGCATTAACAGTAGAAATAGTCGGGCCGGCAACAAATGTTGGCGTTTTATTAAATGTCAAAATACCGGTTGTATTATCATAGTTGATATTTTTAACCGTGTAGGTTGCACCGCCTGCGCGCGTGATATTTGATAAAATAGTACCGGATAAAGAATAAACTCCGAATAAATCCGGATTATCGGTTAAAGCAAAGCTTATTTCATCATTGCCTGTACCGGCAATCAAATTGATTGCACTAATAATTATAGAGTTGCTTCCGCTAACACTGCTTACCGAAAGAGCATCTGCCGTACCGCTGCCCGTTAAATTTACATCAATGGCAAGATGTAAAGCATCCGTTAGGGTTAAAGCTCCAAGAGTGCTCGTTTCTATGCTATTATTTACCACACTAAGCAAAGAGGCACTATCGGCGTTGGTTAAACCATCCAGTGTAAGCGCACCATTCTCTTTAAGATTAATTGTACCGCCGTTCATCGTTATGGCATTGTTACTTACCGTTCCATCAATGTTTAATACAGCGTTTGAAGCTGTGGTGATTGCGCCACTTGAACCGCTGATACCGCTGTTAATATTGGTGATGGAATCAGCTGCCAAATTAATTGTGCCGGTGTTATAAATATCATTTGCCGCACTATTTGCCGTGTTTGTGCTAAAGGTATTTGTGCCGCTTAAGTTTAAAGTACCGGCATTATATACCGCACCACCGTTTGTGCTTGCCGTGTTATTTGAAAATACATTACCTGTAAGGGTTACTGATCCTCCATTATTATTTATCACACCACCATTTTCAGAACTAAAACCATGCCAAGATTTTTCAATAACATCACCGGATAGGCTTCCCACATTTTCTGCAAGTAATGTTTTACCGCTACCGACGGTCATACCAGCTTTACTTGCACCGTTAATATCATAATTTTCCCCATGGATTGTAAACTCTGTTCCTGCTTGGGTACCAATTTTATCGTCTGTTAATCCCAATGCTTCCAAGTCATCTGCGATATTTTCATCGGCAACTAAGGTGTATATAACACTGACACCCTCATGGCGTACTGAGCTTACAAGATTTGTGAGTGAGGTAGGTTCAAATGCAAAATACACACCATCAACCTTATTTTGAAGAGTAACGACGTAACTACCGCTAACACCTCCTGCTAATGTGGGTTCAAAACCTATGGCAAGAGCAATATGACCTATTAGAGCACTATTACCAACACGTGTTTCAAATTCTGATGCAGCAGAGTCTGAGTCTATCAACAAACTATCTATAATAAGTGAACCTGTGCCACTAAAAGAAGTTGCATAATATGTATCGGTGTAATAGGTAATTTCGTGTGCTGTTACAGGGTTTGCCAAATTTGCATTCAATTTCAATTTCAAATCGCTGTTAAGCGTTACAGCACCTAAATCAATATAGTCATTATGAACATTTTGAGAATCAAGAATGGCTCCCTCAACTGCACTGTTTGTAAAAATTCCTGAACCGAGGCTTAAAGTACCATAGGTTGTTGTGCCGTCTGTCTGCTCTGCTGAACCAAGTTTTACTTTGGCACCATTATAAAGATTTATGCTATTACCGGAAATTTCATTATTAAAGACATAATCTCCACCTATAACAGTAGCATCATTATTGAGGTTAATTGTACCGGAAGTACCCGTAATTTTTCCACCAAAGATCATTGCCTTGTTTGCATTGGCATTAAGATCAATTGTACTCTCATTATATATATCAACATAATCTGATCCGTTTTTATTATTATAAAACTTCAAATCAGCATCTGTTGCCAAAAGCCTCATTGTACCACTGTTTGATATGGCAGCGTTACCGGCATTATTCAAAATATTTTTAGAAACAATATTTATTGTACCTGTATTATAAACAGCTCCACCTTCATCTGCCTTATTACCGATAAAATCGCCGAGAATGTGAGTTATTGTTCCCGCGTTATAAATTGCGCCACCAAACGCCAAAGTATTTGTGGAGGAAGCGCTATTTCCAATAAAATCACCGGTAATACTGCTGATGATTGCATTGGTATCATTATATATTGCACCACCAAAAGATTCATTTCCACCAATTACAGAGTTATCTATAAAATCACCGGTAATAAAACCGATTGCAGAATTTGAAGAATTCTTATAATTATAAATCGCACCACCATACACATGCTCGGTAGAGCTGTCTGTTTGAGCGTAGTTTCCAATAAAATCACCGGTAACAAAACTAATCTTGCCAAGGTTACGAAGAGCACCGCCATGTGCTTTTGTTTTTTGTGAATAAACATGGTTGCCAATAAAATTACCGGTAATATTGTTAAGTGTTATTTCAGTAGAAATAGCACCGCCTTCAGCAAACTGCTTTTCAGTATCACTGCTTGTTACATGTCCGTAGTTACCAATAAAATCACCTATAATACCTACAACGGAACCGCTTTTGATCCTTATGGCACCGCCCCAAACGCCACTGTTGTTTGAAGTTCCATAGTTACCTATAAAATTACCTCTAATTGTTCCTAAGATTCCGCTTTGATTAGAAATTGCGGCACCAGATCCATTTGTTGTATGGTTCTGAATGAAGTCAGCCGTAATATCATAACCACCGGTTGTTGAACTTGTAATAGCCATTGCACCGCCGTGCCCACTTGCCGTAGCACTATAAAAATATTTATTTGATATATTATTGTTCAAAATGGTTGTACGACTTCCCTGGGTATATTCTCCCGGAACGGTGTAGGTGTATGTGTAATATCTTTTCTCCGGATTTTCAAAATCACTATTATGCGGAACGCAGACCTCCATCACACCGGTGCCTGTCCCTGAAGTATTATTAAAGCTAAATGCGGAAGCACTGCTTCCCTCATTTACAAAAGATAGGCCGCCTGTGGTGCTCATTTTATCTGCAAACAGGTTAATTTTATGATATTCCGGCTCATATTTGCCTGCAGCGTTTGGCGTAAATGTGGCATAATTATAGTTGCCGGATGCACCACCATCTGCCCATTCCAAGATTGATACCGGTAATCTTCCCTTATTATATGTCCAATATGTTGAACCGGCCTTAAAGATGTAGTCATCTGATGAAGTAACTTCTTTTAGAGCATATGCACCCGTGTATGCCAGATTAATAAGAGCTATGTTCTTTTCATCTGTTGCCTCATTTGGGGTAAAGTAATAGGTGGTACCATTAATGATTACAGAATTTGTATGACCACCTTTTGTGGTGGTGAGTTCGTAACTTTCGTGTGTATTATCAACATAATCACGACTGGCCTGATTTATTGTATCAATGGTTCCATTAGACAAGGTGGGTAATGGGGTAGCAGTATTAAATGTTAAAATACCATTTGCATAAGATACCTCATAATTCGCTCCGCCCGGTGAATAAATGTTTTCATTTATGGCTGCAGACAACGTGTAAGCCGCTTTTAGGGTGTCATTATTGGTTAGCGTAATGTGTATTTCATCATCTTTGTCTGAAAGCACATTAATAGAGCTGATAATAATAGAGTTTGCTGCAGCAGATATACTGGTTGCACTGATGATATCTGCCGTTTCACTCATTAAATTTACATCAAGCATATAATTTATGGTGCTGTTTAGAGTAAGACTTTTTAGGGCCATTGTGCCAATAGCATCGTTTTGAAGATTAAGAGAGGCACTTTCCAACACCAGTTCGGAATTATCCAAAACATTTTCATGATTTAGGTTAACCTTTGCATTAACCACCTTATTATTCATCAAAATATCACCGGCATTTTCACCTACAAAATTAACTCCATAACCGGAAACACCGTTGATGTAGTCTTTAATAATAAACTGACCACCGTTTTGAGCTTGGAAAGTAAGTGATGCTGTACCATTATCTACATAAATTGCTTCATAACTTTTGCTGGAACCGTTATCTTGAGAGGTATAGTTACCTGCAATATTACTTACTTCACCATCGGCCGTTAAGGTTATATTTCTATTTGTATAAATGGCACCACCGTGAACAACAGCACCGCCTGATTGAACATAGTTATTTAAGAAACTGGCATTTGTAATATTAATAACACCGGTATTATAAATGGCACCGCCTAAAGCCGATTTTGATGAACTTGAAGATCCTGTTATTGCCCCGTTACCAATAAAATCACTGCTAACAGAATTGATGGTGGCTGAGAATTCTTTAGGATTGTTATAAATGGCACCGCCGGCAGCAGAAGCTGCATCTGCATAAACAGAATTCCCGATAAAATCACCGATAACGGTATTAATGGTTCCTCCATCACTGTTATAAAGAGCACCACCTTCGGCATTATATGTGTTTCCTGAAGACGTTTTTGCCGTGTTACCGATAAAATCGCCGGTAATTGAAGTGATTGTTCCCGTGCCGGTATTATAGATGGCACCGCCGTAGGCTGTGGATGATCCCGAATAAACAGAGTTACCGATAAAATTACCATTAATTGCACCGATACTTGCCACACCATCATTTTTTGAACGATTGTAAATGGCGCCGCCTTTAACATTGGAACCTTCTGCATAATTACCGATAAAATCACCCGTAATAGAATTAATGCTGGCAGTGTTTGTCGCTGTTAACGTGGCTACATTTGAAATAGCACCTACCGTGTAACTGCCAGTTGCATTACCGCTGTTGACAGTACCGTTACCAATAAAATCAGCCACGACATCTCCGATTGTTCCCGCATTTGCTATTACTGCACCACCAATGATGTTATTTGTATGAGAAATTGTGCCGGAGATAATGTTGTTAACATAAGTCTTTTTGGTAATCTTATCTGAACCGGTATCAATTGTGGTATTTATCGGGTTATTAATAACATCTTCATTACTATTTCCCGCAACCTTATATGCATTGGTTGATCCAGCCGATGTGGTAGCCACAGCTGTTGTTCCGGTATTAATAACACCATACTCACCCGGTGTCGTGTAGGTATAGGTGAAATATCTGTTCCAAGTGCTCGGCGCAGAGCCATTATGCGGTATTCTCATACGAATTACACCGGTAACAGTATCCCCGATAACATTTATATTGCTTTCTGCAACATTATCGTCAATCCAGGTATATCCACCGGGAGGTGTGTCACCATTATCTACCCAAGTTATCTTACTGGTGTCTTTGAAAGAGAATTTATAGTAATTTGGCGTTAATACTCCACCTGCATCTGCCGTATAAATTACAAAATCATAATCTCCATCTGTGCCGGCGGTTGCTTGCCATATTGATTCTGCTTTTAAGGGAGAAGCTAATGCCACGAACAAACCAGTAAGAGCTATTAAACCCTTGATTTTGATTATTTTTCTCATCATATTTACCGATTCGCAAAAAAGCATTAGTTCAAACTTCATATTTAAATAACTTTCTCTTCGATTGAGGATACTATATTTTCCTTACCTTTTTAAGCATTTTCATACATTTATCCACTTTTTTTTTACAGCAATCATTTATTTTGAAAAAGCCCTAAAAATATAATTTTCTCAATACTTACAAGAAATCTCTTTCCACTATCATTAAGATTTTACCTCATAATGCTTAAAAATACCTTAAAATAGGACTTTACAAAAGTTTTAAAAAACAAATTTGGTGATAAATTTTCGGTTATATAACTTCACGTCTGCCCACATGGTCTGCCGGCGTTACAATACCTTCATTTTCCATGCGTTCAATAATGGAAGCGGCCTTGTTATAACCAATGCCTAAACGGCGCTGAATATAACTTGTGGAGGCCTTTTTGTCATTGCGCACAATTTGTACGGCTTGTTCATATAAATCATCGTTTTTATTGCCAAAGCCCGATCCCATTGAGGTTTGATCAAACAAAGCACCGGCTCCTTTATTGCGCATTTCAAGCTCGCCTGCGGTTACCTCATCAACATACTCCGGTTCACGCTGTGCTTTGATAAAGTTAATCACATTTTCCACTTCTTCATCTTCTACAAAACCACCATGAATACGTTGCGGACGAAGTCCTGCTGGCATATATAACATATCGCCTTTACCCAACAGTTGTTCGGCGCCTTGTTCACCTAAAATGGTGCGGCTATCAATCTTTGAAGTTACTTGGAAGCTTATTCTTGTCGGAAAATTAGATTTAATGGTACCGGTAATCACATCAACTGACGGGCGTTGGGTGGACATAATCAAGTGAATTCCGGCCGCACGTGCCATTTGTGCCAAACGCTGAATTGCCGCTTCCACCTCTTTGCCGGCAACAAGCATTAAATCTGCCATTTCATCTACCACAATCACAATATACGGCAAAGGCTTGGTATCCAGTAATTGCTCTTCATATTTGGGCTTGCCGGTTTCGGGATCAAAGCCCACCTGTATGGTACGCTTCGGTGTTTCTCCCCTTTCTTCCATTTCTTTTAATTTTAAGTTATACCCGTTTATATTGCGCACCGATAGACATGCCATAGCACGATAACGTTCTTCCATTTCACGCACAGCCCATTTTAGACCAACCACCGCTTTTGCCGGATCTGTGATAACAGGTGTCAGCAGATGAGGAATGCCGTTATACATTGAAAATTCCAACATCTTCGGGTCTATTAAGATAAACTTACATTGTTCCGGTGTCATCCGATATAACAGTGATAAAATCATGGCATTAACACCAACAGACTTACCGGAACCGGTGGTACCGGCAACCAGTAGGTGCGGCATTTTAGATAGGTCTGCATAAACATTTTTACCGCCGATATCTTTTCCTAAAACAACATTTAGAGCATTTTTGCTGTCTGTAAAATTGACATCTTCCAATAAGTCTCTTAACCAAACCATCTCTCTTTTAGCGTTTGGTATTTCTATACCTATGGTATTTGAACCGGGAACAACAGCAATACGCACCGAAATTGCAGACATTGAACGTGCAACATCATCCGCAAGGCTTATCACTCGGGAAGTTTTGGTACCGGGAGCAGGCTTTAATTCAAACAGCGTTACCACCGGACCGGGCCGAATTTTAACAATTTGTCCATGCACTCCAAATTCTTCCAGAACACTTTCCAACCGACGCGCCTTTTCATTTAGCTCTTTTTCATTGATATTTAGGCCAAGTTTCTCTTTTGGTCTGCTTAATAGGTTAATATCCGGGAATTTATAACCGTCTTCCTCGTGGCGTTTTTTAGAGGCAATCGGGATAATTTCCGCCGTCTTTGAGGGTTTTGTTTTTTCTTTAAGGACTTTTTCTTCTGTTGGACAAGCAGAAATCTCCGGCATTTCCTCTTTTGATTTTGAAAGAACAGGCTCTTTACGCACGGCTGATGATTTTAAATATGATTTTTCGCTTAAAGCACGCGGCTTAAACAAACGAGATAAAAATATACCCATATATTTTAGCGATTTGATAACGATATAGCCCAGAGTTTTGAAAGCCATTCCCCATTGTTTTAGAGAAATACCCACAGCTAAATTAAACGACATTAAGGCAACAACTGCCTGCAAAACCACAGCTGTCAGTTTTTCATATCCGGACAGTCCCCAGCCTTTGAATAGTCTTGTCAGATATTCCGGAAGTAAATGGCTGAATTTTCCTAGGAGATTTATTTTTTCAAGAGCTTCCGGACATAACAGATAAAAAACGCCGGCAAGAGGCGCTATGCCTATAAATAATGCGAGCAAGCGGATTTTAAATTCTAAAATTTTCTGATTTTTAATGAGCAAATATCCCCACACCAGTAAAGGAATAAGAAAAACAAAGACAGCCAAACCGAAACTGTTAGCAATAAAATCTGCGGTATAAGAACCGAATTTCCCCATAAAATTATTTATTCTATCAGAATTGGAAACATTAAAAGATTCGTCTGCCGGATTATAGCCTATCATGCCCAAAACCAAGCACACAGAAAACGCTATTAAACCTATTCCCGCCAATATGCTTAAAGTTTTTAAAACCACTTTTTTTACAGATGTCTCATTTATTTTGTTTTTCTTAGTTTTTTTAGCCATAGTTTCTCCGTTTCTTTGGATTGATTCGCTCTGATTTTAACTGCAATTTTTAAATAAAATCTTAACAAAACACCATATTATGCAGAATACTTTCGGCTAAAGCTATGCACACATTAGGGATTTAAATCTTGACTTTCATCACAACTCATTTAGCTTATTTTTGATAGATTAACTTGGAGTTTTATATATGAAATATGCATTTGTTTTCCCCGGACAGGGTTCTCAGTTTGTCGGTATGGGGAAAGAATTGGCAGAAAATTTTAAGTCTGCTAAAGAGGTTTTTGAAGAAGTTAATCAAGCCCTTGAGCAAGATTTATATAAAGTTATGACAGAAGGTCCTGACAGCGAATTAACCCTTACAACCAACACTCAACCGGCACTAATGGCTGTGTCAATGGCCGTTGTTAAAGTGCTTGAAAAAGATTTTGGTATTAATCTTAAAGATAAGGCCAGTTATGTTGCCGGACATTCTCTCGGTGAATATTCTGCCGCTTGCGTGGCTAATGTTTTTTCATTGGCTGATACAGCCAGATTACTACGCATTCGCGGTGATGCCATGCAACAGGCTGTTCCGGTGGGCGTTGGCGGAATGGCGGCCGTTTTAGGTCTGTCTTTTCAAGATGTCGGCGCCTTGGTGGATGCGTGTAATGATTCCAGTCATTATTGCGTGGCCGCTAATGATAATTCTGATGGTCAGGTGGTTCTTTCCGGGCACATACAAGCTATAGAAAAAGCTGTTGAGATTGCTTCTGAATTTGGTGCCAAAAGATGTTTGAGGCTTCCGGTTTCTGCTCCGTTTCACAGCCCGTTAATGCAACCGGCCGCAGAAACAATGGCGCACGCTTTTATGGAAGTTGATGCACATAATGCAGAAATTCCTATTGTGGCTAATGTGTTGGCAGCACCCGAAACAGAAAAGAAAGAAATTATCAAGAACTTGGTTGAGCAAGTTACAGGCACAGTTAGATGGCGTGAAACGATGGATTTCTTTAAGGAAGACGGTGTTACGGATATTATTGAGCTTGGTGCCGGAAAAGTACTTTCCGGGCTTGCCAAAAGAAGTTTAAAAGAGATTAACTCTACTTCTGTTTATTCTGTTGCCGACATTGAAGAACTGGCAAAAAATCTATAACCTTCTTAATGAAAGGAAAAATCTTATGTTTAATTTAGATGGTAAAATTGCATTAATTACAGGCGCTTCCGGCGGATTGGGTGATAAAATTGCCCGTACGTTGCATGCACAAGGTGCTACACTGGCTCTAACGGATATGCGTGCCGAACCGATGGAAAAGCTTAAGGCAGAACTTGGTTCTCGTGTGGAATGTTTTGTGGCTAATTTAACCAACTCTGATGATGTTCATAATTTGGTTGCCAATGTTGAAGAAAAAATGGGCAGAATTGACATTTTGGTTAATAATGCCGGTTTAACACGTGATAATCTTTTTATGCGTATGAGCGATGAAGATTGGCAGTTGGTTTTGGATGTTAATCTTTCTGCCGGATTTAAGCTGGCAAAAGCCGCTGTTCGCGGAATGATGAAGCGCCGCTTTGGTCGTATTATCGGTATTGCTTCGGTGGTTGGCGTGATGGGAAATGCCGGACAAGCCAACTATTCTGCTTCTAAAGCCGGTATGATTGCCATGAATAAGTGTTTGGCACAAGAAGTTGGTTCTCGCGGTATTACGGTTAACTCTATTGCGCCGGGATTTATCAGAACCCCTATGACAGATGTTTTGCCCGATGATGTGAAGGCACAACTTTTGAGCAAGATTCCTGAAGGCAAACTTGGTGAAGCACAAGATATTGCTAATACGGTTGCTTTCTTGGCATCTGACGAGGCACAATACATTACCGGCCAGACCATTCACGTTAATGGCGGTATGGCGATGATTTAGTAGCTTCATAAGGCTCATTTTTTTAAGGCGCTCGGAAACGGGCGCTTTTTTTTATTAACAATTATTTTTGATAAATTAACAGCCTGTTTTTTAAGGCTTTTGCGCGCGGTTATCCTAAAAAAGTTAAAAAAATCATAAAATTTTTCATTTTTCCATTGATTCCCATAAAATACCATGTTATACCATAGGCATATGTACATAAAGAGAGTCGGCAAAATGCGCAAAACGTTTTTGTTTTTAGATACAGTTATCAATAAGGTAGACGCCAAAGGACGCGTCTCTCTGCCTGCCGATTACCGCGCTATTGTTAAAGATTTGGGATCGGAAATTGTTTGCTATCGGAGTCTTAATGCGCCGTGTATTGAAGGTTGCACGGAAGACTTATTAGAAAAGCTTGCAACAGAAATTGAAAACAGCACCGATTTCTTTTCGGAAACACAAGATGATTTGACCAATCTTGTTTTTGGTGATGCCAAACGCTATACTTTTGATAGTACCGGGCGCATTATGCTTTCTGAAAAGCTTTTGAAACACGCAGAAATTACCGATTCGGCAGTTTTTGTTGGTAAAGGCCGCAAATTTCAAATCTGGAGTCTTGAAAACTGGGAAAAGGAAGAAAAGAAATTAAGAGAAAAAATTAAACAAAACCGTCCCAGCCTTAAATCGGAGGGAAAGCATGACTAACACCGCCCGTCATATTCCCGTTATGCTTAATGAGGTTTTGCAAGCGCTTAACCCCATGGATAACGAGGTTTATGTTGACGCCACTTTTGGCAACGGCGGTTATAGTGAGGCCATTCTTAATAAGGCACAATGCAAAGTAATTGCCATAGACCGGGATCCCTCGGTTCAAAAAAGAGCCGATGAAATGAAAAGTGCTTATGGCGCGCGTTTTGAATTCAGAGTCGGAGATTTTGGAAATATTGACAGCCTCGTTTCCGAGTCTGTTAACGGTTTTGTGTTTGATATCGGTGTTTCTTCCATGCAGTTAGATGACGGTTTTCGCGGATTCTCTTTTGCCAAAGAGGCTCCTCTTGATATGCGCATGTCTATGAATGGACTATCTGCCAAAGATATTGTTAACACTTATAGCGAAAAAGAGTTGGCCGATATTCTTTATTTATACGGTGAAGAAAAACGCTCACGGCAGATTGCTTCCAAGATTGTGGAATATCGCACAAAGAAACCCATTGAAACCACAACCGAGTTAGCCGATATCATTTATCAGGTTAACCCGAAGCATTTTGGCACAATTGACCCGGCAACCAGAACTTTTCAAGCGATTCGGATTGCCGTTAATGATGAACTCCAACAACTGCAAGACGGTCTTTCAGGTGCATTGCAACATTTAAGTGATGACGGCCGTCTGGTGGTGGTAGATTTTCACTCTCTAGAAGATAGGATTGTTAAGACCTTTTTTAACGAGAATACAAAGCCTAAAGTGCATGTTTCCCGTTATGGCAAAAATAAAGAAACTAACGAATATTCTGATTTACCTTTTTCATTCTGTTCAAAGGCTATTGTGCCCACAGAACAGGAATGTTCAACCAACCCAAGAGCACGCTCTGCCAAACTAAGATATGCTACAAAAAGAAAGGAACAAACAAATGAGTAATGTAAAAACAGCTATGTCTATTTTGTGGTGTCTGATTACCATTGTTATCGGTTCATACTACTTTGTTTTAACAAATGACGTGCAAAACCTGGAAAAAGAATTGGCACAAATCAATAATGATATTCAAAACGATATTCGCGATATTCATATCTTAGAGGCCGATTGGAGCGAATTAAACAATCCGGAACGCTTAAAACAGCTCGCCGGAAAATATATTTCTTTAGATTTTATAAAACCTGAACAAATTATTAACTATTCTGCTTTACCATTGGAGGGTGAGCTGATAGGTAATCCGACCATGTTTGCTAAAAACAGCAGTCAACTTAGAAAGCTCGTTAATGTTGAGCGCTAATTTGGTCATGAGAAAATAAAGGTGAAGCTTAGTTTATCTAGAAAGAAAGCAACGTTTGCGTATACACCGGGGCAGGAAATTTATTTTTCTGCCGGTCGTTTTGGTTGGGAAACGGAAGACGAATCGGTTAACACTTGTCATAACCGTATTTTGTTGATTATTGCCCTCTTTGCGATAGTTTATGCGGTCATTATATGGCGTATTTTTGATGTTTGTTTGGTCAATGGTATCAAATTTCACCAAGAAAGTGTTACTTATTATCGTCCCAGAAGCGCTCTTACTCCCCCTGTTCACCGTGCCAATATTACAGACAGAAACGGTGTTGTGGTGGCAACAAACTTGCCAACGGTTAATCTTGTTACCCATCCCTATAAGATAACAAATCCTAAGGCTATTGCACAAAAGCTCTCTGAAGTTTTTCCGGAAACTTCGTATGAGGACTTTTTAATCTTATTGACACGCCATTCCAAATTTGCCTTCTTGAAAAGAAATCTTACCCCATCTCAACAGGCTAAGGTGAATGCTTTAGGCTTTCCTGAGTTGGAATTTGAGCCAAGTGAAATACGAGTCTATCCGCAAAAGGAATTACTGTCTCATATATTAGGAAACACAGATATAGATAACAAAGGCATTGCCGGATTGGAAAAATCCATGAACAATAGACTTAATTCTTCTACTAAAGATTTGCGATTGACAATTGATTTGGGGGTACAATATACCGTCCGTGATGAGCTTATGGCAGCTAAAGAAAAATTTATGGCCGAGCGCGCCACTGCCATTGTTATGGATATTAACACCTCTGAAATCATTGCCCTTTCCTCTGTTCCTGATTATGATTTAAACAAGCGCTCTTTTCACAATCCGGATATTAAATTCAATTTTGCAACATTGGGCGTGTATGAGGCCGGTTCCGTCTTTAAGGTGTTTAATACCGCTTTAGGATTAGATAGCGGAAAGATTAAAATTACCGATAAATTTGATGCTACAAAGCCGCTTAAAATGGGTTGGCACAAAATTACCGATTATCGTGTTCCCGCAAAATGGTTATCTGTCGGTGAAACTCTTATTCATTCCTCTAATATTGCCTCGGCTTTGATGGCTTTAAGAGTAGGCAAAAAACTCCAAATACAATTTTTTAGAAATATGGGATTTTTTGATAAAATAGAAAATCTTGAAATTAATGAAAAAGGCCGTCCGCTTTATCGTCCGGAAAAACAATGGCAAGACGATACCGTGGCTACAACCGCCTACGGCTATGGTATATCGGTTACACCGATGCATATTATCACTGCCTTTTCTGCCGTGTTAAACGGCGGACTTTATACTCCCCCAACCCTTACTCAGGAATCTGACTACAGAAAGACTCGCCGTGTTATTTCCAGCCAAACCTCTCGGGATATGCGTAAATTACTCAGAGATGTTGTTATCTTTGGTTCCGGAAAAAATGCCAATATTGACGGATATGATGTTGCCGGTAAAACCGGTACGGCCAACAAGCTTGATAAAAACGGACGTTATATTAAAGGTAAAAACATCACTTCGTTTGTTTCGGCTTTTCCTATTGATGATCCTAAATATGCGCTTATGGTTATTATTGATGATCCCAAGCCCCTAAAAGAAACTTACGGCTTTGTAACTTCCGGCTGGAATGCCGTACCGACCGGTGGTAAAATTATCACAAGAATCGCACCACAGCTTAATGTACAGCCTAATTTTGATATTGCCGAGCAACGAAAAAAAATTTTGAAAGCCTATGGTCTTAAGCCCAAAAATAAAACCACCAAAAAATAAATTTAGCTTAAAATGTATCGGTTAGATATTTTGTTTTATGCACAAATACTTTAGTTTGTTATTGAAATATTTACTTTTGTTTCTTAATTTATATTTGTCTGGTTGTTTGGAAGCTTTTCTGAATAGCCGTGAAATTTTAACCATATGGAGAAAATAAATGAAAAAACTTTTAAGCTTGCTTTGTGCAGTTGTGTTGTTGTCCGGCTGTTCTACAACAAGTAGCTGGTTTGGCGGCAGTGATTGTCAGTCTAAACTTGCTCGTGAATTTGCTGAAAATGCACCTACTACTGTTTACTTTGATTTTGATAGCGCTGCTTTGACATCTGATGCTGTTGCAGCTCTTGATTCTCAAGCTGCTTGGTTGAAGACCAACAGAAGTGTTAACGTTGTTATTCAAGGTTACTGCGATAAGAGAGGTACTGCTGAATACAACTTGGCTTTAGGTGAGCGTCGTGCCGAAGCTGTTAAGCAATATTTGATTTCTCAAGGTGTTTGCGCT
>Ga0310786_10006380_pt1 | contig 15701 bp, 14 predicted proteins | sample AusTroGonzalo_MG_FD_203881 | JGI IMG/M metagenome (GOLD analysis project Ga0310786, IMG submission 203881) | Bovine rumen microbial communities from tropical cattle in Woodstock, Queensland, Australia - Gonzalo_03 (v2) (version 2) | ecosystem: Host-associated > Mammals > Digestive system >... | reverse complement strand
CGGAAAGAAGCGAAAGGGCCGGGCGAAAGCGTGCGGACGGCGCGGCGGCAGGGGGCGACGGCAATCTGGTGATTGCCGAGACCCCGTGACGCAAGCCGCAACGCGCGCTTTCGCACGAGCCCTTGAGCGCCGGAAATCGGACGCACCTACACACCACACGGGACTACGCACAGGCGGACGGCGAATCGGTGGACGGCGAACCAGAGAAAAATTGGGGAACCTCCAACTCAAGGTTTTCCAACACGGCAAGGCGCGAATATGGTATAATCAATTCAACGCAAGATAAAAAGGAACATTCTGAAATGGCTTGGTTCGAAAAGAAAGAGGGCGTGAAGATACCGCCGACAAAGGCTCTGTGGCAGGTGTGTCCGCGCTGCAAAACGTACATATCCAAGGATGAGTGGAAGGCCAACAACTCCATTTGTCCGTCGTGCAACTACCACGGCCGCCTTGGCGCAAGGGCGCGCATCGCGCAGCTTGCCGACAAAGACAGCTTCGCAGAGGTGTTCCGCGCCGTCTCCTACTCCGACCATCTTTCCTTTCATGACGCTTCTGGCGCATACAAGGAGAAGATCGACGCCGTGATAGCCAAGAGCGGCGAGAAGGAGTCCGTAGTGATGGGCACGGCGTCCATGGGCGGAATCCCGGTGATGCTTGGCGTGATGGACTTTTCGTTCATGGGCGGCAGCCTTGGCACGGGCACGGGCGAGCGCATCGCCCGCGCCTGCGAGCAGGCGATCGCGGAGCGCCGCCCGCTCATCATCTGCTCCGCCTCCGGCGGCGCGCGCATGCACGAGGGAATCCTCTCGCTGATGCAGATGGCGAAGACTTCTGCCGCAGTAGGGCGCGTGAAGGAAGCGGGGCTTCCGTACATCAGCGTGCTCACCGACCCTACGACCGGCGGAGTGTCCGCATCGTTCGCGATGCTTGGCGACATCAACATCACGGAGCCCAAGGCGCTTATCGGCTTCGCCGGGCGCCGCGTGATCGAGAACACGATCCACCAGAAGCTGCCGCCCGATTTCCAGACGGCGGAATATCTTCTCGCGCACGGCTTCATCGACAAGATCGTCGAGCGCAGCGAGCTTAAGGCGTTCATCGTGAAGATGCTTCACTATTTCGGGTTTTAGTCTTGAATTGAGAATTGCGGCGAAAGCAGGAAAGGATCAGATATGGCAACGAAGAAAATTTCGAAGAATGCGACCGGCCCCGCAAAGAAGAAACAGGCTGCGGCAAAGTCCGCAATGGACGTCGTGAAGCTTGCGCGCGACGCGAAGCGTCCGCACATCTACGATTTCATCCGCCTGATCTGCTCGGACTTCGAGGAGCTTCACGGCGATCGCCTCGTGAACGACGACAAAGGTCTCGTATGCGGCTTCGGCACGATATCGGCTGGTTCCGCGAAAAAGCAGGGCGATGTCAAGGTTCTCATCATCGGTCACCACAAGGGCGCGACCGTCGAGGAGAACGTGGAGGCGAACTTCGGCATGGCCCAGCCCGACGGCTATCGCAAGGCGATGCGCCTCGCGAAGCTTGCCGAGAAGTTCCACATCCCGATCGTCACGTTCGTGGATACGCCTGGCGCATATCCAGGCGACACCGCCGAGGCGCGCGGCCAGGCCGAGGCGATAGCCAAATCGCTTGAGTTCTTCTCGCTTCTGAAGACGCCTATCGTGGTCGTCGTGACTGGCGAAGGCGGATCGGGCGGCGCTCTCGCGATAGCCGTCGGAGACAGGATACTCATGATGGAGAACGCCGTCTATTCCGTGATTTCCCCGGAGGGCTGCGCCGGCATTCTTTGGCGCGACGGTGCGCAGGCTCCCGCGGCGGCGGAGGCGCTGAAGATAACGGCGGCGGACCTGAAGAGGCTTGGCGCGGTGGACGTCATCGTGAGCGAACCTGCAGGCGGCGCGCAGAAGGACCACGCAAAGGCTGCGGCCTATGTGAAGAAGGCGGTTCTTGACGCGCTCAATGAGCTGGCGGACATTCCTGCAGATGATCTTGTCGCGGCGCGATATGCGAAGTTCCGCGCCATGGGCAACTTCTACTGACTATGAAGAACGGCGCTCTGTTCATTGTTCTTTTCGTCGTATGCGCGGCGATGGGCGGCGATCCGTACGACTATAAGAAAACGGTGCAGAGGCGCGTGTCCCCGGTATCCGTCGCAAAGAACGCCGCAGGCAATGTGCTCGTCGATTTCGGGTGCGAGACGTTTGGATTCGTGGAGCTTCTGCCGCCGAAGGGCGCGTCCGGGGCGTATGAAGTTCGGCTGGGAGAACTGCTCAAAGACGGCGGCGTCGATCTGAAGCCGGGCGCGACGATCCGCGCGGCGACAGTGAAGGGGAATATCCTTGAATCGGAATGCGGGGGAGTCCACCGCGTGCCGCTTGTGGCCGACAAACGCAACACTTCCGGTGGCAGAGAGGGTGGCGCGATCAAGATTCCCGCGGAGCATGGCGTGGTAATGCCCGTACGGTATGCAGAGTTCGTCTCAGCGCCATTCGAGATCACGAAGGACAATGTGCGCATGGTCGCGGTGAACTACCCGATGGACATGTCCGCCTCGTCCTTCAAGTGCAGCGATCCGCGCCTTGAAAAGATATACGATTTCTGCAAGCATTCGATCCTCGCCACGTCCTTCGCGGGAATCTACGTAGATGGCGACCGCGAGCGCATTCCCTATGAGATGGACGCCTATCTTAACCAGCTTGGCGAATATGCGGTTCATGCCGACTACTCGCTCGCCCGCGCAAGCCATGAATACCTGATGGTGCATCCTACTTGGCCTACAGAGTGGAAGCAATACTCCATCAAGATGGCATGGTCGGATTGGATGTGGACCGGCGACACCCGTTCCACCGCCAAGTTCTACGACATGCTCAAGAACGAGAAGCTTCTTCTTTCCCATGCCCGCGCCTCTGACGGATTGCTTGTAAGCGGCGGCGAACGCATGCGCAATTCCCTGACGAACGAGTGCGGACTTGCCGACATCGTGGACTGGCCCGTAGGCGAGCGCGACGGTTTCGTCTTCCGCGACGTGAATGCAGTCGTGAACGCCTTCCACTACCGCAATCTTCTTGAGATGGCGGACATCGCGCGCGCGTTGGGCAAGACGGCGGACGCCGAGTTCTTCGCCGCCCGCGCCAAGACCGTGTACGATTCATACCAGAAAGCCTTCTTCGACGAGTCGCGCTGCGTTTACCGCGACGGCGAAGGCACGGATCATGCCGCCATGCACCCAAACGCAATCGCGCTGGGGATGGGGCTCGTCCCGCAGGCGCATCGTGCGAAGGTCGCCGATTACTGCCTTTCGCGCGGCATGGCGTGCAGCGTGGGATTCACGCAGTATCTCTTCGAGGGGCTTTTCGCGATGGGGTGCGCAGAGGATGCCATTAGGTTGATTACCTCATCTGGCGACCGCAGTTGGCTGGGGATGCTGGATTTCGGGGCCACTATCACTATGGAGGCATGGGCCGTAAAGTACAAGTCGAATCTCGATCTGAACCATGCCTGGGGGACTGTCCCATTGAACATCATTTCTGGATATGTGGTCGGTGTGATGCCGCTAGAACCCGGCTTCAGGAAAATATCGATCAAACCCCAGCTCGGTGGTCTCAAATTCGTCAAGGCGAAAGTGCCCACCGCCGCAGGGACTGTTTACGTCGATGCGACTCCTTCCAGATTGGAATTCACGACTCCGACCACATCGGTCGTGACGTTCGCGGGACGCACGCGGACGTTCGGCGCGGGAACGCACGTGATCACGGCTCAATGAAAGTTAATGCCATGAAATCGCTAGAAGAAATACTATCAGAAGTCGAGGCGAACATCGCGGCCGCATGCGCGAAGTCAGGGCGGCGACGCGGGGACGTCGAGATCATAGCCGTCACGAAGACGCATGGGCCTGAGGTCGTGCGCGAGGCATGGGACGCTGGGCTTCGCATCGTTGGCGAGAATAAGGTCCAGGAGGCGGCGTGGAAGCGTCCTGCCGCCGTGAGCGGACCGGAGTGGCATTTGATCGGACACCTGCAGAAGAACAAGGTGCGTCCGGCCCTTGAACTTTTCGATTTCTTCCATTCGATCGATTCTTTCGCGCTTGCCGAGCGCATGAATCGAATCGCGGACGAGATTGGAGCTTCGCCGCGGATTCTACTTGAAGTGAACGTATCGGGAGAACGCTCAAAGAGCGGCATGCGACCCGACGATGTTCCGTCTGTCATCGAGGGCATTCTTGAAAAGTGTCCGCGCGTCACGCTTGAGGGCTTCATGACGATGGCGCCGTTCGTTCCGCACGAGAAGATAGAGGAGACTCGTCCTTTCTTCGCGCATCTACGCGAACTTCGCGATGCGATGGAGGAGGAATTCGGAGCTTCTTTCCCGCGTCTTTCGATGGGGATGACGAACGACTACACCGTCGCCGTGGAAGAGGGCGCCACATGGGTGCGTTTGGGCACGGTGCTCTTCGGCGAAAGACCAAAGGCGACGCCGCAGCGCATTGTCGATGCCGGAGATGCGGGCGAATCCGGCGAAGGCGGCGGCGAATTCGACCGGGTGCTTGATTGATATGGCCTGCTCCAAGCGAGTGATAATCTGTCTAGGCTCCAACATCGAGCCGCGCATGGAGTATCTTGACCGTGCGCAGGAGGCGCTTGCGGCTCTGCCGTCGACGCGTCTCATCGCATCGGCAGGTACAGACGAGACAGATCCCGTAGACGTTCCCGGCGAATTCGCGGGCCAGAAATTCCTGAATCGTCTGCTCGTGTTCGAGACATCTCTTTCCGCGCAGGAATTCTCCGTCCGCATGCATGAAATCGAGGATGCGCTAGGCCGCGTTCGCGGCGAAGTGCGCAATGCGCCTCGCACGATAGACATCGACATGATCGACTACGAAGGCGTGGTCTCGGACGATCCGTCACTCACGCTTCCCCATCCGCGCGCCGCATCCCGCGCATTTGTCACGGAGCCGCTCGCGCGCCTTGGCATACACATTGTCGGATAATTGCAAAACCTCCCGCGCTATTGGTTTGAGGAAATCTAAATTCCCGAAACGCGGCGGATTTGATATACTATTCCGTCATGGACAACAACTCTATAGTCGAGTGGCTGCAGGGCGCTTTCGCCTCTGCTTTCCCGGAAAACGATTTTTCTTCTGTGGCCGTTCTCCCGGCCACAGATCCGAAGTTCGGCGATTTCCAGTGCAATGACGCATTGAAGTTTGCGAAACTTCTGCATCTGCCGCCGCGAAAGATAGCCGATGCCGTGGTCGCCGCCGCCGGCAAGCCGGATTTCATCGAGAAGCTTGAAATTGCCGGTCCCGGCTTTCTCAACATCACTGTCTCGACGGCATGGCTCTCATCCCGGCTCGCATCGCTTTCGGCTTCCGACAAGCTGGGCATCCCAAGCACCGGAGCGGGCAAGCGCGTGGTGATCGATTATTCTTCCCCCAATGCCGCGAAACAGATGCACATCGGCCATATTCGCTCCACCGTCATCGGCGGCGCGATCGACCGCATCTATCGCGCCTTGGACTACGATGTGGTGGCGGACAACCATCTTGGCGATTGGGGCACGCAGTTCGGAATCCTGATCAAAGGCTACCGCGAGTGCCTCACCGAAGACGAGCGCGCAAACCTCACCGTGGCCAACCTGGAAAAATGCTACGTCCTTTCCGCCGCCCGTGCGAAGGAGAGCGAAGACTGGAAGCAATCGTGCCGCGAAGAGCTCGTGAAGCTCCAGCAGGGCGACGAGGACAACCGCGCGCTATGGCGCAGGTTCATTGACATATCCATCGCCGAGTTCGACCGCATGTACGCAAAGCTTGGCGTCAAGTTCGACACGTATCGCGGCGAATCGTACTACAACGACATGATGCCTGCGGTGCTTGAGCGCCTTGAGAAGGCCGGGCTTTCCGAGCCAAGCGAAGGCGCGATCGTCGTGAATCTCGAATCAGAAGGGCTCGGCGTCGCGATCGTCCGCAAGTCCGACGGCGGATTCAACTACACCACCTCGGATCTCGCCTGCGTGGAGTCGCGCGTGAAGGACTACGCCCCCGAGCGCATAATCTACGTCACGGACGACCGTCAGCAACTTCATTTCAAGCAGTTCTTCCGCATCTGCGAAAAGCTGGGCTACATGGTGAAGCTCGTCCATGTGCCTTTCGGCCTCATGAGCTATGGCGGCAAGGCGATATCTACGCGCGAGGGCAATCTCATAAAGCTCGACGATCTTCTTGCCGAGGCGGTGCGCCGCGCGAAGGCGATAATAGAGGAACGGGGCGAGGCTGATTCGCCGGATGAACTGGCTGAGCAGATCGGCATCGGAGCCGTGAAGTACGCGGACCTGAGCCATGACCCCGGCACGGCCATCGACTTCGACTGGGACAAGGCGCTTGCGCTCGAAGGCAATTCCGGCCCGTATCTGCAGTATGCCCATGCGCGCGTATGTTCTCTCATGGACAAGGCTGCTGCAATCGGCGCGGCCCCGGCCGCGGCGTTCGAGCTCGACACGCCAGTCGCCAAGCAGCTCGCCTTGCAGCTTCTTCAGTTCGGTCCTGCGGTGTTCCGCGCAGCCGAGAACTACAAGCCCAGCATCCTGGCGGACTATTTGTTCCAGACTTCGCAGCTCTATTCGAGTTTCTACCAGCGTTGTCCGATACTGAAGAGCGAACCGGCAGTGCGCGATGCGCGTCTGGCTCTCTGCGCGCTTTTTGGCAAGGTGCTTGCCCGCGGCCTCGATCTGCTGGGCATCGCCGCACCATCGCGCATTTGAAAAGTTGTCAAAAGAGAAGATAGGAGCGAACATGAAAACAGCGATAGTTGGCGCCGCGGGGCGCATGGGCAAAATGCTGGTGAAACTTGGCGAGGCGGATCCAGAAATCGAGATCTGCGCGCAGGTGGATGTGGCTGACGGCTACGACAAGACTTGGCCGCCGAGCACCGAGGCCGTGATCGATTTTTCCTTCCACTCTGCGGTTCCGGCGAATGTGGAGAAGGCCGCAGCCGAGGGTATCGCCTATGTGATAGGCACAACCGGTCTCTCGTCTGATGAGCAGGCGCGCGTGGACGCCTGCAAGGCGAAGATACCCGTCGTTCAGGCCGCGAACTATTCGCTTGGCGTGAATCTTCTCCTGGAACTCGTCAAGAAGGCGGCTTCGGTGCTGGGGCCTGACTATGACATCGAAATCACCGAAATGCACCATCGCCACAAGAAGGATGCTCCCAGCGGAACGGCGCTGATGCTCGCAAACGCGGCGGCTGCGGGGCGCGACGTGGCGCTCGACGATGTGGCCGTGTATGGCCGTAAGGGAATCACGGGCGAGCGTCCTTCGGGCGAGATAGCAATCCATGCTCTGCGCGGCGGATCCGTTGTGGGCGACCACACGGTGATGTTCGCCGGCGAGGTCGAGCGAGTGGAGATATCGCACAAGGCGCAGAGCCGCGAGGCATTTGCCGCCGGCGCCATTCGCGCGGCGAAGTGGTCCGTCGGCCGCGCGCCGGGCGCATATGACATGCGCGATGTCCTTGGCTTCTGACCGTTCAAGGGGAAGAGATGTCGTTCTTCAAGGCATATGACATGCGCGGCACGTTCGGCGCCGACTTTGATCTCGACACGGTCTATCGCGTGGGCAGGGCTCTCCCACGAGTGGTCGGTGGGACGCGATGGCTCGTGGGGCGGGATGCCCGAATGTCATCGACCTCGGTTCGCGATGCGCTCGTCGCGGGGCTTTCTTCCGCCGGAGCGCAAGTCGAGGACTTGGGGCTAGCCACCACGCCGATGGTGTATTTCTTCACGGCCGAAGACGGTTTCGACGGATCTGTGATGATCACGGCGTCGCACAATCCGCCGTCCGACAACGGGCTCAAGGTGTCGCGCGCCGGCGCTGTGCCTGTAGGGTACGATTCAGGCCTGGCCGAGGTCGAGCGCATCATCTCGGAAGACGGCGCAGTTCGTCCTGATGCAGGAGCGTCGGGGCAGAATGATGCGGCGGGCGGCACAGCACGACTCTCCCGCTATTGCGCCTGGCTCAAAGAGCATTCCAGCGGAGACTTCTCGAATCTTCGTTTCGCGGTGGACTGCTCTGACGGCATGGCGTCGCTGGTGGCCCGTGACCTTTTCCCCGGCGCGCTTCTTCTGAACTCCGTTCCCGACGGCGCCTTTCCGCACCATGCGCCGAATCCGCTTCTCGCGGAGGCGCGCGAGCAGCTTGCAGAGTGCGTGCGCGCGAACGGCCTTGACTGCGGCGTGATATTCGACGGCGATGCCGACCGATGCATGTTCGTGGACGAGACGGGGGCGTTCATACAGCCCGACTATCTGATTCCCGTCCTTGCCGGAACGTTCGACGAGAAAGGCTCCGTGATACACGACGTGCGCACGTCGCGCGCCGCGATAGAGGCAATCCGCGCCATGGGCGCCAAGCCGATCATGGGGAAGGTCGGCCATGCCTTCGCCAAGATGCTGCTTCGCGAGACGGGGGCCGTGTGCGGCGGTGAGCTTGCCGGACACTACTACTTCCGCGATTTCCATTTCTGCGACTCCGGCGAGTGGGCGGCGATGCGCATCCTGTCGGCCTTTGCGGCGGCCAAACGGAACGGTCAGAGCGTATCGGAGTTTCTGGCCCCGATCACGCGCAAGTACGCCAATTCAGGGGAGATGAACTTCAAGGTTGCAGACAAGCCTGCGGCAATAGAGCGGGTGCTTGCGGCAACGTCGTCCTTTGGACGCGAGCTTTCGCGAGAGACTATGGACGGTGTCCGCGTCGAGTTCGCCGAGGGATGGGTGTCTGTAAGGCAGTCGAACACCGAGCCTTATCTGCGGCTCCTTGCGGAATGCGACACGGCCGAGCGGCTTGGGTCTTGGAAGAATTCCATGATCGCCGCTCTCAATTTGGACGGTGAATGACGGGGAGATTTTCAGCCGTTATGCGCATTGGCCACGGATATGATTCGCACAGATTTGACGCGACGCGCCAACTTGTGCTTGGCGGAGTCCACATTCCCGGCGTTCCAGGATTGAAGGGCCATTCGGACGCCGATGTTGTCGTTCACGCGATAATAGACGCGCTTCTCGGCGCAGCTGCGCTCGGCGACATAGGCGGGCACTTCCCGGACGACGATCCGCGTTGGGCAGGAGCCGATTCGATGAAGCTCCTTGCCGCCGTCGTCTCCGAGTTGCACAAGGCATGCTTTCGCGTCGGAAACATAGATGCCACGGTGATATGCGAAAGACCGAAGCTGCGTCCGCATGTAGATGCGATGCGCAGGAAAATCGCCGAGGCGCTTGGCGTTTCGCTTGACCGTGTTTCCATCAAGGGCAAGACAAACGAGGGAATGGACGCGGTGGGTGCAGGCGAGGGGATCGCAGTCCATTGCGTTGCGCTTCTTGAAGAGGAATCGGCGTGACGGAGTTGCTTGCCGATATCGCAGAGCCGGATGTGGCGATACTTGCCAACGGCGCTTTGCCGTCAGGCGACGCGCTGGAAATCCTGCTTGGCGCGCGTGTGCTTGTGGCATGTGATGGCGCGGCGGCGAAAGCGGTTGCGCTCGGCAGGCTTCCAGACTTCGTGGTAGGTGACGGGGATTCGCTCTCCGATTCAGATCGAGCGTCGCTGGGCGAACGATTCTTACAGGTCGCCGAGCAGGACACGAATGATCTAGCAAAGGCGTTTCGATTTTCGTGCTCGAATTTTCCCTCGGCCAGAACGCTCGTTGTTCTTGGCGCCCATGGCCTACGGGAAGATCATTTCCTTGGCAATGTTTCGCGGTTGCCCGACTTCGCAGAAGAGTTTGCGCGCGCTTCGGAACGTCCACATGGCGCATGCATTGCAATGGTCACGGATAATGGACGATTCGATGTTGTTCTAGGTTCGCGGTCTTTCGCGACGCGCATAGGGGAAGCGATGTCCGTATTCGCTTTCCGGGCCTGCGCCAATGTGACTTCAGATGGCCTGGCCTGGCCTCTTGACCATGTTGATCTCGATGCGCTTTGGAAGGGCACACTTAATCGCGCCGATAAGGAGACGGTCGTGATTTCCGCGAAGTCTCCTGTGGTCGTGTATCGGCCTCTCGCCTGACGCCAATCGCATGGGCAATGCCATATCCGGCGCGGAACAAGCTCAAAACGCCCTGAAATCGTCAACTTTTGCGCCTGTTCAGAACGTGTTTACAAGTTGTTTACAAATTGTTCACTTTTTCTGTTTGCAATCGCGGAAAAAATAGTGTAACATATAGGCAGACGAGCGGATTTTGCGCCCGCGTTGGGCGCGCCGCGAGTCAAAAGAAAAAAAAGGAAAAATAAAAATGGCAACTGCAAAGAAGGCTCCTGCTAAGAAGGCTCCTGCAAAGAAGTGCTGCGCGACGAAGTGCTGCGCGAAGAAGGCTCCGGCCAAGAAGGCCGCTCCGGCCAAGAAGGCCGCTCCGGCAAAGAAGGCTGCACCCGCGAAGAAGGCAGCACCTGCCAAGAAGGCGCCCGCCAAGAAGGCCCCTGCCAAGAAGGCCCCTGCTAAGAAGGCGGCGAAGAAGTAACGCCCCGCGGTTCCCTAAACCGCACAGAGCTTGCCCGTGCCGATCGGCGGGCAAGCTCTTTTTGTTCAAGCGCCAATTTTCAAATGCGATTCACTATATCGCCGCAGAAAAAAATTTGGTATAATCAAAACGTCTTTGCAATCAATTCGATTCCAAAAAGGAAAACACCATGAGCTACAAATTAGCACAGAAGAAATACGCTGCAATCGGCGTGGACACTGAAAAGGCAATCCGCACGCTGCAGAAAATCCGCATATCCATGCACTGCTGGCAGGGCGACGACGTTGGAGGGTTCGAAAACGCCGGTGCGCTTACGGGTGGCATACAGACGACCGGCAACTATCCGGGCAAGGCGCGCACTCCCGAAGAGCTCATGGCCGACATCGACAAGGCTCTTTCCCTCATTCCCGGCAAGCACCGCATCAACCTGCACGCCTGCTACGCCATTTTCGAGGACGGCAAGAAGGTCGAGCGCAACAAGCTCGAGCCCAAGCACTTCAAGCGCTGGGTTGACTTCGCGAAGAAGCGCGGCCTGGGCATCGACTTCAATCCCACGTTCTTCTCGCATCCTCTTGCCGACGGCCTTACGCTTTCGAGCGAGGATCCCCGCGTGCGCAAGTTCTGGATCGAGCATGCGATCTGTTGCCTCAAGATAGCCGAGTATTTCGGCAAGGAACTCGGCACTCCGTGCGCCATCAACTTCTGGGTGCCGGACGGTCTCAAGGACGAGCCGTCTGATCGCTTCGGGCCGCGCAAGCGCCTGAAGGAGTCGTATGACAAGATCTTCAAGTACAAGTACAACAAGAAGCTCGTGATTCCCACTATAGAGTCGAAGCTCTTCGGTATCGGCGCAGAGAGCTACACCGTTGGCTCGCACGAGTTCTACATGGGCTACGCGCTCAAGAACAACCTCCTTTGCCTCCTCGACACAGGCCATTTCCACATATCGGAGAATGTTGCGGACAAGATCAGCTCGCTTCTCCTCTTCTCGGGCAAGGTCGCGTTCCACGTGTCGCGTCCCGTCCGCTGGGACTCGGATCATGTGATCCGCTTCAACGACGACGTCCGCGCATGCGCGCATGAGATCGTCCGCAACGGTCCCGAGAACTTCATCATCGCGCTCGACTACTTCGACGCGTCGATCAATCGCGTCGCGGCCTGGGTGCTCGGAATGCGCAACATGCAGAAGGCGCTTCTTGAGGCTCTGCTTGAGCCGTCCGGGATGATGCGGAAGTTGCAGGACGCTCGTCAGTACACCGAGCAGCTCGTGATGCAGGAAGAGCTCAAGACGTATCCGTTCGTGGAAGTGTGGGAAGAGTTCTGCGCTCGCGCGAAGCTTCCTGCCGGCGAGGCCTGGATGAAGGACGTGCTCGACTACGAGAAGTCCGTTCTCTTCAAGAGAGTCTAGGGGTGCCTTGAAATGTCTATCGCAGCAAGCAAGAAGATACTGGCACTTTCCTGCACGCGCGGCTTCATGCAGTGCGCGCAGGACGGTGTCGACAAGGGCTGGCACGAGATGAACGGCGGCAATCTCAGCTATCGTCTGACCGACGAGGAGTCTGCCGCCGTAAGAAAGATCATGAAGAAGCCGTCTGGAGGATGGCAGGAGATCGGCGAGAGCGTTCCGAAGCTTGGCGGATCTTTCTTCATGGTCACGCGCACCGGCGGCTACATGCGCAACGTGGCGCGCACGCCAGAGCAGGCGTTTGGAATCGTGGAGCTTGACAAGACGGGGACGCAGTGGCGTCCTTGGTGGGGGCTTTCGTGCGGAGGGCGTCCAACGTCCGAGTTTCCCAGCCACCTCAAGAACCATGAGGTAAAGCTTGAGACGATGGGCGGGGCGCATCGCGTGATCTACCATGCGCATCCTGTGAATCTCATCGCGCTCACCTTCGTGCTTCCGCCCACCGACCGTGCGTTCACGCGTGCGCTGTGGGAGATCATGACGGAATGTCCTGTGATCTTCCCGGAGGGCGTTGGGGTGGTGCCGTGGATGGTGCCTGGGAAGGGGCCGATCGCTACTGCCACGTCGAAGCTCATGCGCGACTACAACATAGTCGTTTGGGTTCATCATGGGCTTTTCGTGTCGGGCGCCGATTTCGACAGATGCTTCGGCCTCATGGACACGGTCGAGAAGGCTGCGGCGATACGCATCGCGGCCCAGTCGACCGGGGCGTTCAAGAAGAGCGCCATCCAGGTGAAGCAGCTCCGTCAGATAGCCCATGATTTCGGCTTCAAGCTCAACGAGAAATTTCTGAAGTGAATTTACCCCCTTGCGCGCGAGGGGGAAGTTTGGTATACTACTTCCCGTTTTCGCGACGCAAAGCGAGCTTAACTCAGTTGGTAGAGTGCCACCTTGCCAAGGTGGTTGTCGAGGGTTCGAGTCCCTTAGCTCGCTCCATTTCGTCGGGGAACATCGTGAATGGGAGCATAGCTCAGTTGGTAGAGCAAGTGACTCTTAATCACTGGGTCGTGGGTTCGAGTCCCTCTGCTCCTACCATTCATCGTCAGTCTCGGCTAGGTAGCTCAGTTGGTAGAGCAACGGACTGAAAATCCGTGTGTCGCCGGTTCGATCCCGGCCCTGGCCACCAATTGTACGGCTCGGCAAAATCGAACTGGGCAGTCCGTGCAGATGATGCGCGGACATTGTTTTTTCTATGGCCGCGCCAATCTCCAGCAAAAAACTCGTTGCATGAATCTCTTGAACGACTTGCTGTAGTTGGCGGAGGCTTACTTGGAATCGCTGTGATGCTTTCTGGCGAGACGGCGATTTGGTATAATATTGGAGATTTTTACGCCCACAAAAGTGGTTAAAGGAGACATGGAATGGATATCGCCATGCTTGCGCAGATGATGCGCCTATGGACGGTGGGAACACGGATTGCGTGCCTTCTCGCCGTGACCGTGCCTTGCGTCGCGCTGGCTGGGCAAATTGTCGTGCCTCCTGTGCCTGCGCCGGAGTTCGCCGACACGGAAGTCTCGACCAACATCGCCGTGAGGGTGAGCGACGAACAAACCCAGGAGATCGAGATGTGCTTCGCCTTGCAGGGCACAAGCGTGTCGAATTGCATACAGGTCGCATTTGGGCGCGATGCCGATGGGGACGGCATCCTCGGCGCTGACGAGTCGGAGACGCTGTTCGGCTGGCGGAACGGTCGCTACTTCGCGGAGAGCATGGCGGACGGCATCCGTGTAGAGGAAGCTGCGAACGGCAGCTCGACCTCTCGCGTGTTCACGGTTGGCTTCCGGCTTTCCAAGGGACGCGGGCTGCGGCACTTCACAGCCACGAACGAGACGGGCGTCGCAGTGTTCACGAACTTCTCCGTGTCTGCGCAGGGTTGGCTTTACCGCCCTGACTGGAACATGATTCGTGTTACGCGAAGAGGGCCTGGCGTTCCGGCCGAGTGGTTCTCATGCGACATCCGTTCGCATGCTTTCGTCATAAGGTTGATGTGAGGTAGGCCATGATAATGCGACTCTGGACAACATTCCTCCTCACCCTCGCTGGTGCATCGACAATCGCGTGGCTTGTCGCGCTCATGCACGAGAAGAACATCCGCCCCGTGCAAGACCTCGTTACGCTTTTCAAGAAGCAGTCGAAGGCCGGACGCGTCCTGCTCGGCACGTTCTTCATCGCCATGTGGATCATTGCCAGCACCAAGCCGGGCAACGGCGGCGGGAACGGTGGCGGCGATGGCGGCGGGGACGGCGGCACGAACAACGTACAGAATGTTGCCAATGTGGAAGTGTTGCCAATTACCAGTACCAATGCCCAATTGGAGGGAAGTGTCCAATTGGAAAATGGCAACATTGGAACTGGCAACAATTCCACAATGGCAACATTGAACGGCGATCCTGCGCCCGTCACGGACCAATGGTCGGACTTTACTCCCATCACCTCGACGAACACCACGCGCACGCTCGACGGCGACGATTTCCGCCGTGGTTTCGTCCTGACGCGCATTGGTACGGACGAGGCGTTCAGCTTCGCCGCCCCGGCAGGCGCGAACGTGTGCGCCGACTGGCGGGCTTTCGGCGCGGCCACGGACTGGATATACCTTGCGTTCGAGGATTGGGCGTTTCGGCTTGGCACAAACGAGGTGGACAGGCTTCGTGTGTTCTCTTTCGGCAAGGTCAATCCATTTGTTCGGGACGCCGACGGCCACATTGTGACAAACAACTGGTTTGCGCCGTTTGTGGCATCCCTCGGCGTCGTTCCGCAGGGCAACTGGCCGCTCGTGGCAGGCAACGAGAACGTCGCAACGCCAGAGGATGTCGTCCCCAGCCAGTTCTGGCACTTCGTGACGCCCTCCAACACGCTCCAGCTCACATGGCAGAATGTGCTTTTCGAGCGGCTCACGAATACCCCCGTCAGCGTCCAGATGGAAGTCTGGCCGTCTGGCCGCTTCGCCTACCGTTACGACCTCTCGCGGCTTGGTTTCGATGAGGTCACGAACATCCTCGTGGGTGCGTCGCTCGGTAGTCTCGCCTGGACTACCAATGCGCTACCGACGAACATAACGTCGCTTGCGTTCTATCCGCTTGCCGCAGAAAACGCGGCGAACGCCGACCGCGACGGAGACGGACTTTCCCTCCTCGACGAGCTGTTCGCGTTTGGAACCGACCCTGACCTCTGGGATACGGATTTCGACGGCATCTCCGACGGAGACGAGGTTGCGGTTGGGATGAATCCGCTTGTCCGCGATACCGATGCAGACGGCTATTTGGATGGTACCGACCATAACCCCCTTAATGCAGATTCCTGGGCTGACACAGACGGAGATGGTCTGCCAGATGCTTGGAAGAATGGTTGGTTCGGCACGAACGTAACCGTTGCGGCCTCCGGCGATGCGAACACCAACGGCGTATCTAACATCGCCTCGTTGCTGATGGGGCTTAATCCCGTTATGCCCGGAGATGCGGGATTCGCCTATGCGCATGGCATCGGTGCTGCCGAAATTAACGCATGGGTTGTTGTCCCCGTTGCGTTCTCGTTCTCTCGTCCGGCGGGCCTTACGAATCTCGTCTCCCGCACCTTTACCGTGAAACGGGAAAGCCCGTGGGAACAGTTCTTCATCTCCTCTCGCGCCGACATGGCCGGGGGCTGGGAATCGGCCGACGTCGCGATCCTCTACGGCCTCGACGGCGAACCGGCGACGAACGCCGCGCCGGCCTTGT
>Ga0310786_10006379_pt1 | contig 15703 bp, 32 predicted proteins | sample AusTroGonzalo_MG_FD_203881 | JGI IMG/M metagenome (GOLD analysis project Ga0310786, IMG submission 203881) | Bovine rumen microbial communities from tropical cattle in Woodstock, Queensland, Australia - Gonzalo_03 (v2) (version 2) | ecosystem: Host-associated > Mammals > Digestive system >... | reverse complement strand
ACGATTATATGTACCATTGGGCAAACCTCGGATATGGTGGCGAGCCTAACGACAGTTTGTATAAAGACATTTAATCATTTATCAACAATCAGATTTACAAGGGAGGTTTTACCTCCCTTTTTTAATGCTATAAAAACGAAGGGAGACAATTTAATATGATTGAATTGACCGACAAAGTCCGGGGCGCTGAGCTCGGCAAAATTGAGCGCAAAAAGCTCAAGGGCCACGTCAAGATCACGCTCACCGACATCAACGACGGAAGCGAGAAGATCGTCGAGGGCGACAACATCGTCACGAACTTCCTCGACGACGTTCTGGCTAATAATTACTTATCAGCGTTAAACCTCGGCGCGATGCTTCCGCTCGCTGACACATGGCTCGCTGGCGTGCTGGCGTTCCGTAATCAGTTCAGCACCGTCACGATCGACGGCAACGTGGTCCCAGATCCCGCGAAGTATTACATCGAGGGAGACGACATCAACCCGCTCATCGCGCACGCTGGAGACACAGCACCCGCGACGGCTGCGATCGTTGCGCAGGACTACAAGCGAGGAAGCCCGGCGGGAGTTGTTAAAACTGCGAACTCGTTAAAATACACATGGAGCTTTTTACCCAGTCAGGGCAACGGAATCATCAACTCGATCGCCCTCACGAACGTCGCAGTAGGCAACGCGGGCACGGGTAACACCTCCGACGCGTTCAAGGCGCTCCAGCCCTTCGCAAGCATCGGAAACCTCGAAGCCGTCACCGCATCCGTAAACAACGTTAACAACGTTTTCGCACAGTATGACGATAATCACTCTCTATGGTTCCATATCGGCCAGCCCTCCGAGTTTTACAGCGGACACACTTGCTTTAAGACGCAGGACTTGACAATTATATTGTCGCGCTTGCCTTATAAAAAAGTCGGCTTGTGGGAGCTCATGAGCAACCTCGACGACTATCAGGAAACCGTCACCGTAACACTGTCGAGCTATTTCCTTTATAATCAGCCGAGTTATTACTTCGACCACGATAATAAAAAATTGTGGATATTCAGCAACACGACAAGCATCACGGACGGCTACAACACACAGACCTACGACGCGCAGGTCGTTCAGTATGCCGTGATTGACGTGTCAGACTTCGCGAACGCAACGATCGAGAGCGAGGGCACGATCACAAGCAACGCCTCAGACCTTGCACCGATGAGCATGGAGAAATACCCCAACAGATCCTACGCGACAGATAACTCACGTTTTAGAAATGCGAACATCATAAAAGTCGGTAATATCGTATACTTGCCGACGACCTCGGGCGTTAACTGGGGAAGCGGTACGGGTGCCATTTCAAAATTTAACGTGAACGGCTTCAAGGTTATAGATATAACAGATCAAGGCGGCACTCAGGGCGTCATAACATTCGAAGAAGTTCAAGAGCAGTTTAAGAGCTCTATGAAATGCGGCGGCCTTATTATCAACTCGGGCCGAGTAATCAACAACGGCGTCGGCTACACTTGCGCCTCACAGCTCAGCGAAGCCGAGACGGTTCCCAGTTATGCAATCCACGAAGCGGAGAACGCTGCGAGCGTCGTCACATACCTCGGCGCGGGTTCCTCATCCGTGTCAGCTAATCGCTACATACTGGCGCCGAAGCTCGTGCTCACAACTAAATATAATTTACCTTCACAGGTTGAGAAGACAGGCACGCAGGCCATGACTATTGAGTACACTCTCACGGAAACATAAAGCGAGGGGGTGGGGTTGTGAACGATTTAATAATCTCACTCGTCACGGCGATCGCTGGCGGCATCCCCGCCGTGATCGCTGTCGTTTTATCCAACCGCTCACACGATAAGGTAATCGACGAGAAAATGAAGCACACGGACGAGAAAATCGAGGCGCTCGCTGCGAGGGTTGAGAAGCACAACAACCTCATCGAGCGCATGGTCGTCGTGGAGCAATCCACAAAAGCAGCGCATCACCGTCTCGACGACATCGCCCAGCAACTAAAAATCACAGAACGGAGGAAATGAAAACATGAAACTACCCGACAAATTCTATTTAACTCTCAAGTGGATCATGTTGCTCGCGGCCCCGGTATGCACTTTTATATTGAGTGTTATCGCGGCAATCCAGACGGGCGACTATGCGGCAATCATCACGGCTGTATTGAGCGGCCTCGGCACACTGGCGGGCGCGATCCTCAAGATCTCCGACACAAATTATTATAAAGAACTCGAAGGGGGTGCGAAGTAATGGGCTCATTATACGCGAAGGACGTCGTAAACACGGCATTAAACGAAGTCGGCTATGAAGCCGAAGGAAGCAATAAAAAATATACGATTTACAGCGCGGAACTCGATGCGGTCGACTACTTCAACACGAAGAAGAACGGCGTCGCCGATTGGTGTGCTATCTTCGTAATTTGGTGCATGTATGCGAACACAAGGAACGCGAACGGCGAGATCGAAGCGGATAAATGGGATGCGGAATTTTTCCAGTATCAGCCCGACCGCTCCACAGCTGCGGGCGTCGGTTATATGGCTGACTTTTATCAGGAAAATAACGCGTGGACGGACAACCCCGAGCGCGGTGACGTCGTCACATTTAACGACTATTCACACACGGGCCTTGTCGTAGACTGGGACAATAACGGTTTTTATACAGTCGAAGGCAACGCCGACGGCGGCAAGGTTGTAAAGCGTTATTACAGATACGGCGATCCGTGTGTTGACGGCTTCGGTCGCCCGCGTTATGACGGCTGGGAGTATAAGCCGAACAACAACAGCAACAACGACAGCAAGCCACAGCCCCAGACGGTCACATTAAGCATCAAGATCACAACGGACAACCCCGACGCAGTCAGGGAAGCGCTCAAGGGCGCAGTTATCACAATCGAATAACACGGAAGTTCTGACGGTCATATTCTCCTAATCGCAAAAAGAGCCCTCGGCAATAGCCGGGGGCTTTTTTTGTTTTAGGTGTGTTCTTTTGAGTGTCTCATGGAGTACGTCATATTATACCACGTTATACTTGACTTTTTACTTGACTTTTGTATTTTTCACGGCGGACAACCGCGCGGGGTGATTTTCAAAAATGCCTGTTTTTAGGGGTTTTTGGGCGTTTTAAGTCCACGGGTGAACTGACGGGCGTGAGTTCGAATCCCTCCGTCTCCGCCAAATAAACCCCCGAAGGATAAGGCTCTCGGGGGTTTTTCATTTTTTTTATACTTGACTTTTTACTTGACTTTTATCGCGCAACCGCTCGAAGGTTAAATTGATAACATCCGCAGCCGTCTCCAGCTCACCCCTCACGGTGTGCTTATAAGTTCCGAACGTGTCCATGCTCTCGGAGTGTCCGACGAGCTGGCGGATCGTGCCCTCGGCGAGATGCGTCTGAGACGAAACAATACTAACGAACGTATGACGGAGCGAGTACACAGTGCCCGGGAGATCTCTCTCGGCCTTCAATCGGTTCCAGTGCTTCCTCATCGTGTTTTGGTTCGGTTGCTCGCCATTATATCCACAGAACACCCACGGCGTCCCGAAGTTTGCGGCGTGGTTCCGTTCTATCGTCTCGCGGATGATACTCTCAGCCATAGGCGGGAGCGGAACGATGCGGCGGGCGTTCTCATTTTTTCCTTCAGTGACTTCCCCGTGATCGTTCACGGCTCGGCGAATATATAAAGCGTGATCGCGTATATCCTTCTCGTGAAGTCCCAGAGCTTCGCCCGGTCGAAGGCCGCACAAGAGCATCACACAGAACGCGGGCCAGTACCACAGGGGCGACGGCTCAAAAAGTCTCGCTATATCTTCGGGCTGGAGAATCTCACGCTCGCCCTTTTTATGCCCTTGTGGAATGTATAGGGAGCCGCGCCACTCGTCACAATAATAATTGATATATGCGAACTTATGGAGACCTACGAGCACGCCGCGCATGTTTAGCAGCGTTTTCCTCGACAGGCTCGCCGTGTGCTTTGAAATGGGTTTGGAATTGTTTAATATTGCTTGCCAGTCTCTCAACGTGAGTTTATTCATTTTACACTTGCCGAGCGCTGGGAGGATATATAAACGGGTATATTGTTCCGCTGTCATATATGTATTACTGCGCCCGAGCCGTGCCTCAATATCCTCGAGCCACAACTCGACACACTTCGCGACAGTGATCGAGGAATCGAGACCGAACTCAATCCACTCGTCATATTTCGCAACGACTTCACGCTTGCCAGCCGTTCCGGGCGTGGATGAGTAAAACGATTTTTTAATCCCGTTCTTTTGGCCTTGTATGATCCACAGCTTTTTTGTTTTATTCCATTTAGGCGTCGCCATTTTCTCCCCCTTGCGAATCAATAAGGGCGTCATAATAGGCGAATAGTCTCGCCTTGTTAGTTTCCGTCAGCTTGTCAAGCTCGAGCGACTTCTCGGGAACACTGTCGAACCCTAACAGCCACGCAGGGGACACGCCCAGCGCCTCCGCCATTTTCCCTATTTTAGTTTGTTTAGGAATCACTTGCCCGTGAAGATAACGGGACACCTCGCTTTTATTGACGCCGCTCGCTCTCGCGAGGTCGGCACCCGTCCAGCCCTTCGAATTTAATGCTTTTTTTAATCTGTCTTTTAAGTCTTCCATAATCACCTTTAAGCCTTCCCGAACGTCATTATATTACAAATTTGTGACGGTTGCAAAAATGCAATAATTAGGGGTTGCAAAAATGCAACCGAATGATAAGATAAATTTGAAAGTTGCAAAAAAGCAACTCAAAAATCAAAAAGAAGGGAGGACTATTAAATGGCATACAAGACGGACAAGCTCGAGGCTCGCATCGTTGAAAAATACGGCACCCGAAAGGCTTTTTGTAAAGCGATAGGGATGCAAGAATCAACACTCTCGAGATACTTGAGCGAGGGCCGCGACTGGAAGGGCTCCGCACTTATTAAGGCGGTGAAGGCGCTCGAGATCCCAGTCGACGACATAGACGCATATTTTTTTGCGCCGAAGGTTGCTAAAAAGCAACCGAAGGGGGCGAAGGTATGAAGACGACGAGACAGGGCGGGGCAAGGTTCCCCCGGTTATATCAGGCATTTACCTCATCGCAGGAAATAGCCGACACGATCAACCGCTCGACGTCATACGTCAAAAAGGCTTTGAGGGAAGGCTTCACAGAACGCGAGAAGGAAATGCTCGGCAAGGCCAAGAACCGCGCCGACTTGTTCGAGGAAAAAAGCGCATGAATGAAGAGAAGACGATCAAGGCGGTCAACTGGCTTTTACTCATCGCGTCGGCTTGTTTGTTTTACGGGCTGACGTACCTCGTCACAGACGAGCACAGGGAAAAAGAAAAGGACGCGGGAGCCTTAAAGTTCGAAGTCCCGAAGATCCCGCAGCCGAAAAAGGAAACACCCGAGAACCTTATCGCCGTTTATGAGTTCCGCGAGACGTTTGCGAACATCCCGATCTCATACACGACAATCGAAACGGAGTATCTCGGCATGTATTTCGTGACGGCGTATTGTCCCGAAGAGTGCGGCGGAAGCTGGCAAACATCCAGCGGAGCGACTTGTCACTACTCGGAGGAATGGCACGAGCCGACGACGTGCGCGATCGACAGGAACGTCCACGGGTTCGGCGAGATCATCCTCATCGGGAACCCCGAGACGACTGAAAAAAAGTTATACATCACGGAAGACACGGGGCCCGGTGTTCGCGGTTTGTGGGTTGACTGTTTTGTCGAAACTATGAGCGAGGTCGAACAGTGGCCGACGGGGTGGCGCCCGGTTTACGCCGTACATTATGAAACGCACGAAGTCAGTGCGAGAAAAGCGAGGCTAATACATGAATCTTTTGCAAATTATCTATTTAGTGGGTGCGCTGGCGCTGGGCTTAATCTTCGGCATGATCCTCGAGCTAATGATTGACGCCGAGACGATCCGCAACTTGCAAGACCACAACAGGACGCTCCGCATGGAGTTAGTGGAAGCGAAGCGGGCAATTAAGAAGGCGAGCGTCGAAGTTATCGAGATACACGACAACACGATCGAACCCCAGAACATCCCCGACTATAAGGGCAATTTTTAAGGGGTGAGCGTATGGATAAAAAGCACACCGAAGTATATGAGCGTTTTTGTGCAAGTGTTGACGCCGCTGTCGGCGGTTGGTTTAAGGCCGACAGGCTCACGGCAATCGAACAGCGCGAACGTGCTCAAACGACTATAAACGGCATAGCGTTCGCAGCGCTCCACGTGCTCAAGTCGGAAGAATATCACGATCTCGTGAACTACATCCACGAAAAAGGCTTTAATCACTGAAATTTAGGGGGAAAACATGGCGATTGATACAAGGGGTTTACATTGCGGAACTTGCAAGCATTACGCCGAGAACGAGAGCGAGATGCGGAAACGCGACGGCTTTTGTCTTCTCGGGTTAAGGATCAACGGCAAAAAGGTCAAAGACCGCCAGCCCGTCGACTACTACGCGGGGCGCAGTTGTCGCGATTGGATAGACAGGGACACGGGGCTCACTCATTTCGAAGTCGAAACAATGACACCCGAACCGATGAGAACCCCGCAAGACATCGAATATTTAACCCGCTTTATTAACTGGCGGGCAACTTCAAGAAAATAGGGAGGCTTAACAAATGGCTAATATCTACGACTTAACAAACGAATTTACAACCTTGTGGGAACTTATGGAAGACGGCACGCTCGACGATGATGCGCTTATGGGCGCCTTCGACGTTGCGAAGGAAGACCTCGCCGACAAGCTCGAAGGGTATTGCAAGTTTATCAAGAACCTCGAGAGCGACATCGCAGGGCTCAAGGCTGAAGAAGCACGCATAAAAGCACGCCGCCAGACTATGGAGAACACAGTCGACAGGGCGAAGGAAGCCATGAAGAAGGCAATGAACACCGCAGGCGAGAAGAAGCTCCCCGCTGGCTCGTTTACTGTCAGCGTACAGGCTAACCCGCCGAAGGTTGTGCTCGACGAGCCATATCTCGAGAACATCCCCGAGAAGTACCTCATCCCACAGGAACCGACAATAAATAAAAAGGCAATGCTGGAAGACTTGAAGGCGGGCGAGAACCTCGAAGGCCTTGCTCACATGGAAACAGGCGAGAGCTTGAGAATCAGATAAAAGGGAGGACAAGACAATGGCAAAAAACAGCGCAAAAGCAACATACACACTAACAGAACTCGGCGAGATTGTGATGCGAAAGTTTCCCGGTCACTATAAGGACATTAAGAACGCAGCGAGCACCGTCTCATACTTCGCGAACCGCCTCGAGATAAAGGACATCAACGGCAAAAAGAAGTTTAAGCACATTGCCGCAGCTGACGCCGAGAAGATCCTCGCCACGATGCGCGAGAGCTATGAGACACACCCGAAGACATGGACGACGCCGATCGAGAGAGAAGTCCGCAAGGCTGACAAGGAAGTAATCGCACCCGATCGCGAAGCGGTTGACAAGGTCAAAACTGACTTCGATGCGTCAGTCATTAAGCTCAAGGCCAGCGCCGAGAAGTACGTCGAAGAAGTCCGTGAGACTATGAACAAGCCCGAGCCCGCGAAAGTAACGACGGATAACTGGAGCTATAAGCGCACCGCCGAAGAGAAGAAGGCGGAGGCGGATGAGTTCGCAAGGAAGCGCAAGCACTTTTACACCGACGTCAATTATTTTATGAGGCTGGCACAGACGCCCGCCGAGCGTGTCGCTATCTGGGAGGCACTCTCACACCTTTACGGAATCGTGACGACATACAGCTCGAAGATCCTCCCCGACGGGTTCGAGGATGAGAGCGACGAACAGCATGACAAGTGGAGCATATAAAGGGGGCGAGCTTATGGCGAAAAAAATCAACGCGACAGAAAAACACAAAGCCCTTTTTGAGACATATCTCGCGCTTGAGCTGGCTCTCGATGTTTTAAGCAACAGCAAGGCGGCGCCCGAAGCGTGGAAGAAAAAGGACAAACTTGCGGAAGACTTCAACAACACGCACGAGTTAGACCTCGATGAGCTAATCGCTGTCAATAAGGAACTCGCAAGCTATTACCACTCAATCGCGGGAGTTTTTAAGCGAGAAGTCGAAATATTAAACGACATGAGCGAAATCAAGGAAGGCGGTGAGAATTATGCCGAATAAAGACGAAAAAATTATACCGAATTACTTCGAGGAACTTTACAAGATAGACGTCAGCGACAAGGTCGAGAAGAAGGGAAATCTCTCATATTTATCGTGGCCTTATGCGTGGGCGGAATTGAAGAAGAAGCACCCGACGGCGACATTTACGATCTATGAGAACGCGCAGGGGTGGAACTATCACACCGACGGCCGCACGTGCTGGGTAAAGACTGGCGTCACAGTCGACGGAATCGAGCACATCGAAGAGCTCCCCGTCATGAATAACGGAAACAAGTCGATCCCGCTCGCTTCCGTGACATCGTTCGAGGTAAACAAGACAATCCAGCGCTCGCTCACGAAGGCGGCGGCACGTCACGGGCTCGGCTTGTATATATACGCAGGGGAAGACCTCCCCGAAGCGCCTGAGAGTGCCCCAGACGCGCCCGCAGTTAAAAACAATAAAACTACACCAAAAACGGCCGCGAAGGCTGAGAAGGCACCACAGAGCGCCACACAGGCACAGGCTAAACCCGCACCCGTTCCCCAGCCTACACCTCAGCCGCAGGCTCAGGCTACTCAGCCCGATCCCGAGAGAGACGCGGCGAGGGCGGAGCTGCGCGAGTTCATGAACCTCAACGGGCTCGACAATGCGGTCGTCGCGGCACCGTGCGGACTTAATAAGAACAGCACGGCGAAGGACTTCCGCGATGCGCTGGACTACGCGAAGAACCTCGTCAGGCTTATGGGAGGGCGTGAGACATGAAGGACAAAGTGCTCGAGACCGTGATCGCGCAGTCGGTCGAACACATTGCGCGAGCCCTCCGAAACTACTCAGGCGAGGCCATAGGGTGCCATATCTACATCGAGACGAGAATGAACGCGCACGAGGGCGGTGATGCGTACAGCTTCCGAACATTTAAGAAGAAGGGGCGCGAGATCATCGTCACGAAGGCGGGCGAAGTGCATTACATCATAGGCGACGACGGGAGCGAAATGATCCGACGAACGGAGGACGGTGATGATTTTCAGATCTGAACACAAAAAGGAATTTGTGAGGGTTGCGTGGTCGACTATTAAGGACGAACGCCTCACCCTCGAGGCTCGCGGGTTCCTCGTGTTCCTTCTCTCGCTCCCGGATAACTGGGAGTTTAGCATCGGAGGGCTCGCCAGCATGACGGGGCTCCCGAGGTCGGCGATCATGAGGCTCGCGAGGGACTTAAAAGATGCGGGCTATTTAGTACAGAAAAAACGGAAAAATAAACAAGGACATTTTTGCGGCTGCGAGTGGAATATCTACGAAACGCCCGAAGTCGACAAAAACCGAACTACGGAGCAACCGAACTACGGAGCAACCGAACTACGGCAACACCGAAGTGCGGCGTCACCGAAGTGCGGAAAAAGTCGAGTTATACAAGACGAGATATATATACAAGACGAGATATATATACAAAACGAGATAAAAGAGAAGAAGGCGGAGCCATTTGCGGAATTATTGGAGCCGTTAAGTCCCGAACTTAAAAAAGTTTATCGTGATTTTATAAAGATGCGTAAAACGATAAAGGCACCGCTAACGGATAAAGCTCTCGAGCTTGTAATCAAAAAGGCTCACAAGCTGGCGAACGGAGACGAGAACGGAATCAAGGAAATCGTCGAGCAATCAATCGCTAATTCATGGCGCGGAGTGTTCCCGGTTAAAGACAAGCCCGTCACACATTGCCAGCCTAAAGAACAACCCGATCCCGTTATTGACTGGGATGAGCTCACAAGAGAAGCGGCGAGAATGGACCGCGAAAGGGGGAACAAATGAAGATTGAGGAATCACTCCAGATTGTAAACATGTTACACAGTGCATACCCGCAGGACCGCAAGGCAACCCGCGAGGATCTTCTCGCCCGTGCCGAGGCGTACAGTGTCGCCCTCGCTGACTATGACATCGAGACGGTGAGACGTGCGGCGCAGCATTGCATCGCGACGAATAAGTGGCACCCGACGACGGCCGAGCTCATCAACGAAGTAAAAAGGGCATATCTGTCAACACCGGGGGCGAGCGTCACACCGATCACGACAGCCGAACCGATTGAAGACGAGGCTCTCGATGAGTACCTCGATGCGTTCTGTCAGTGGATAGGCTTCGGAGGTGAGGAAAACGACGACATCGAACTACCGAAGGGGGTGCTCCGCTATGAGGAATAAAAACGAGTTTTATCTGAGGTTCGAGAACGGCATGCCGAAGAGTACAGCCCAGCAAAAAGGGGAATGTATACGTTACAAGATCATAAACGGCAAGCGCATCCCGTACATCCAGCACTTTAAGAAGGGCAAAGTCGAGGCGGCTCGCCAGCTTTACGAGTACAAGCTCAAGCCCCTCCGACCGAAGGAACCCGCGACGGGACCGATCTCGCTGACGGTGATCTTTTACTTCGATAAGAAGAGCCCTAAAAAGGATTGGGGCAAGTTTAAGACCACTAAACCCGACTGCGACAACTGCGTCAAGGAACTAATCGACGCCATGACATCCGTCGGGTTTTGGGAAGACGACGCACAGGTCGCGAGCCTTCAAGTTCGGAAGTATTACGCGGAAAAGGCGACGATCTTCGTGCGGGTGGAGGAACTGGAGCAATGAAACAGAAATGTAAAAGGGCGAAGGAATGGCTCAACCGCAATTTTAACGAGCACAAGCAACTCGACGCCGACAGGCGGATGCTCGAGATCATGAGCAACAGGCTCCAGTCTGGCGTCGCCCGGTATGAGAGCGACGGAAGCGAGTGCCACGATCCCGACAAGTCACGGGGAAGGCACGAGGACGCACTTCTCGACTTCTCGGCACAAAAGGCAAAAGTGGAGAAGGAAGAGCGCCGCCTCGTTTCCGAAATGGCGAAGACACGGAGCGCGATCTCTCAGCTCGACGATCCCGAGCTGTCGGCACTGGCGACGGATAGATATATCAACCGCCTACGCTGGGAAGACATTGCCAAACTCGAGCACATTAGTCCCGCGCAAGTATATCGGAATCATTTGAAGATGCTCGAAAAAATGGCGGACATACTGAAATTTTATTAAACGGAGGTTTACAACATGAACAAAGTCGAATTAGTCGGAAGGCTCACAAAAGAGCCCGAACTCAAGCTCACACAGAATCAAACGCAGTTTTGCAATATTACGATCGCGTGTGATCGCCCATTTAAGAACGCGAACGGACAGCGCGAAGCCGATTTTATCAACTGCGTCGCGTGGCGTGAGACTGCGAACTTCATACAGAAGTATTTTCACAAGGGGAACCGCATCGGCGTCACTGGTTCAATCCAGACGAGAAGCTACGACGACAACGACGGAACACGTCGCTTTATTACCGAAGTCGTAATTGACGGCGCTGAGTTTGTGGAATCAGCACAGAGCACACAGCCCGCCCCAGCTCCCGCACCCGAACCGATACCCGAACCCGCTCAGGATGCTCCCGTCGGTGAGCTTCCTTTTGAGATTTAAGGGGGGCGAGTTATGGCGGAAGACTTCAAGATCAACAACGTCGAAGAGTGGAAGGAAAAACTCACGAACGTCGTCGGCTATCAGTCACCGATCGAGCTCATTATGGAGCCGCTTGAGACAAGCATCACGGACAAGGCTGTCGAAGTGGTCCAGCGTTACGGCTTCAAGGTTGACAAGTTTGAGCTCCGCAAGGCTCTCGCATACGACCGCGATCAATACAAAAAAGGATATGCGGACGGGCTGGCGCAGGCTAAAGCCGACGAGATCCAGAACGCAAGACGAGCGCAAGACTTAACGACGTTTTTGTGGAATCGCCTCGAAGACGAAGATTATATCACCGAGCAAGTTCAAGACGCGTGGTTTATTATCAGTCAATCGATTATGGAATGGTTCGGAGGTGATGCGAATGAGTAGGAACCGAGACATCGAGAACCTTCACCAAGTCACGGGGCTCAAGTATTCAGCATTACGGAAGGAACTTAAAGCGAACGGCTGGGACTACTGGCGGACATATCACAAGATACAGAACGGCCTCGCCTACTCGTTTTATAAATTTATCGACGCTCTCGATGATGCTTTTACTCCGATATTGAAAGAACTCACGGAAATAACTCGAATATTAGCGGAGGCACTAAAAAATGACTAACAAGGAAGCAATCGAGAATATCACGAGCGACTTCGAAATGGCGGCAATACCGGGAGAACATCTCGAAGCGTACAACATGGCGATCAAGGCGCTCGAGGTTCTGGATCACCTTGTAAAAATGAGCGACGCCGACGGGGTTTATTATGCTTGTCCCGAGTGTGCTCATGAGTTCCGCACAAATGCCACCGTTCAAACTAACTTTACAGCTGAGGAACTTCGCGAAGCCGTCGCGCGTGTTGACATTGCGCTCCGACCTTATGCGATTGTGTGCAACCCGAAAAACGCCGAATTTATAAAAAAAGCGTTTGAGAACAAATACAAGATAGTCGCGACGCCGTTCGTCGAGGAAGGCAAGGCTTATTTAATTAACCGCGAACAGTTTGAAAAATGGGAGGACACGATTTTATGACTAACAAGGAAGCGGCACAGCACATAAAAGTCTTTTTGAGCGGTGACGAGTACGATGCTCCGAGCAAGGAACAAATCGAGGCGATGAAACTGGCGCACAATGCTCTCATCGAATTAGATGCGATTGAGAGCGCTTCGAAGGTTATCGGCTCCAGATCATACGACACACCGCAGCCGAACCGCATCACCTTCGACGAGTTCGGGAGGCCGTGGGCGAATGGGAGGCGCTTATGATTGAAGTTAATAAATCACTGTCAGATATTTCCCAAAAGTGCCCGACTTGTGGAATGTTTTACCATTGGACGACATGGGAGGAAGCGAGAGAAAACGCCCAGATGCTCCGATTGAGCTGCGAAAAGTGCGGAACATTCAAGACCTACGCGGTCCCGAGAGAAGACTTTATAAAAAACATAATGGGAGGTTCGAATCATGACTAAATTGAGCATTATCATCCCGGTATATAACGCGGCGCCATATATTGCCCGCTGTCTCGACAGCATCGTCAACTCGAAGGAATGGCCCGAGGTTTGTGATCGCGTTGAGGTCATAATAATCGACGACGGGAGCACGGACAAGACACGCGAGGCACTGGCGCCTTATATCGACCTTGTGGGAGTGAGATACACGGAGCATAAAACAAACTGGGGCGTGGCTATGGCCCGCAATCACGGGCTAAGCCTCGCCTTCGGTGAGTTTGTCACCTTTTTAGATGCTGACGATGAGCTCGCACCTCACGCGATCCCGTTCATGCTCAGGCACATCGACGAGGACATCCAGACGCCCGTCGTGATGTTTAATCACATGAGAGTATACGGAAACGCCGCGCCCGTGGCGAAGTTCACGAACCGCAGGGGGTTCTATTACTTCACACGCGGAGATATGCCCCAAAAGTGGACGACAGTCTGGGGCAAAATGATCCGCAAGTCATTCCTCGACGAGAACCGCATCCGCTTCCCCGAGGGCATCCAGTACGGCGAGGATGAGCTTTTTTTGCTCGAGTGCTTCAAGATCGCCCCGAGGTTTTACCACGTCGCCGAGGTTGCAATCCTCAAGCACTCCGACAACCCCGAGAGCTTAACGCACACGCTCACGAAGAAGAAGCTCAACGACTTTATGAGGGCGGAGATCGCACTCATCGAGAGAGACGACAACCCGCCCGACTTCGACGCGGCACTTCGGAGGGTGATCGCCGAGCACTGGAGTGCGTCGGCATTTATCGGAATCTATGGGAGGTGAAAAAATGACAATATTGGAAGTGTTAGACACGCTCGAGCACATAATCAAGCACGACATCGAGCACAACCTCGACGACAATGAGGTTGAAGCCTTAACAAGCGCCCAGCGCGAACTTATCCATATAATAAAAAGCGACGCAAGGAACGACCGCGAAGTCATACCCGAACGCGAGGACAATCTCGACGAGTGCGTGGAAGAAATGGCCTATAATCTGACACTGTCAGTCGTCGGGACATTATGCTCAAAGGAAGTCCACGAGGAAGTCGTGAAGATGCTCAAGACGAAGATAAGGGAGGCGGACACATGAACAAGAACGTCACACCCTCAGCGAGTTCGATCGCTGCGTCGGTATGGTTCGCCGAGTACCTTCAAAAGAAGCTCGAGACCGGGAAGACGGGAGGACCACGCGCCGAGAGCGCCGTCAAGTTAGCGCAAGCCGTCGGGCTCGATCGCAAAACTATATACGACTACGCACATTTAAGACGCTCGCCGAAGCTCGAAGTCGTTGCGAAGATCCTCGCGTTCTATGGCGAGACGAGCATCAACATCCCGCTCACTGACAAGCCCGTCAAAATTACAGAACCCGAGCCAGAACACCCCGGACGTTGTGAGATATTCCTCAATTTATAAAAATTGATAGTAAATGAGAGTTTTTGAGAGTAAATGATAGTTTATTTTATGGTATTTTGAAAATGATTTAATGGCTTTTGAGCATCATCACATCGCCGTTAAGTCTTCCCTATAAGCCCCGCAGGTCCCAAAATCGCGGGGCTTTTCTATTGGAGGGTTAAGCCATGCCGAAAAATAACGACGTCGTTTATATATTAGGCGACAACATCAAGACCGATGAGCTGCGATATTCGCTGCGCTCGATCGAGAAGAACCTCCCCCACCGCCTCGTATGGTTTGTGGGGCACATCCCCGACGGGTTCACACCCGACAGGGCAATCCGCCACCAACAGGGCGGCGGGAATAAGTGGGAGCGCATCCGCTCCAGTATGTTACGAATCGCACAAGAGCCCGAGCTGTCGCCCGAGTTCTTTTTGTTTAATGATGATTTTTTCGTCATGAAGCAACAGCGCGGCAAGTTCGTAAACTTCGCCGACAAGACGCTCACATGGAGAATCGAAGAGCTCCGCGAGGTGTTCCCGTGGCTTAATCACTACGGGCGCACATTAGTCAAGGCGAGGGAAGAGCTCAAGATCAAGGGCAAGACCGAAGTCAATTTTGAGGTACACATGCCGATGATATTCGACAAGGCTCTCGTGCCGACAGTTCTCTCGTGTTCGTCTCCACAGATGCGGAGCATTTACGGGAACATGAACGGCATACCCTACAAGCAACACGACGACGTGAAGGTTTACGACCTCGACGTTGTCCCGGATGATCCCGACTATTTAAGCACGAGCGATGAAACTTTTACGAAGGGCGCAGTCGGCGAGTACATCCGCAATCAATTCCCCGAAGCGTCACGCTTCGAGGTGACACTATGAGCGAGCGTTCGAACCGCTGGCCGTACATTCGGAAAATGGCATGGGACCGCGACAGGCACAACCGCGCACCGTGTCACATTTGCGGCGAGCGCATCGACTACTCAATAAAGCCGTCGAGTGCTCCCTTATCGTGGGAGCCCGACCACTTGAGACCGTTCTCACAGGCTCCAGAGCTTGAGCTCGACCTCAACAACATAGCGGCGGCACACATGCGCTGCAATCGTCAACGCGGCAACGGTGCCAACGACGGAGCAATCGGACAACGCTCTCGGATATGGTAACGGCTGACGGCCCGAAGGGAGGGGCCGCTCAATCTATGGCGATTTAGGCCGAGCCGAG
>Ga0310786_10006378_pt1 | contig 15704 bp, 16 predicted proteins | sample AusTroGonzalo_MG_FD_203881 | JGI IMG/M metagenome (GOLD analysis project Ga0310786, IMG submission 203881) | Bovine rumen microbial communities from tropical cattle in Woodstock, Queensland, Australia - Gonzalo_03 (v2) (version 2) | ecosystem: Host-associated > Mammals > Digestive system >... | reverse complement strand
AATGAAGACAATCTCACCTAACTCAGACTGAGCATAATCGGTGATTCCGACATACGCTTCTTCGCCCTCAACGCGAATCCACTCGTGTTCTGTAGTATAACGAACAGTATTTGGGAAATTCATGATTATATATATTGTTTATTTAATAAGATACATATTATTTTCTACCTTGCATCGGACCGGAAGGTATCTGATCACCAAGCGTGGACATTGCGCAGCGGAAGCCGATAGTGCTCTTGCTCTTGTTGCCCTCCAGGTAACGGCGTGACGACGGATGCAACCAATATACGCGGTCGTTCCACGAACCGCCTTTATATACATGGGTAGTTTTGGTGATCTTCGGAGCATAGATGTCGGTCGGGTCGATCTTCTTGTTAGATGCCGGGGAAGCGTCTCCGCCACCGCCTCCTTCCTCTTCTTCTTCCTCTTCTTCCTCACCTTCTTCGCCTTCTTCCTCGCTCTCCTCCTCTTCCTCTTCCTCTTCCTCCTCTTCTTCACCACCATTGCCTTCGGTATTAGCAGCCAAACCCTTAAGGAACAATGCACCGAGTGTATCTAACGGATAATCCGTCTGGATGAGTGAAGCAAAGTCACCGTCGAGGTAGTCACGCTTATCATCATCACTTGTCCACTCAACGTCTATACCGCCAAGCGCGTTGATGACATACTGTCCCTGGTCGTCTTTCTTCGCGCGGCTGTATATATTACCACGGAAAGAGTTGTACTCGGTAGCGTCCTGGTAGGTAGTCTCGCGATAAACGTCCATCACCCACTCGTTGACGTTGCCGGCCATGTTATACAATCCGAAATCGTTCGGCGCAAACGCATCCACGGGGTTAGTGATCACGTAGCCGTCATTGAGCATGCCGGATACACCCATCATGTCACCTTTGCCACGGATGAAGTTAGCCTGCATCATACCCATGTTGTCCTTACTGAGGTCACGGGGGTGATAGCCAGACCACGGATAAACCTTACCCTCAATGGTCAGACCGTCTGTGCCGGCAACCGGTGCGAAAGCTGCAAACTCCCACTCGGCCTCCGTCGGCAGACGGTAACCGACTACGAGTATTCCGTCGGCACGATCGACCTTGCGCGGGTTACCCCATGCGTCATGGAATCTCTTGCTGCGTCTGTTGGCATCAGGGTTAACCGGATTGTAGTCATGACGACGCAGGTACTTCTCCGTGCTGAATATGAACTTGTCACGAATCCACTCGTAGGGTACGTGATACTCCACGTTCACATCTTCTCCGTTCGTAACCTCCACTTCTACCGGCTCGTAGCCCGGATTAGCGTTACGCCAGTCTTCCAGCTCAGTCTCATCCAAAGCACGCAACTGCTTGAAGTCCGGGAACTCGATAGCTCCGGCATGAACAAGTGCTAACTCGTTCACACGGTCGGTACGCCACTGGCAGTACTGCATCGCCTGATCCCAGCTCACACCTACTACCGGATAGAAACTGAATGCAGGGTGACGGAAATAGTTCTCTACGTACGGTTCATTGTACGCCAACTCATCACGCCACACCAGCGTATCAGGCAAGGCTGCCTGAACGAGCTTGGGAGCCGAGTAGCCAAGTACCATCTCCATCCAGTGGAGATACTCGCGCCAGTTCAGGTTCGATATCTCGTACTTGTCCATGTAGAACGAGCTCACGGTTATCGAACGACGGGCATTATCACGGGGAGCCGTGATAAACTCATCCGTCTGACCGATAGCGAATGTTCCGCCCTGAATGGCTACCATTCCTACAGGATCTACATTGCCGACGCCTTCTTTGGCCTCAAAGTTGGTCGTCTTTTCATCATAATAGTTCCATCCCGTCGTGTTGGAGAATTGCGTGTTCAATTCACGTGACTTGCAACCGCTGAATGCCAGCAAGATCACCGTTACGACGAATACAGATTGCACTACTTTTTTCATGTTGTCTTGGATATAATTATACCTTAATTTTTCAATTTTGTTAACGCCCATTTCCGAGGCGCACTATGATTAAGCCTGCAAAGATACAAAAAAAATACAAAATGAACAAATTTTTTTGGAAAAAAAAGCAAAAAATGTATATTTTCTTGACAAAATGCTATTTTTTATAAATATTTTTCGCATTTTTATAGCAAAAAACGATTTTTTTTTGTATCTTTGTAGGCTTTTGTGAAAATGACTATGGATTCTGCGTGCTCGTACATACGTTTGGGTGACCGGTTATATGACCTCCGCCAGCCGTTGGTGATGGCTATCGTCAACGTCACGCCGGACAGTTTCTTTGCAGCCAGTCGTTCTGAAACGGAGGCGGACTTACGCGCCACTTTCACTCGCGTGGTGAACGAAGGAGCAGATATCATTGACATCGGAGCATGCTCCACTCGCCCTGCCGTGCAGTCGGGGGAAGGGTTGGTGAGCGAGGACGAAGAGTGGCGACGGTTGCATATAGCGTTAACCGTCGCGCGACAGACGGGCATCAGGCAACCGCTGTCCGTAGATACATTCCGTCCGGCTATCGCCCAACGTGCCATCGAAGAGTTCGGCGTGGAAATGATCAACGACATTTCCGGAAAAATGTACGAGAGAAACGAGGGTATATCGAGGTTTCATGCAGGTTATGTCCTTACTTACAACCGCTCCAACGATGCTGATAAGACGGACAATCTGCTGGCGGATACCATAGCTTTTCTCAGCCGCCGGGTGGACGCACTCCGCCGCGCAGGCATCAGCGACATAATCATCGACCCGGGCTTCGGCTTCGGGCAGACTGTACAAGAGAGCCTCAGCCTGCTCGAAAACCTCAGCACTCTGCAGCACATAGGCTGCCCGATATTGGTCGGTATATCGCGCAAGCGTATGGCATACGAACCGGCAGGTCTGACCCCCGACACGTGTCTGGAGCAGACGCTCGCACTGGAGCGGCAAGCTATCGCACAAGGCGCAAATATCCTGCGTGTACACGATATCGCCGCAACGAAACAAATGGTAAATGGTAAATGGTAAATGATTAAATAGTAAATAACTTCATGTTCTTCGGATTCAAAGATCTTGTAGATATCCTGTTGGTAGCACTGCTGCTGTACGAGGCGTTTCGCCTGTTGCGCACCTCGGGAGCGGTTAACTTGTTCTGGGGTATCTTGGCATATATAGGATTATGGTTCTTGGTGTCGTTCGTGCTGAGGCTCGAACTGACCGGTGCGGTCTTCAACTTCATCGGTAGTGCCGGTGCTGTGGCTCTCGTCGTAATCTTCCAAGAGGAGATACGCGGAATGTTCAGTCGCATCGGCTCGCGCATGAGCAATGCACAGCTCGTTCGTTTCCGGCAGGAAGAACAGACCGGCTGGCTCACGGACGCACAGATTCACCAGCTCATCCTCGCATGCGAATACATGTCCGACATGAAGGTCGGTGCACTCATTGTCATCGCCGGCGAACAGGAACTCGAGGAGTACGAGCAGACCGGCGAGACGGTCAACGCCGATATATCAGCGCGGATGATTGAGAACATCTTCTTCAAGAACACCCCGCTCCACGATGGCGCACTGATCGTTCGTAACGGTCGCCTGCAATCCGCCGCTTGTATCCTGCCTGTATCAAGGAACCAGCGCATACCCAAGCACTACGGTCTGCGACACCGTGCCGCCCTCGGATTGGCTGAGAAGTCCGATGCGCTATGCATCGTTGTCAGCGAAGAGACCGGCAAGATCAGCATCGCGCAAGACAGCAAGATTGCTACCGTCAAACTCGCCACCCTGACAGAAAAACTCCAACACAAAAACTGAATCCTGACAACTGACTACTGATAACTGATTACTAAAATAATATATGAACTACAAACGTACATTAATCACAGCAGCGTTGCCTTACGCCAATGGTCCTGTGCATATCGGTCACCTCGCAGGCGTATATGTACCTGCGGACATCTACGCGCGCTATCTGCGCCTGAAGGGACAAAACGTCCTCTACGTCTGCGGTAGCGACGAGCACGGCGTGCCCGTAACCATCCGCGCACGCAAGGAAGGTATAACCACCCAACAGGTCGTTGACCGCTACCACGAGATTATCAAACGCTCGTTTGCCAACTTCGGTATCTCGTTCGATATATACTCGCGTACGACCTCTGACATCCACCACAAGTTTGCTTCGGATTACTTCCGCAAACTCTATAACGAAGGCAAGTTCGTTGAGCAGGTCACCGAGCAGTTCTACGACCCCGAGACCGGCCATTTCCTCACCGACCGTAACATCCGCGGTGAATGCCCGCATTGTCACAGCCTCGGCGCTTATGGTGACCAGTGCGAGAAATGCGGATCGACGCTCTCGCCCGAGGAACTCATCAACCCCTACAACGCCGAGACAGGCAACCCGCTTGTAAAGAAACCTACCTCCCACTGGTATCTGCCACTCGACCAATATCAGCAGTGGCTCGAGCAGTGGATACTTGAACAGCACAAAGAGTGGCGACCGAACGTCTATGGCCAGTGTAAGTCATGGCTCGACGGCGGTCTGCGTCCGCGTGCCGTGACCCGCGATCTGGACTGGGGAATCCCGGTACCTGTAGAGGGCGCGGAAGGCAAAGTGCTCTACGTCTGGTTCGATGCTCCTATCGGTTACATCTCCAACACCAAGGAGCTCTGCGACGCACAGCCCGAGAAGTACGGTAACTGGGAGACGTGGTGGAAAGACCCGTCCACACGCCTCATCCACTTCATCGGCAAGGACAATATCGTCTTCCACTGTATCGTCTTCCCGGCTATGCTCAAAGCCGACGGCTCGTATATCCTGCCGGACAATGTACCTTCGAACGAGTTTCTGAACCTCGAGGGTGACAAGATCTCTACCTCCCGCAACTGGGCGGTGTGGCTCAATGAGTACCTCGACGACTTCCCCGGCAAGCAAGACGTCCTGCGCTACGTACTTACCGCCAATGCGCCGGAGACCAAGGACAACGACTTCACATGGGCGGACTTCCAGGCGCGCAACAACAATGAGCTCGTTGCCATATATGGCAACTTCATCAACCGCGCCTTGGTGCTCACCGGCAAGTACTTCGGCGGCAAAGTGCCCGCACAAGGCGCGCTTAACGACTACGACCGTCAGACCATCGAGGAGTTCTGTAACGTCAAAGCCGAACTGGAGCGCCTGCTGAACGACTTCCGCTTCCGCGATGCACAAAAGGAGGCAATGAACCTCGCCCGCATCGGTAACAAGTATCTGGCAGACACCGAACCCTGGAAACTCGCCAAGACCGACCTCGATCGTACGGCTACGATCCTTAATCTCTCGCTGCAGATTGCCGCGAACCTCGCTATCGCCTTTGAGCCGTTCTTGCCGTTCTCGTCAGCCAAACTGCGCGAGATGCTGAATCTTGACACCTTCAACTGGGAGTCACTCGGCAGCACAAGTTTGCTGCCGGAAGGTCACCAACTCGGTCAGGTTAGTCTCCTGTTCGAGAAGATTGAAGACGCACCTATTCAGGCGCAACTCGACCGCCTGGCACGCATCAAAGCCGAGAACGAAGCCGCAGCACAAGCCGAGGCGCTCAAGAACTGGCAACCCCTGCCCGTCAAAGCACCGACCACCATCGACGAGTTCGATAAGACGGACATCCGCGTGGCTACCGTACTGGAGTGCACCAACGTCAAGAAGTCCGACCGTCTGCTGCAATTCCGGCTGGACGACGGATTTGGTGAGCGCACGATCCTGAGCGGTATAGCACAATCGTACCCCGACCCGTCCGTGCTCGTAGGCAAACAGGTTCTCTACATCGCGAACTTCCCGCCGCGCAAGATGATGGGCATCGAGTCGCAGGGAATGATCCTCTCCGCCGTCAATGCTGATGGCAAACTCGTTGTTACTACCGTCACAGCGCCCGTACGCAACGGTGCACAAGTAGGCTAACATATTTCGAAACCAACAGGCATGAAGACAAACACTCAAACTGGCAAACGCTCGCACTCGGGACTGTGGATCGTTCTTATCGCGGCGGCATCCTTGGAGGCTATATCGTGCATTATGTACTTCACCAGCCGTGCTGCTATCCGGCATGAGGCCGAGCAACGCGTGCAGAGCGAACTGCGTAAAGCCGAGTTGCAGATCAATGCCGTAACCATCGAGATGGAAACCGCAGCTAAGATGCTCACCACGCTCGCCGAACGGCATATCGAAAACCCCGACTCCGTTGCCAACGCCACACACGTGCTCCTGCAGACCATCGATCACGTCAGCAGCGCAGGCATAGCCTGCCAGCCTTACCTCTACCCGACGAAAGGACGCTGGTATGAGGTCTGCAGCAGCCGCGATACCTGCAACGGCAAGCCGTGTATCTACACTCGCGAGATAGGCAGCGCCAGCCATAACTACTTCGAGGCAGAGTGGTACAACAACGGTCTGACCATCGACAGTTGCTGGTGGTCGGAGCCCTACCTTGACGACTCCGGCGCACGAACGATGATCGTCAGCTGCACGCATCCTATACGCGACAAACAGGGCAAGATCGTTGCCGTTACCTGTGTCGATCTCTCGCTCGATTACCTCCAAAACCTCTCGGAATACCTGCAGATCTATGAGGACAGCTACTACGTCATTCGTTCCTGCGACGGCCTGGAGATCGTCCCGGGTGCAGATACCGTCCCCGGACGTAAGTACCACACCTACGACGAGGAGATCGATGCCACAGGCTGGCATATATCTATCAAGATCCCCGAGGATGTCATCTTTGCCGATCTGAACCATATGGGACGGATCGTCGGATTGCTGATGCTTCTTGGTCTGGGACTGCTCATCCTCATCGTTTGGCGTTCGGGACGCGACTCGAAGCGACTCATCGAGACCACCGCCCGCAACCAGAAGATGGAGAACGAACTGCAGATAGCCCGCGCTATCCAGATGGCTATGCTGCCGAAGGTATTCCCGCCGTACTCCGATCACTCCGACCTGAATGTCTATGGCATGGTTAATCCCGCCAAAGAGGTGGGCGGCGACCTGTACGACTTCTTTATCCGGCACGATAAACTGTTCTTCTGCGTGGGCGACGTCAGCGGCAAAGGCGTGCCGGCAGCACTGGTCATGGCAATGACAAACTCGCTCTTCCGCAGCATATCTGCCCACGAGGAGCAACCCGAAGAGATCGTCAGCCTGATGAACCGCGCCTTCACCGAGCAGAACACACAGGATATGTTCCTCACGCTCTTCCTCGGCGTGCTGGATCTGACCACCGGTCGCCTCGACTACTGCAATGCCGGACATAACGCACCGCTCCAAATATCAAATGGCAGATGTCAAATAACAAATGTCTTCGCCAATCTCCCCTTGGGCATCATTGCCGACTTCCCGTATCAGGCGCAGAGCGCACAACTCAGCCACGGCGATCTGCTCTTCCTCTATACCGACGGCCTGACGGAGGCGGAGAACAGCAACCATGACCAGTTCGGCGAACAGCGGATGACCGACGTCCTCGCCTCGCTCACCGACACCCGCCCGAGGCATATATCCGATACCATGCAGGCGGCTGTCGAAGCCTTCGTCGGCGATGCCGAACAGAGCGACGACCTCACGATGCTCGTCATACGCTACCAGACTCCGGCTATCGTCATGCGCAACGACATCCAGCAGATACCTACCCTCGCCGAGTGGATCGACGGACTGGGTATCCCTGACGAACTGAACATGCCCGTCAACCTCGCGCTGGAAGAGATAGTCAGCAATGTGATGCTCTACGCCTACCCGCACGACAAATCCGGGCAAGTCTTCGTGGAGTTCAGCAAACAAATGTCAAATGACAAATCACAAATAGCAAATATCATCTTCACCGTCACCGACTCCGGTATCCCCTTCGACCCCACGCAGAAAGGCGAGGTGGACATCACGCTGCCGGCTGAAGAGCGCGCTATAGGCGGCTTGGGCATCCATCTGGTTCGACAACTCATGGACGAGGTGATCTACAGCCGTGAGGACGACAAAAACGTATTAACACTAATCAAACGCATATGACAACCACAATCACCAACAACGGCAATCAGATCATTGCCGCATTCGCAGGCAGGCTGGACACAGCTGCCGCCGTACAGACTGCCGAGGACATCAAGCCTCTGCTCGAAGTATCGGGCAAAGAGATCATCCTCGACTGCACCGAACTGGAGTATATATCCTCATCCGGACTGCGCATCTTCCTCACCGTCCGCAAGGATGCCGCAGCACACGGCTGCAAGGTTATCGTTCGTAACATCAACGCCGACATCCGTCAGGTGTTCGTCATGACCGGCTTCGTCAGTCTGTTTGAAATACAATAAGCGATGGATCTGCACACCGAAATGATTCTGGCGGAGTACGATGCCAAACTGCCGTTAGTGGAGCGTCTGCAGAAGGTTGTGAAATCAACCCTCACGGATGCCATTGACCGCAACGGACTGGTTGTCACGGCTGTCAAGACGCGCCTCAAGACGCGCGACAGTCTGGAAGGCAAACTCGCGCTCAAAGGCAACAAGTACCACTCGCTGAGCGACATCACCGACATCCTCGGCGCACGCGTCATCACGTTCTACACCGACGACGTCGATCGTATAGCCGCCATGGCGGAGAAGCTGTTCGACATCGACTGGGAGAACTCCGTGGATAAGCGCCGCCTGCACGACACCGACAGCTTCGGCTACAACTCGCTGCATTACATCTGCCGGTTGCCTAAGTCGGTCATCGACGATCCCGAACTCAACGACATCCGCTTCGAGCTCCAGCTGCGCACCACGCTCCAGCATGCGTGGGCAAGTATCAACCACGACATCGGTTATAAGACCGGCGTGGAGATACCCCGTGAGTACCTGCGCCAGATCAACCGTCTGGCAGGCATTCTGGAGATGGCGGACGACGAGTTCAGTCGTATCCGTACGGAGATCACCGACTACCGCCGCCGCGTGCATCAGCTCGTGCAGAACGGTCAGCTGAGCGAGGTGCAGCTGGATGGTGACACCTTCAGCAGTTACCTCAAGGCACGGCCGTTCGACTCGCTCAACCGACGCATCGCCGCCATCAACCAGGCGGAGATACAGGAGGTGCCGCTCACGAACTACCTGGGCGTATTCAAGGCCTTCGGCTGCAACACCCTCGGCGACATCGACCAGCTCAAGAAGCGCTATGCGGAGGATGCCTACACTCTGGCACGCCACCAGCTCGGCAACACCGATCTGGATATCATCTCCTCGTCCGTCGGCATACAGAACATCTGCATCGTATGTATCCTTGCACAAGGCGGTGGGAAGATAGGACTGATACGGCTGTTCAACGCCCTCAACGGTGAGAACGAGCAGAACAGCCTGCTGGCAGACTTGACCTACGAGCAGGCGAAGAACCTGCCGTTCATGAGCAAATAACGCTAATCTTATTAAATACAACATCTATGAACATCCTGATTCTTGTACTCTTATCCCTGGCAGGCATTGTGCTGCTTGTGTTGGAGCTCTTCCTCATCCCGGGCATAGGTATCGCCGGTATAGCCGGTGGCGGTTGTCTGGTAGGTGCTGTGGTGTATGCCTATATGGCTATCGGTGCCACGGCGGGACATATCACGTTCTTCGTTGTGCTGGCGGCTACGGCTATCGCTATCTATGCGTTCTACAAGAGCCGGGCTATCGAAAAGATGAGTCTGGATACGAAGATCGACGACAAAGTCGAACTCGCTGCACCGGGCAAGAAGATCACCCGCCTGCAAGAGCAAGCCGAACAGCAAGAGCAAGCCGAACAGCAAGAGCAAGCCGAGGAAGAATCTGCTAACGTCACGCAGTGACCATCTTAACACGTTAACGTCGCATAGCGACCATTTTAACCCTTTAACAATACTATTATGGAAGCATTACAAGTTATCTTAGTTGTGATCCTGTGCATTGCAGTGATCATCTTCTTCTACTACGTACCGTTTATGTTGTGGATCAACGCGCAGGTCAGCGGCGTGCGTATATCGCTCATCCAGCTCTTCCTGATGCGCATCCGTCGCGTACCGCCCACCAAGATCGTCAACTGCCTGATCGAGGCGCACAAAGCCGGACTGGAAGACGTCAAGCGTGACGGTCTGGAAGCCCACTACCTCGCAGGCGGACATATTGAACGCGTGGTACACGCGCTCGTGAGCGCAAGCAAAGCCGGCATCCAGCTGCCCTTCGGCATGGCTACGGCTATCGACCTCGCCGGTCGTGATGTGTTCGAGGCAGTGCAGATGTCCGTTAACCCGAAGGTGATCGACACCCCGCCCGTAGCTGCCGTTGCCAAGGACGGCATACAGCTCATCGCCAAAGCACGTGTCACCGTGCGCGCGAACATCAAGCAGCTCGTCGGCGGCGCCGGTGAAGATACGATCCTTGCACGCGTTGGCGAGGGTATAGTCAGCTCTATCGGTAGTGCCGAGAGCCACAAGCAGGTGCTTGAGAACCCCGACAGCATCAGCAAACTCGTGCTCTCCAAAGGTCTGGACGACGGCACGGCATTCGAGATTCTGAGTATCGATATCGCCGATATTGACGTGGGTAAGAACATCGGCGCACAGTTGCAGATGGATCAAGCCGAGGCGGACAAGAATATCGCCCAAGCCAAAGCCGAGGAGCGTCGCGCGATGGCTATCGCCAACGAGCAGGAGATGAAAGCCAAGGCGCAGGAAGCACGCGCCAAGGTTATCGAGGCGGAAGCTCTCGTGCCGCAAGCTATGGCGGAGGCGTTCAAGAACGGCAACCTCGGCATCATGGACTACTACCGCATGCAGAACATCCAAGCGGATACCGCCATGCGCGAAACCATCAGCAAACCGAAGAAGTGAGAGTAGCCGTACTGCAATATCCCGTAGTGTGGGGAGATGTTCGCCGGAACGTCTCCCTCGCTGCGGAGCGCATAACAGCCTTAGCCGGCAAGGCGGACATAGCACTGCTGCCGGAGATGTTCTCAACAGGCTTCTGCGTCGATCGCCCCGATCTCGCTGAGTCCGTGGACGGCTATACGATGACCACCATGCAGCAGTTGGCGGATGATACCGGCATCGCTGTCGCCGGCACGTTCATCTGCCGCGAGGGCGACAGGCTGTTCAACCGCGGGTTCCTGCTCACGCCGCACGCTGCACCGCAGTTCACTGACAAGCGGCACCTCTACGCCACAGGCGGCGAAGACCGGTTCTTCACCCCGGGCACGAAGCGCACTATCTTCACCTACCAAGGCGTGAAGATTCTGATGCTCATCTGCTACGATGTGCGGTTCCCCGTCTGGGCAAGGAATGTCTGGGGCGACGACTACGACCTGATCCTCGTCAGCGCCAACTGGCCGGAGGCACGCGTGAAGATGTGGGATATACTCGTCGCCTCGCGTGCCGTGGAGAACCAGTGTTACATCGTGGCGGCGAACCTCGTGGGCGACGATGGCGCTGGCTGGCACTACAACGGTCACTCCGCAGCCTACGACACCCGCATGAACGAACTGCTCGGCTTTGCCGATGACGAACAGGGCACACGCATCGCCGACCTGTCGATGCCCGTACTCAGGCATTACCGCGAAGCCCTGCCGCTCTGGCGCGACACCGACCGCACAATGATTCGACCCATAACCAACAGCTAATAGCCAATGGCCAAAAGCCAACAATGAAATACTCCTGGCAAATACAAACCTTGACCGACGAGCAGCAGGCTCTTCGTGACAAGCTCGCAGCCGAGCTGCATATCAGTCCTGTGGCGGCGGCGCTGCTCGTGCGGCGCGGGATAAGCTCGCGCGAAGAAGCCTCGGCGTTCGTGCACCCCTCGCTCAGCCAGCTGCACGACCCGATGCTCATGCTCGGCATGCGCGAGGCGGAGCAGCGGCTCTCACAAGCTATCGACAACGGCGAGAAGATACTGATCTACGGCGATTATGATGTGGATGGCACGACGGCTGTGGCGCTGATGTACCGATTCCTGAAATCGTTCTACACGAACATCGACTATTATATCCCCGACCGTTATACCGAGGGCTACGGCATATCGTTCCGCGGCGTCGATTATGCGCAGGAGCAGGGCTGCACGCTGATCATCGCCCTCGACTGCGGTATCAAGTCCGTCGATAAGGTTGAGTATGCACGCCTGCGCAATATAGACTTTATCATCTGCGACCACCACACCCCGGGCGACGAGATACCGAAAGCCGTAGCCGTGATGGACAGCAAGCAGGCTGATGACCCTTACCCGTTCAAACACCTGTCGGGTTGCGGTGTGGGGTTCAAACTCGCACAAGCCTACGCCCAGACGCATCATATGCCGTTCGAACAGGCACTCACACCGCTGCTCGAACTGCTGGCTATGTCCATCGCGTCGGATATAGTGCCGCTCACCGGCGAGAACCGTGTGCTCGCGTACTTCGGATTGCAGCAGATCAGCCTCCGCCCCTCGGTCGGACTGCAGGGACTGATGCGTATGGCGGGGATAGATGAGGGGCAACAGGTGAACATCTCCGACCTCGTCTATCGCATCGGCCCGCGACTCAACGCCTGCGGACGTATCAAGTCCGGCAGGGCAGCGGTCGAACTGCTCATCAGCGATGATGAAGCCGTAGCCGCGGAGATAGCACAGACCATCGAGACCTTCAACAGCGAACGCAAGGAGAAAGACGAGTCGATCACCCAAGAGGCGCTCCGGCAACTCGAAGCCGATCCCGAGCACCCGAACAAACACACGAACGTGGCGTACGGACCGCAGTGGCATCGCGGAGTGCTCGGCATCGTCGCCTCGCGACTGACGGAGAACTACTACCGCCCGACGATCGTGCTCGCCGATACCGATGACGGACTCATAGCCGGATCGGCACGCAGCGTCGGAGGGTTCGATATCTATACGGCTATCGACTCCTGCCGCGACCTGCTCACGAACTTCGGAGGACATATGTTCGCCGCCGGACTGAGTATGCTGCCGCAGAACCTGCCGGAGTTCAAACGGCGCTTCGAGGAGTATGTCGCCGCACATATAACCGACGAGCAGCAGGTGCCCGTCATCCGCGTGGAGGAAGAGCTGCAACTCAGCGATATCGACCGGCAGTTCTACAACGTCCTGCGGCACCTCGAGCCTTTCGGTCCTAACAATCCGCATCCGCTGTTCGTCACACGAGCCCTGATCAACAACCGCTATACCAAGCGCGTCGGCAAGCTCGGCGAGCACCTCAAGCTCGACCTCACCGACCGCAGCCTCGCTATATCCGGCATAGCCTTCGGCAAAGGAGAGATGGCTACGTTCATACAGAACGGCAACGCCGTGGATGTCTGCTATAGCATCGAGCAGAACACCTACAACGGCGTCACTTCTCTCCAGATGAAAGTCGAAGATATCATCCCTGCGACAAACTAAATCGAGATTCCGTTGACTATCCAATAAGAAAAATTGAGGCGTAAGTGCCTCAATTTTTTTTTGCTCCCTGGTACTCCTCGACCGTTTTAGTGGAGATTGTGGTCACGGGGTTGCCGGACTTGTCCGGTGCGGTGCTGTAGGTTGCCGTGGTGCTGATGGTGCGCCAGGCTTTGCAGCCGCTAAGACCGATCAATGCCGCTGCCAGAATCAGCAGTAAGATCAGTAATACGGATGTATGTCTTTTCATTGAACGAAGCGTTTATCTTGATTAGCTGTTCGATAACTTTCTTGCCGGCTGCACCTACGAGGATACAGCCCTGTGAGTGTTCAGGTTTGGTGCCTGTGTGAATGCGGATGCCGGTTCGTCCGGGAACGTTCATCAGCAGGGGTAGTTTCTTGCCGAAGCGCGGCGAGTGAGTAATCTGCACTTCGTACGTACCTGCGGTGATGAGATAGTCTGCATTTTCGAGGCTGTCAAACTGTAGTTTGTCGCCTACCCAGCGACTGAGGCGGATCTGTCCGTTGACGGCTTTGCCGGAGCGGTTGCGTCGGATGAGTTCGAATGTAGTCATGTTCGTGCGGTCTGATGCGTTGGTTAAGAATGAAACATATCCTGGCGGGAAGATCCCGCGGTAGTTAAGTTCACGTTCTTGCTTCCGCTGCTTGCGTTCGTACCGCCTACGGAACTTCAAGAACTCATCGTCGTTCATCATCGTTTGTAGCGATAGGTGTAGTCGATGCCGAATAGCGCTCCGGCGAACGTTGCAACCTCGCCGAAGCCGATGAGCAGGGAGGAGTCTATCTCGCCCTGCGGGTCGATGAAGATCCCGCAGAACAGCAAGATCAAGCCGCCTATAGACATCACGGCTGCGGTTATGAGTTGCAACGTCGCTTTCATACGCTACCCTCCGGATTAGCCGTTGTTCTGGTCGTACGCGGCGGCGCAGATGCTCCAGCGGTAAGCCTTCAGGGTCTTCAAGCCACCCGGCTGATCTTTCTGCGCGTTGAACGCAGTGATGTCCGCAGCAGCCTGTGCCAGGTCGTTGCCACGTGCAGCGACAGCGCGAGCGATAGCCGCGAAGCGTGCACGCTGTGCCTGCTCGTCAGCGGTGACGGGGGTCTTGCGGGTTACCGACTCGATACCACGCAGGTACAGACGGTTGCAGTCCGTGCTGGTTGTCGGTGCTACGCGGTGCGTAGCCAACAGCATCTGCATGTCAGCCGCGTGAGGCGACTTCTTGTTGATCTTGGAGAGTGCACCGCTCACGGTAGAGATACCCGGTGCCCATACTACTTTTGCCATGAATTATCGTCCATGTTTCACCTCCGGACGATGTAGAGGGGTTAATGTTTAGGTTTGATGGCAACACTCTTTCTTTTTAGTCGCGAGCGTCTATCTTCGACTTTGGTGCAGGTTGTTGGATCTCCGTGCCCGACTCTCCCGAGCCGGGACGCGGTACCCTAGATGTTAACTATGTAAATTATGACACGCTTTCCCAAAAACCCGCTGCCCACAAAGCGGTAAAACGGAAAAGCGGTGCAAAGTTACGAAAAAAAAACGGAAACCGCAAAAAAACGGTCTCCGTTTGATTAACTGAGTTAATAAATGCCTTATTGGACGGCATACAGCTTGAAGAAATGCGCCATTTGAGCACTCATCCAGCCGCGCTTGCGGGCTTTGAATACGCCTACAGCAGAGTATAATCCTTGTCTTGCTGCATACGCCGTGAACCCCGCGAGCAGTAACTTGAACTGCTCATCGGTGTAAGGCTCGCCTTGATTACGCTCCAACTCGGAGCGGATTTGATTGATAGTGTAACGTTGCATAATTATTCTTTTTAAAAAAACGTACGTCTGAATCGAGACTACATCGGTACTACATCGATACTACATCGAGACTAAGTTGGTTCATCCCTCGTCTGCGCGAGGGTAGCACCCGACGCGATTGCCAGTACGCTGTCATGATCATCTTCTGGAGTTTCTCGTCATCTTTCTCCAAGGAGTAACACTTCTCGTACAGCCGCCGCACGCGGTGGGTGATGTTCGTGTACTCCTTCATCGCCTCGCGCTGGTTGTGCATCGCTATCTGTATATCCTTCACGCAGGTCTTGATAATAAACTCCGCACGCGCAGCGGGCGACTTCTCAATCTCTTTCGGTGTCGGCAAACGCTGCATATTGGCGCAGCACCTGCCGTCACCGAGCACCTTGTACTCAACGCCGGCATAGACGCCGCTTAAAGGCGCATAGCCCTGCTTATAAACTATTCTTGCCATGATAAGACTCCTTTTCGTATGATTCCATACACTCATCGCAGAACTTCAGTCCGGTTTTCAAGGCGGCATACAGGCTACTCGAATCAATCATCGCGCAGCCCATATGCAT
>Ga0310786_10006377_pt1 | contig 15704 bp, 13 predicted proteins | sample AusTroGonzalo_MG_FD_203881 | JGI IMG/M metagenome (GOLD analysis project Ga0310786, IMG submission 203881) | Bovine rumen microbial communities from tropical cattle in Woodstock, Queensland, Australia - Gonzalo_03 (v2) (version 2) | ecosystem: Host-associated > Mammals > Digestive system >... | reverse complement strand
TAGGCTGTTTCCAGGAAACAACAGTCCCACGGTAGGAAAATAAAGTCTCAAAACGTGAAAAAGTAAGCCTGGCAGAAATTGCCAGGCTAAAACTATTTCGATGAAATGGGCGTTTTGTTATTTCCTTGCTACCCGACGATAATCTGAGGGCGACATGCCGTAGGCATCGCTGAAGATGCGGAAGAACGAACTGCGAGAGAAACCGCAGAGCTCAGCAATGACCGTTATAGAATCATCGGTAGTGGCCAGCAGGTGGGCGGCATGGCGCAGACGGTACTCGTTGAGGAAGGCGTTGACGCTCTTACCATCAGTACAGGTGCTGATGGCATCGGTGACGTAGTGTTCGTTGGTGCCGAGGAGCTGGGCCAGGCGGTTACGGTCGAGGTCGGCATCGGTATAAATATGGTCTGACGAGTCCATGAGGTCGCAGATACGACGGAAGAGCTGCTGCTCGGCTGTGAGCACATCCTCCGGTTTTGCTTTCAACAGTTCGATGCTCTGCTGCTGTTCCTGCTCACGCTGTTCTATATCGGCCAGCAGTCGGCGGTTCTTCTCCATCAGCACCTTGTTGTAGGTATAGGCGCGGCGTAGCAGGTAGGCGATGAGCAGGATGATGATGACGGCGCTGAAAAGTATGATGTGATAGATGGTGGCCCGCGCCTCTGACTCCTCTAAGGCCAGGTCCTTCTCGTGCGTCTGGTAGATGACAGCCAGCTCGGCAGCATCGTTCTGCTTCTGCCATGCCAGGGCGGAGTCGATAGCGGCAAACGTCTTATCGGCCAACGCCAGCGCCTCGGCATCATGTCCGGAACGGCGGTTAGCCATATAGCGTGGGGCAAGGCTCACGCTGATGACATCAAAGGTGAAGGCAGAGCTGTCAATGGCTGCGAAGGTGGTATCAAGGCGGTCAAACATGTCGGCGGCCTCGGCATAGCGGCCAGCGGCCATGAGATAGGCGGTGGCTGTCTCGATACACGACGGGTTTTCGAGCTGATCACGCGGTATGTTGGCAAAAACGGCGGCGGCTTCATTGGCCTGGCCCGTAGCCAGCAGGTATTGCGCCTTGTACAGCGCCAACAGTCCGTTGTGCTCTAGGATAATCAGTGAGTCGCCAACGCCTAGTCGCTCACAGGCACGTAATTCCTCCTCGTAGTGGCCAAGCCACTTCCCTGCCTCTTCGTATTCTCCCATCTCGAAGAATGACAAGAAAATGTTGTTGCATAGAATGGCCAGGTTAAAATCGCCCTTCTCCTTGCCGCCCAACACGTTCAGCTGCTGCTCATAGGCTTTGCCGAAGGTCTGTTTCGCGGCCTCAGGCATCGCCAGGTGCAACTGACACTGTGCCATCAGAGCGTGTAGGAAAGCTTTTTGTGAGCCGGGAAAATCGTCATTGCCCTCCGATTTATTCAGTATTTCATTAATGACGGTCAGCGCACCCTCCATGTCGCCCCGCTGAATAAGCATACAGGCATAGCGGTAGCCCGCGTCGCCATAGATATCCCATGCCTGCGAGGGGTCATTTTTCAGTATCTCATAGGATTTTCGATAGTACAGCTCTGCTATCCGCATCTGGTGCCGCTGGAAGTCATACTCCATGCCCAACTCATGATAGTGCCGCGCCGTCCATTGGGCCTCGGTCATCTTCTCCTCGCCGGCACCAGCTTGTTTCCCAGTACAACCCAAAATGGTCAGCACTGCGCATAATAATATGAGGTAAAGGGAGTGTCGCATATTTTAAAAATTTCGCTGCAAAGGTACACATTATCTTTCAATTATTCATCGTTTCCCTCGTAAAATATGCAAAAAGCGAGCGAAGATGCGCGTTTCGCTATCATCGCTCGCCATTATTGTCGCCAAAATAAATTTATTGGCCAGTGGTGCAGTACTGAAGGGCACGCTCCAACTGAGTGTCACGACCAGTGCTTTTGTAGAGCGTCACGTCGAAGTCCACTTCGATGTCAGGGGTAAGACCTACGCCCTCGAGGATTTGCCCCTCCTTGGTCACGGTGGTCATATGGGGGATATAGAGCCAGACAGGGGTCTTGCCACGTTCGCCGATAATGCCGGAATAGTTCTGATAGTATACGCTGGGGTCCGTAACGAGTGAGCACAGACCGCCATGGGTGCGCTTGCCGATGAGCATGCCGTTGGGCAGCTGCTGACAACCCAGGGTGGTCATCTCCGCCATGCTGACGGAGCCGCAGTTGCCGAGCATGATAATCGGTTCGGTGATGGTCTCGTGGGCTGTCTCAAGGGTCTTTACCTTAAAGGGTGACAGCGGCGAGTAGTCGTAGCGGCCCAAGCCACGCTTGAAACGTGAGAATGATACCTCGAAGTCGCCGCTGGGCAACATACTTCCCAACACGTACTGGAAGTCGTTGAGCATGCCACCGCCATTGTTGCGCACGTCAATGATAACGCCCTTGAGCTGGCCGCTGGCATGGAGTTCCTGTACCTTGTCGAACCACGCCTGCCATGCCTGACGCACCGTCAGGGCGAGTAGCTGGATGGCCGCATCTTTCCCACCGAAGATTGCCTTGAAATAATCGTCATCAAGATAGGGCGTGAGGTAAAAACCGCTGAAGAAGAAGTAGGCGATGTTGTTCTTGAAGAGGGCATACTTGGCGCTAACGGCATAGTCGCCGAAAGCATCGCTCGGTATGAGTCCGGGAATCTCGAGATGCTGGTTGGCGGCTAACAACTGGTCGTACATCTGAATACCAGTCTCCGTATCAAGACCATTGACCAGCTGGTTGTATAAATTGTCGAAGTCTTTGACGAAATCCTGCAGCGCATGCTTCTGGTAGTCCTCCAAGGCAGGGTCGTTGACATGGGCCTTTGCCCACTGATAGCCGATACCGGGAGTCGTATAAACTGTCATGAAGATACCTGTGAATTGAGTATCGGCATCTTTGTACTCCAGAATCTGGTCGCCAGTGCCGCCATACTGAGTGGGGAGATAGGCTGACAGATAGTGTGTGGTATTCTCCTTAGCCTCATAGTCATCGCGCTGCTGGTCGCGTGTGTTGCTAGGAGAGACCAGGACGGAGCCGCCCGTCTGGTGGTTTTCCATCTGTGCGGCAAAGTGGCCATCGTGCAGGGGTGCCAAGGTTTCTTCGAGCAGTTTCCTGAGTTCGTCATCTGTGACGTCGTCACGCTTGTCGAGGGCCTCATACTTGGGCAGGAACTCGTCGTAGACGGCATCCCAGTCAAGCCCCAGGCTGCGTTCATAGTCCCAGATGCCATAGTTCTGGTCGAGGGCTTTCCACATCACCTTGAACTTCCCTGCATAGCTTACCTTTGCCTCTTCGAAGGCCAGTCCGTCGTTGAAGGCATAGTTCTGTACGGCGTCGCTCTCTTCGCGACAGCTGGTGACCATCACCAGCAGGAGCATCGCTCCTAAAATCATTATCTTATTTTTCATAACTTTTCAACTTTAAACTTTCAACTTTCAACTTTCAACTTTCAACTTTCCACTAAAAGAAGTACATCACTCCTGCCTGCAGTCCCAGCGTAGAGTGGTAGCGCTTGTCCTTGAAGTGGGGCTGTTCCTTGCAGAAACTGGTGGTGCTGTAGTAGTAACGGGCCTCCACCTGAGCGCCCCAACGCTTGGCAAAGCGGTACTCCAGTCCCAGGCCGCCCACGAAGCCGCAGTCCCAGCGCTGGTCGCGGTCTTTGTCGAACTCCACCTTCTCGTCGAAGGAATAGGTATAGTCCGAGACATTATTGACGTCCGTGCCCTTGCGATGGCTGTTGAGCCAGTAGCCGCCATAGACACCGACGTTGCAGAATCCACGGAGCTTCTCACCACCGAAGCCAAACGATGCCATAACCGGCATCAGGAGATAGTTGTTCGTGTACTTGTAGTCCTGGTCGTCAAAGACAACACGTGTCTGACGATAGTTCTTCTGCGTCCAGTCCAGTTCGGCACGCACACCCAGCCAGTCGTTGAAGTCGTACTGTCCCATCATACCGAAGGTCACACCGTAGCGGTCCTTGTACTCCAGGTCGGTCATGTACTGCTTGTCAATGGTGGGATGGTTGTAGGACAGTCCTACGTTGGCACCTACACGCCACTGGGCAAAGGCCAGCGTCGGCAGCATCAGTGCCAGGAAAGTAATAATTTTTTTCATCGGATTTAAATTTTAATTCTTAACTCTTAACTCTTAATTCTTCGCTCGGCTTTGCCACTTGGCTCAGCCAAGAACTCTTAACTCTTAACTCACTTATAGTACTCGCTAATGATGGTGCTCAGGTTGTCCAAGTTCCAGAAATTATGATAGTAGTATAAGGTATAATCGTGGCCCTCATATGGGATTGTTATATCTTTGATGTAGTCTATCGTCACATGCGGAGTGATGCCGTCGTTGATGTTCTCCCAGTTCGCATTGCTCAGACGGGCACATGCTGATGATATCTGGTAATAGAACCCGTCGGCAGTGCGATGAGCACCGACGGCACAGCTGCCGCCCCCACTCTTCTGTCCGGCGATGAGCAGTCCCGCATCCTTGCAGAGGGATGGGTAGAGGTTGCCGCAAGAGAAAGAGACTGGTGAAGTGATGATGCAGAAGTTCAGGTCGTAGTGAACGTCCTGGTCTTGAGCATCATACTTGCCGTCGAAGTTGCGGTCTACATCGTAGTACCACGTCCTCTTCTGGCCGGTGAGCACGTTATAGGCACGGAAGAAGCTCTGGTCGAACATCAGCGAGGTCATGGCCACCACGACATCCGACGAGCCACCGGTGTTGACACTCAGGTCGAGTACGAAGTTCTTCACCTCAGGATCGGCAGCAGCCTGCTCCAGCGCATCGAGGAAGATAGCCATCGGGTCTTCAGGACTTGTGGCCACCGTGGGGCGCGGTCCCTTGCCCTGATAGTAGTTATTCCAGGCCGCTTTGTCGTTACGTGCAAAATTGTCGAAATGACAGATGGCGGTATTCCCTTTCTTGTGATAGGTGTTCTTGTCGCCAAAGAACATCTCGCGTGAAGGAAGGGTCAGATTCATTACCTGCAGAGACGTCCTATTTCTGACTATCGTGACTCTTTCATTATAATAGCTGTAGAGCGAGGGATATTTCTCGGCGAATGACGTGCTGGGCTTGCCATACCATATCTTTGTGTGACCGCCGTCGTAGAGGTAGGCATAGAGCATACACATGCCGTCGGCATAGTCGTCGATGTTCGCAGACAGCAGCAACTGCTTCACTATCTGTCCGTCAGCATTGGCCTCGAGCGTCTTGTCCAGACCTTTCTCCTGGATGGATTTCTCGAAGTCGGAACCCGTAGGCATGCCATAGAAATGGTCGATGGTGAAGCAGAGCTCGGCATAGTTATAGGCGACCATATCGGCCTTGCGTTCCTTGTTCTTCATCAGATTCTCCATCAGGAAGTCGCTATCAAAGCCGCCGATGCCGTTATCCCCATCATCGTCTTTACTGTCATAGACCACCTTCTCGCCGTTACAAGCGGCATTATGGCCATAGAGGTCGGCATAGAGGTCGGCCAGCGTGGCAAAGGGGAAATAGACCATCGTCTCTTCGCCTCGCAGATTGATGCCGTAGGAGCTATAGTCGAAGGTCAGAGCCGCTGAGCCACCGCTGAGTGTCTGACGGTTGAAGCGGACATAGGGAAGGCCGTCGTAGTAGGCATTCTCCATGCCTGCCTGTACCAGTCCCATCTGGTTGGTAAAACCCATGAAGTCATCAAAGGCACAGGTCTCGTCAATGGTGTTCACCGTCAGCGTGCCGCCAGCGTTCTTCAGTCTATAGGTGGCTCCGCCTGTCTTCGTCACGCTGACTGTCGTGCCAGGTACCACGATGTTTTGGAAATCTGCCACAGAGATGTAGGGCACCGAGGGCATGTCCTCGTAGAAACGGATGGCCACGGTACCACTATTGCTGCCGTCACGGTTCACCGGCACCATCTTCACAGTATATGCCGTCTGGTCGTCAGGATTCGTTTCCTGCTGCGTCGAGTTGTCATTGTCGTCGGTACAGGCGGTGAAGCCCAGCGTTACGATGGCCATTGCCATCATATAGAAAATCTTTCGCATTTTTGTTTATTATTGATTTAAAATTTTATTTTGTTGTCTCGAATTCAACAGCAAAGATAGTTAATTGGATCATTAATTACCAGTACGGATGTACTGCAGAGCACGGTCGAGCTGGGTATCTTTGCCAGTGGCATTGAACGTTGCCCCGTCCAAATCGACCTCGATGTCGGGCGTGATGCCTTCACCCTCAATAATCTTATGGTCGAGTGTGAACGTTGCCACCGAGGGTAGATAGACGTGGACTGAGGTCTTTCCACGCTCACCAATGTGACCCATATAGTTGTTGGTGAACGGTGTGTTGTCCGACGTTAATCCACAAATACCACCTTTGGACCGTTTACCGATATGGGTACCGTTCTCCATGTTCTTGACGACGAGAGTGGTTATCTCGGCCATACTCAATGATTTGCAGTTGGTCATGACGACTACGGGCTCGGTGATTACCTCATGCACAGCGGCCGGCATTGTCTTCAGATAATTGAGTGTCAGAGTGGAGTAGTCGTAACGTCCGGTGCCACGCTTGAAACGGGAGTAACTAAACGGAACGCCACCTTCGGGCAGCAGTGAGCCAGTGATGTAATAGCCATCGTCCTGAAAGCCGCCGCCGTTGCCGCGCAGGTCGATGATGACACCACCCAGGGTACCAGCCTTATGCAACTGCTGAACGGTGTCGAACCATTTTTTCCATACTTCTCCTATGGCTTTCATATGCTTCTGGGTGATGGGATTGCTGACATTGAGATACTGTTTGGAGGCACTTTCTACCATATAGGCAGTAAGATTGAAACCACTGAAGTGGAAATAGGCGATGTTACCCTTCAGCAGGGCGAACTTGATATCAATACCCATGGTAGAGAATCCAGGATCGAAATATTCCAGTCCAGGTACATGCAGCGATTCGTACGACTTGACCACCTCGTTATAACGGTCGACTGACAATCCCGCTGCAATCGTTTTTAATTCCGTCTTGAGGCTTTCCAGAGAATCCAGCCTGAGCGTCTGAGCAGTGGTGGGATTGGGCAAGGCACTGAGCTGGTCAATCTGTGTGTTTATCCAGTCAAGACCTATTCCCTTATTGTAGTAGACAGGATATATTAGCCCAGTAACCTTTGTGGAATGTTCCGCCACGATGGGATCGCCATTGCTGTCGGTCTCCACCTCACCATTGGCCACCTGTGAATAGTACTTCAACGAGGGGTTGTATTTCGAGGCAATCTCATAGTCGTCATGCTTCACGACACGGTCCTCGCTAGGCAGATACACCACTTCTTGGGTACCCGTCTTGTGGTTTTGGAAGATCACGGCCAAGTGGCCGTCGTGAAGCGGTGAGCATACTTTGCGTATCAGTTCCTTCAACTCTTCGTCGGTGACGGTCTCCTTCTTGTCGAGAGCCTCGAACTGCGGCAGGTATTCATCGTAGACGGCATCCCAGTCAAGGCCATATTCGTCCTCATAGTCCCAAAGGGCATAATACTGGTTCAGTCCGTTCCACATGATCTTGAACTTCTCGGCAAAGCAGCTGTCGGCATTGCCGAAAGCCATTAGGTCGGGGTGGTCATAGGTCATCAGTTTGTCGGTCTCTTCACGGCAGGATGAGAATGTCATCATGAGGAGCATCACTCCCAACATCATTATCTTATTCTTTTTCATCATCGTATCCTCCTCATTTAGAAAATATAGTTAATACCCAGTTGGACGGCCGTGGTAGAGTTATAGCGGTAGTCCTTGTTCCTCATATACTGCTTGGTGGTGCTGGTGGTGCTGTAGTAATAGCGCACCTCGGCCTGAGCAGCCCAGTGGTTGGTAATGAGATACTCCAAGCCGATGCCGCCCACGAGACCGCAGTCCCAACGCTGGTCGCGCTTGTCGTAGAAGTCCACCTTCTCGTCGAACGAGAAAGTCCTGGAAGAGAAACTGTTCCGGTCAGAACCTTTGCGATGGCTGTTAAGCCAGTAGGCACCATAGACACCCAAGTTGCAGAAACCACGCAGACGCTCTCCGCCAAAGCTGAACGAAGCCATCACCGGCAGTTGCAGGTAATCGTTGGTGAGTTTATAGTCCACATCACTATACACTACGCGCGAGTGGCGATAGTTCTTCTGCGTCCAGTTCAGGTCGGCACGCACGCCCAACCATTCGTTGACGTCATACTGTCCGCTTACGCCTAAAGTAATACCCCAACGGCCATCGACTTTGTAGTCGGTCATGTACTGTTGGTCCATGCTGAACACATTGTAGTCTGCACCACCAGTCACACCAACCCTCCATTGGGCCTGTGCCGTGGTGACCATCAAAAAGGCTACGAGAGCCATCAAAAGCTTTTTGTTCATTTTTTTGTTTATTATAAAATGGGCGATTAGAGCAACCAATACCGACCAGACGTCAAATTATCCCAGTCTCTCATAGCTTTTTCAAAACCTGCAGGTATTGTTCCAGTCGGAACTTTCCTTCCTCCTGCGATCTCGTCGAGTTCGTCGTCCGACAATTCTTTCCCGGGCGTGATTGCACCTGCCTCCTTGAGTTCGTCGTAGAGGGCCTTCACTTCTTTCATTTTCTCTGCGAGCAGTTGCTTCTTCTGCTCAATCTGTTCCTGTGTCATTGTTGCCATAATTCTTTGTTTATTTGTATATTATAGTTTATTGTTCTTTGTGACTTTCAGCCTCCCGGAACATCCGTTCACCATCAGAAAGAAAATCCTTTTCATTTGCCTTATGCCTGGTTTTTATTTCTTGTTGTAGGCCTTGTAACTCTTTTCCCAAACCTTTGACCTTTCCACTTCAGGAAGTCTTACCTTGGACACAAGAATAGTAAAGCTGTAAAGCAGTGAATCGGGCTCCTCGATAGCATTGGCAATCTGGTCGAAGAAAGCCTCATTATATCTGTCCAGGTCTGTCTCAACATTCCAAACCTCATTGACATCCTTGATGGCATCCTTGACATTCAGCACAACCTTTGTCCTGAAGTCGTTGGTCTTTTCCCTCAGTCTTTCCACTGTAGCGCTGTCTGCAGCCGTCTTCAATGAATAGAGTGAGTCCCTGAGGGCCTTCATGGCCTCCGTATCGTATTCTGAGTCAAACAATATCGTGGCGTAGGGCGTCGTGAAGCTCTTTCCTGCTGTCAGGCTTGCCACCTTCACCGTCTTACCGTACTCGCCATTATTACCATAGAGCGTGTAGGTCAAAAGGAGGCTCTGCACGTTAGAATATTGCGCAATCACTTCCTCACAGGCAGCTTTCATCTGGGTGTCCTGATTACTGGTGTAGGTCTTCTTGTAGATACTGCCTTCCAATCCTACAGCCCTGTTCAAGGCGGCCTTCAGCGTTGCGACCTCCGTATCGTAATAACCATAGGAAGTTGTCAGGTCGAACTCCACCCAATACTGGTAGGCGCCAGCCACGGGCGACGTCGGAGTGTCATCATCACCACAGGCGGTGAATACTGTTGTTGTCACTGCGCAGCACAGGATGGCTGCTAAGGTTGCGAGCTTGCTTTGCGCTCTCTTAATCGAATTTTTCATTGTTGTTTATTTTTGATTTAAAAATTTAGTTCTCGAATTCAGGTGCAAAATTAGGCTCTTTTCAAGAAACGACAGTCCCACGGTAGGAAAATATAGTCTCAAAACGTGAAAAAGTAAAGCCCGGCAGGAATTGCCAGGCTTAAAAATCTCGATGAAATAGGTGATTTTTATCATTTCTTCGCTATCCTTCGTGTTCAAAGAAAGAAAAAAAGCCGAGCGCGTTTCTTAATAATAGTTTTTGTTTTTATCTGTTTCTCATGAAAGGAGGCGGCAGCGGCTGCAAGGGTATCCCCTCCTTCTTTCTTCTATCTCTTACAATCCAGTCGCGGGCCCACCCAAGGTTATCAACCTTTTTCGAATAATCAGGGCGTGACTCGTAATGATATTGAGACGTCAATTTCTTTTCCTTATGACGAAACATGATTGATTGGCTATTGGAGGTATCCTTATCCTGCTTGTTGTCAAAGGACATCTGCATCAGGTTCGGCTTGGAATGGTGATACAAGCTCATGTCAAAATCAACGGTCAATGGCGGAAGCATAGGAAAATGGTCTGAATACTTCCATGAGATGGCTGGAGTTGTCTGTGCCATCGCCATTGTGCAACAAAAGAAGACCGTGAGCAACAGTATTCCTGCTTTTCTCAATTCCATACGCATTATGTTTTAAAAATGATACTTACCATAATTGTAACCGCTTCTCCTTGGGGATGAAGAGCTTGTCGCCTTCCTTGATGCCAAAGGCCTCGTACCAGGCGTCGATGTGGGGCAAGGCCGCGTTGACGCGCCAGCGGCCCTGGGAGTGGACGTCACTGGTGGTGCGACGGCGCAACTCAGCGTCGGTGATGTTTTGTGCCCAGATGCTGGCGTATGACAGGAAGAAACGCTGGTCGGCAGTGAATCCGTCGATGGTGGCGGGCGGTGTCTCGACGGCATTGTGGTAGGCCGTCCATGCCACCTGCAGGCCACCGTGGTCGGCCAGATTCTCGCCCAACGTCATGCGGCCGTTGGCGTGCAGACCCGGCAGCAACTCGATGGCGTCGAAGAAGTCGGCAAACATGTCGGCCTTCTCCTTGAACTTCGCGGCATCTTCGGGTGCCCACCAGTCGTGTAAGTTACCGTCCTGGTCGTAGAGACGCCCCTGGTCGTCGAAGCCGTGGGTCATCTCGTGGCCGATAACCACGCCAATGGTACCGTAGTTGACGACATCATCGGCCTCCATGTCGAAGAAGGGCGGCTGCAGGATGCCGGCCGGGAAGCATATCTCGTTGGTAGTAGGTTCATAGAAGGCATTGACAGTCTGTGGATTCACTCCCCATCGAGTGGGGTCCACGGACTTGCCTGCACGGCGCTTGACATTCTCCGCATTCCAGAAGCGGGTACACTGGGCGGCGTTCTCCACATACGACTTGCTGTTATCGATGTGTAAGGCGCTCATGTCGGTCCACTTATCGGGGTAGCCCACCTTCACGATGAAGGCGTCGAGCTTCTCCTTGGCTGTCGCTTTGGTGGCAGCGCTCATCCAGTCCTGTGCGTCGATGCGTTGTGCCAGGGCCACCTGCAGGTTGCTGACTAACTTAAGCATACGCTCCTTGGCGGCGGCAGGGAAGTACTTCTCGACATACAACTTGCCTATTGCCTCGCCCAGCAGTGCGTCCATTTGCGTAGAGACGCGCTGCCACAGGGGATAGTCCTGCTGACGGCCCGACATCACGCGCCCGTAGAAGTCGAAAAAGATGGCCTCCGTGGCATCGTCCAGGTATTCGGCGTATTGTCCGATTTCCGTCCACTCCATGTAGTCGCGGTACTCGTCGGCAGTCATCGTTGCCATCAACTGTTCTACACCGGCACAGAAGTCGGGCTGACACACCACAAGTTGCTGAATGCAATCCGACGGGACGTTCATGGCGCTCATCAGTTTCTCCAGCTGGACATGGGGATAGGCGGCATTAAACTGAGCCAGCGACATCTTGTTGTAGTTGGCCTCGGGGTCGCGCAGTTCGGTCTGCGAGCGGCTCACCTTGGCCAGTTCTGTCTCCATATGCATGACGTTCGCCATCTTCTGCGAGGCCTCTTGCTCGGTGAATCCAAGGTGCCGGAACATCTTGACGATGGTCTGTTGGTAGGCCTCGCGGATGTCGGCGGTGGCGGTGTCGAGGTAGTACTCTTTCTGCCCCATCCCAATGTCGCTCTGTCTCACCTTCAGTATATACCGCGTGGCGTTCTTCTCGTCGGCAGCAAAATAGGTAGCGAGGAATACGTAGAAGTTCTCCGGTATCAGTTGCAGGTGTATCTGGAACAGCTGCTCCACCGTGGTGGCCTGCTCCATCTGTCTGATGATGCCCATCAGCGGCTCCACGCCCTGCTCGTTGCGGCGCTGACTGTCCATGGCCATGCGGTAGAGGTCGGCCAGCTTCTGTTCCGTGGAGCCGTCGGCAAAACTGCCTGTCTGCAGGTCATCGAAGATGGCCTTGAGGCGCACCTGGTTGTTCTCTAACAACTGTTCTACTTTGCCGTAGCGCGAATAGGCTGCAGGAAGAGGATTATTTTTTATCCAGCCGCCGCAGGCATACTGATAGAAATCATCGCCAAGACGGACGGACGTGTCGAGGTTCGACATGTCAATGCCCGACGGCTGCTGTCCCTGTTGCGTGGGATTATCATCATTGTCAGAGCAAGCCGCGAAGCCCAGCATCATGATGGCCACTGTCATCAGAAAGAAATACTTTCGCATTGTTATATATATTTTTATGGTTATAATTTATTATAGTATTCCTGCTTTACGCATCTTCTGACGCTGCTCTTCGTTCTGGCGGATGAAGCGCTCGATGAAAACGTTTTGGTCGCCAATACGCCAACGCTGGTATATGATGATGGCCACGAGCACCAGCACCACCACGATGAAGGCGGCGGCCAACGCAACTGTGAAGATAAGTGTCATATCCATAAGCTTCGCACACATTATTTGTGTGCAAAATTAGGCTGTTTCCAGGAAACAACAGTCCCACGGTAGGAAAATAAAGTCTCAAAACGTGAAAAAGTAAGCCTGGCAGAAATTGCCAGGCTAAAACTATTTCGATGAAATGGGCGTTTTTTGTTATTTCCACTTTATCTTTCTCATTTTTGCCAACAACAACCCGATGGCGACGGCGAGGGTGCAACCTACGGTATCGGCGGCAAAGTCGAGCCATTCGCCAGAACGGGTGGCGGTACACTGTTCCTGCACAATCTCGATGATACCGCCCATGACCAGATTTTTTACCTTCCATATTGGTTACCAAATCTTCACGCGGTCTTCAGGCTTGAGGTACAGTTTGTCCGTCGGCTGAACGTCGTAGAGGCGGTACCAGTCGGCTTGCAGGCGCATCATGCCGTTGATGCGGTTGTGGTGTAGAGAGTGGATGTCTCTCTTGTCGTGCATCTCCTTCAGTTTTTCGAGCGATCGCTCATAGTCATCCTTATAAAGCTGTGCGTAGGCCAGGAAGAACTTCTTGATTTGCTCGTCGAACTGCTCACCGCTGAAGCCCTGCTCTGCCAGTCGCTGCTTATAGCATTCCAAGGCAAGCTCCACACCACCGTAGTCGGCCATGTTCTCATTGAGTGTATGCGCACCGTCGCCGGGCTGTCCCGGATAGTCCTCCATTTGGTTGAAGAGTTCAACCAAGGCATTCTGCTTCTCATGGAAAGCCTGCTTGTCGGCCGGTGCCCACCAGTCGCGTAGTTTTCCGTCGGCATCAAACCCAGAGCCACCATCATCGAAACCGTGGCAGAACTCGTGACCGAAGCAGGTGGAGGTGGCATAAATGATGGCCTCACTCAACTGGCTGTCGAAGCGGGGACGAGTAATCCACGAAGGCAGGATTATCAAGGAGTTGCCTGGTCGTAAATAGAACGCATTGTCTAAGATGAACTGTGAACTTGTAGCAAAGTAGTCCCAGCCAATGTCATCAAGATTTCTGCCTATCATCTTCTTGGCAACAGCTACCGAGTGCTGACGCAGCTGGGTGGCTGCTGCCAGCAGACAGTCGCCGTCTGCCTCGGGCGTCAGGTCATTGTTCCACTTATCGGGATAGCCAACGTAGAACTTCATGGCTTCAGCCTTATGACGGGCTTCGGCCTTCGTGGAAGCGCTCATCCAGTCTAGGTTTTCAACGCGCTGAATGAACACCTGGCGCATCTTCTCCAGAATGTCCAGACACTGGTGTTTGTAGATATTCTCGTAGCCACACGCTTCTGTCAGGATGCGGTACTTATAGTATTTATTGTAGTGAAGCAGGTTGTTCAGGATGGTAAGGCGATTGGTCTGTCCGGTCAGTTTGGGAACGCAGAAGGCATCTTGACTGATAACATTATATATCATATAGTCACGGAAGAGTGGAACCAGTTCCGGCTGCTGACTAGCACTTGCAAACAGAGTGATACAGTTCATAGGCAAGGGTAAGACTCTTTCTTCTCTGATATCTCCCTCGTCAATACCCATCAGTGCCCCCACTTTTATCTTGGCATTCATTGACTCATCTTCATCGTTCCCTCTGGTTGCAGCGAGTTGTGGGCGATTCAGAAGCTCTATGTTGACGATTATAGAGAAAACCTGCATCTCCATCGTTTCCACCTTCGTGGCATTCTCGCTGATTTGGGTAATGCGCTCTTCAGAATAGTCAAAGTGACGCAGTGCCTGGCAGTAGGATAACACTTTCTCGGGCAACCGTTGTACTTCATTCTTCCCCATCACGGTATCCATCTCCGCCGTCTTTGCTCCAGTAAGCATTATGTTTAAAATGTTCTTTCCAGTACTATTACTGACATATGGTGCCAGACGAACCAGCGGACTATAGCCCAACTGATGCAACTTAGCAAAGGCATCATACAGTTGGTCGGCAGTCTCTATCTGCTCCAGCATCTGCAAACGCTCTTTGAGCAGGGCTGCGCTGCGGCTGTCGTCCGACATAGCATCATCGACCAAACTGCGCAGCCGCACCAACAAGGGGTCGTTGCCGGTGGTCAGCGTCTTGACGAGAAGTGCCTGATTATTCTCACGTATTTGCTGGAAGAGAGAGGGCGCAGGGTCGTCACTGTCAAGCCACTTACCAAGGGCGTAGCGATAGAAGTTGTCGCCCGGTCGCACCGTATTATCAATCTCACTATCGTAGGTGAATGGCTTGTCATCAGTCACCACCACTGGGTTGTCATCGTTGTCACTGGTGCAGGACGTCAGCACCGTCATTGTCATCATCAGCGTTAAGGCCGCTGTCGCCATCAAAAGTTTTTTCATTCTCTTAGTATTACAATTTATTTTTGTGAACTGTCGTTGCTGTATTTATTGTTTATTGAAGTTTCAAGTACATAAGGGTCAGGTCGTCGCTGGGCTCGGCTCCGTTACGGTGCTGTTCCACAGCCTCCTTCATCATGCCAATCAGCTGGTGGGAGTCGAGCGACTGTGCGTCGGCCATCAACTCCAACAGGCGGTCATCGCCAAAGAGTTCGTGCTGGGTGTTCTCGGCCTCGTTCAGGCCGTCGGTATAGACGAGCAGCTGATGATTGCGGATATCTTCAATACTTTCGCCATAGAAGGGAGCGCCCTCCAACACACCAATCATCTGATTAACATACTGCATCTTCAAGAACTGACCGTCATACACAGGCGCATTGTGGCCGCAGTTGCAGAAGTCGAGGCGACCTGTGTCGAGATGTAGCAAACCGATGAACATGGTGACGAACATAAAGCTGTCGTTGCCTTCTACCAATTCATTGTTCATGCGTGTGGCAATGTCGGCTGGCATCATTCCCTCGGCGGCGAGGGTGCGGAAGAGGCGGGCCGACTGTGCCATGAAGAGCGAGGCGGGAACACCCTTGCCCGAGACGTCGCCCACGCAGAAGTAGAGCATGTCACCCTGAAGGACATAGCCGTAGAGGTCACCACCCACCTCCTTGGCGGGTGTCATCTCCGCATACATATCAAGACCTTTGCGCTCTGGGAACACGCCCGGCACCATCGACATCTGGATGTTGCGGGCGATGCGCAGTTCGCTCTCGATGCGCTCCTTGGCGGTAGTCGTCTCCTCTAGTTGGTCGTAGGCTGTCTGGAGTTCCGTGTGGGCGGTCTCCAACTTCTCGTGCGCCGTCTCCAACTGCTGGTG
>Ga0310786_10006376_pt1 | contig 15705 bp, 14 predicted proteins | sample AusTroGonzalo_MG_FD_203881 | JGI IMG/M metagenome (GOLD analysis project Ga0310786, IMG submission 203881) | Bovine rumen microbial communities from tropical cattle in Woodstock, Queensland, Australia - Gonzalo_03 (v2) (version 2) | ecosystem: Host-associated > Mammals > Digestive system >... | reverse complement strand
GGTTGTTTCGATTTTGCTGGTTATTTATTCTTTTGTTGCTGACTCCAGAAAGGTTATGATTTTATTGCTTTTGATTATGCCAGTGGCATCTAACAATAGTATTGTGGGTAATGTTTCTTTGACTATAGTGATGGTTATGGCGAATACGGTAAAGAATTGTCTTTTTTTCAAAAAAAATAGCGGTGATGATAAGAAAAATGGCCCTAGTCGTACCTGGCTTTTTTATGCCTTGTTACTACTACTATATTCGTTGTCTGTTTTTTCTTTTATGGGCGTAAAGGAACAACTTATTTATACGGTTAAGTTGGTGGCATATTTGTTATTTATCAAACAATATATAGTGGAGTGTGTCCAGTGCGGACAATCATATGGTGATGTCTTTTCATCTATAATAAGGTATCTTGGTATTGGAATGATAATCTCATTGGTTTGTGCTGCTTTTTCTGGGAATCTATTTGATGGTGTATCTAGGTTTTCTTTTGGTGATTTATCTCTTGCTAATACAACTGGGATACAGAGCTCTTTTGTTGTTATTGGGTTAGTATTAATATGGTTTATGAAAAAGAGTAGAAAAATTGATTATGTTATTGCCTTGGTTTGTATAGTGATTTCTTTCGCTACGGTTTCGAGGACTGCTGTTATAATGCTGGTTGTGGCTGCGTTTCTGTTTTTGGTTGCTCTTATTATTCAAGGGCGATTTGTTATTGTGTTTACAATGGTTGGCTTATTGTTGGCAGGTGCATTTGTTTTACTGCAAGTACCTGCAGTCAGTTCGAGTCTTGAGTCTGTCTATGATCGATTCCAGGCGGATGATATATCAAATGGTAGGTATGAAATATGGGATTTGACAATCGAGGAAATGTCGGCAAATAAAAAGATTTTTGCCTTTGGTGCCGGTGATTATTATAATCTAGATTTTAAATTTGGAAAAAGAGACGACTCTATGGCTGCGCATAATTTTGTTTTGGAGACATGGGTGATATATGGAGCTGTTGGAATCATTATTGTTATTTTACTGTTATTATTTTTCATTAAAAATGTCGTGTTTGCTGGTAGTCGAATTGAAAAAAAGAGTGTGATTAAAAGGATTTATGTTTTGATTCCGTTATTATCGCTTCTTTTAGGATTGCTTTATTCGCATCATTTTATTGGAAATTCAAATATAATACTGTTTGTGGGGGCTTTTATTCCAATTATGATTTGTAGAACCACTAACGGGGGCGCTGGATTAAAAAATGAGAAGTAAGAGAGCTTTTTATACTGTAGTTAGTAATATTATTCTGCAATTGGTAATTTTGGCCAATGGCTTTATTGTTCCTAAAATAGTTATAAATAACTATGGATCCGATGTTAATGGCTTGATAGCGAGTATTACTCAATTTTTGGGTTATATTACGCTTTTGGACTCTGGTTTTACGGCAGTGATTAAGTCGCAATTATATAAGCCTTTGGCCGATAAATCAAAAGAGAATATTTCACGAATAATTAAGTCGTCAAATAAATTCTTTAGAACTATAGCGTTTGTCTTTATTGTTTATATTGTTGCATTATCCTTCCTATATCCATTGCTGGTTGATTCGAGCTTTGATTATCTTTTTACGTTTGGTTTAGTGATAATATTATCAATTTCTATGCTATCCGAGTATTATTTTGGGATGACATATAAGATCCTGCTTCAAGCTGACCAAAAAAGTTATATAGTTTCTTTAATCCAAATTATTGTTTATATAATATCAATTGCGGCAATAGTTATTCTTTCCAAGATGAACGTTTCGGTTACTGTTTTGAAGCTTGTAACATCAGTGATATTTGTTATAAGGCCGCTTCTTCAGAATTTTTATGTTAGAAAACATTACAGAATTGATATTAATATAGATGGAAATTATAAGATTAAGAATCGATGGGACGGTTTAGCTCAGCATATAGCATCTGTTATACATTCGAATACCGATATCGTAGTACTAACAATTTTTACCAATTTGAAAGAGGTATCGGTCTATTCGGTGTATTATTTAGTGGTAAAAGGGATTAAATCGATAATGCAGGCATTTACAAACGGCTTTGATGCGACTTTTGGTGATATGATTGTTAGAAATGAGAGAGAGGGCTTAAATAGGCGGTTTTCTGCCTACGAGACTTTATATAACACTATTAGTGTTATTGCTTTTTCTGCAGCGATTGTTCTTATAACTCCGTTTATTTCTGTGTACACAAGCGGAGTAGAGGATGCGGATTATTGTAGGCCATTGTTTGGCGTCCTTATAGTCATTAGCGAGTATATTTGGGTAATTAGGCAACCATATAATGTCTTAACAAAAGCGGCTGGGCATTTCAAAGAGACGCGTAAAGGTGCTTGGATAGAATGTATTACTAATATTGTAGTGTCCATAATTCTCGTTAGACAGTTTGGGATTATCGGTGTAGCGATTGGAACGATAATTGCGATGCTTATACGGGCAATTGAATTTATGTATCATTCGAATAAATATATTTTATGTCGTTCTTGTAGAGAAAGTTTTATCAGGGTATTGGTTGTTGTTCTTGAGACTGCGGCAATTGTTTTTGTTTGCAATTATTTGCCATTTTTGGAAGGCATTAACTATACTAATTGGATGCTTAACGCCGGCATGGTTTTAGTTGTAGCCATTTCGATTACTATGGTAGTAAACTTTTTTGTATTTCGTCGTGATTTTAAAGAGTTGCTATCTTTTATGTCTAAAATCAAAAAAAAGAAATCGTAAAATGGCCAGTATGGGGTTAGTGTGGATTATTTGCATAATACTAATTTTTGGTTTATAATATGGGGAGAATGATTATTGGCAGGATGATAAATAAAACGAATACTTTGGTAAGATTTCTTCTTATAAAAATACGTTTTACAAAACGTATCAAAGTACAGAATTGTTTTTCTTGTAACATAAAGTCTATAAGGGTTTTTTCCATTCAGAATGGGGGAATTATCAATGTGGGTGATAGATTCAGGACGAGGGAAGGGGTAAAAATTGACGCGAATGGTGGTCGAATAGAGTTTGGCAGCAACTGCGCTATTAACAGGAACAGTATTTGCGTTGCACATAAAGCAATAATAATTGGTAATAATGTATTGATTGGTCCAAATGTTTGTATATATGATCACGATCATTGTTTTGGTAAGGATGGTGTTATGAGTAATAAGTTTAAAGATGGAGAAATAATAATTGGTGATAATGTTTGGATTGGCGCGGGGGCAATTATATTGAGGGGGACTAGAATAGGTAATAATTCAGTAATTGGAGCTGGAACGGTCGTCAAGGGTGATGTTCCGGCTTGTTCTCTTGTCGTTGGTGATAGAAAAAACTCAATACGGAAACTCGATAGGTAACACATGCGACAGAGTGTCTTGTCTTTTCTGGGGGAGAAGAAGTATATTGTTATGTTAAAATTGAATGAGGGGTTTTTGGCTAAATTCCGAAAGAAACATATAAAAAAGAAATCCTTTACTATTATTTCTAATAATTGTTGGGGGGGTATATTTATCGTTTGTTCGGTTCAGAGTATCAGTCTCCAACAGTTGGTCTATTTATCATGCCAGATGATTATTTGAGATTTATAGATAAACTCGAGTACTATATTAATGATTGTAGATTAGAGTTTATAAAACCAAAAGAGTCAAAACATTATAAAGAATTAAACAGCCATAATCGTTTTGGCCAATATCCGATTGGTGTCTTGGGCGACGTTGAGATATTTTTTGTGCATTATAAAAATGAAGAAGAAGCTCGGGAGAAGTGGGAAAGAAGGGCTAAAAGAATAAATTGGGATAATTTGATTATTAAGTTTAATGATCAGAATGGTTGCACGGAACAGCAATTAAATGATTTTAATAATTGCATGAAGTATAAAAAAATGATCTGCTTTACAGCAAAAAAATACCCTGGTAAATATAATGTTCATATGTGGGAATTTAAGAAAGATGGATATGTGGTTGATGATAAGTATTATGTTTTTCAGCACGTTAATTTGAAGAAACTAATAGATGCCTAGCATTATTTCTTATGCTTGTGTTATCTCTGTTTTTATGTTAAACTTTATATGAGATAGTGTTATGAGGAGTAAGGCTCAGGATGTCTTTAATAAGAGAGTGCCCAGGATATTTGCCTTGGTGTTTTTTGATATTATTTCTGTCGTCTTGGCTTCTTTATTGGCACTCTGGGTTAGATTTGACTTTCAGCAGATTCCTAGTGAATACTTTGAGTCAGTAGTCCACTATCTACCTATAGATTGTGCGCTTGTAATTACTATTTTCATTGCTGCCGGGCTCTATACTTCTATTTGGAAGTATGCTTCTATTCCAGAGCTTTTGTCCGTAGTGGGCTCGTGTATTGCTTCAATCTTTCTGATTTTTGTCTATAGAAGCGCATTTTCTTTGCTGGTACCTAGGAGCTATTGGTTCGTTTTTGCGCTATTCCTTATCTTCTTTACTTGTGGAGTACGCTATTCGTATCGCATAGCCCGTGCAGTGCTCCATGCGATTACTAGCGGGAAGCGCTCCAAAAACACTATGATTGTAGGTGGTGGTGATGCGGCGAGGATGCTCATAGATGAGATTAATAGAAATAGTGAGTATTCTGATACCATTGTGCGTTGTATCATTGATGATAATAGACAGAAACTTAATACGCGTCTCCGTGGTGTGCCGATTGTAGGTAATAAAAACTATATCGAAGAAGCAGCAGAGAAATATAAGATTGATCAAATAATTATCGCCATGCCGTCTGCTAGCAAGGAATTAATCTCTAGAATCGTAGCAGAATGCCAGAAGACTAAGTGTGAGATTAAGATTCTTCCATCCATTTATCTTACTATGGATGAGGAAACGAGTAATATCTTCGCCCAGGTGCGCCCGATTAATTATGAAGACTTCCTCGGGCGTGACCAAATCACGGTTAATGACATTGAAATCACGGATAGCCTCACTAATAAGGTGATTTTAGTTACTGGCGGTGGCGGCTCAATCGGTTCTGAGCTCTGCCGCCAAATCGCCAAGGCTGGACCAAAGCTTCTAATAATTTTTGATATTTACGAGAATAATGCGTATGAAATACAGCAAGAATTATATCGTAACTATCCTGGCATTAATATGCAAACTATTGTGGGTTCTGTACGTGACTATGCTAGACTAGAAAAAGTATTCCAAGAGTTCCATCCAGAGCAAGTTTATCATGCGGCTGCACATAAACATGTACCACTGATGGAAGTAAGTCCAAATGAAGCTATCAAAAATAACTGTCTAGGCACATTGAATACGGTGAAACTAGCAGATAAATATGGTGTGAAGAAATTTGTACTTGTAAGTACGGATAAGGCTGTACGCCCTACCAATATTATGGGCGCGTCTAAGCGTATTTGCGAAATGATTATCCAGACCTATGACAGGATGTCTAAGACGGACTATGTAGCAGTGAGATTTGGTAATGTGCTTGGTAGTAATGGCTCCGTAATCCCACTATTCTTGAAACAAATCGAAAGTGGTGGACCAGTGACAGTAACACATAAGGACATTATGCGTTACTTCATGACCATTCCGGAGGCTGTAGGTCTTATCTTGCAGGCTAGTGTGTATGCGGACGGTGGGGAAATCTTCGTGCTTGATATGGGTAAGCCAGTGAGAATTTATGATCTAGCTAAGAAGATTATTCGTTACAAAGGCTTGGAACCGGGTAAGGATATAGAAATTAAGATTACCGGACTTCGCCCTGGTGAGAAACTCTACGAGGAGATGCTAATGGATGAAGAAGGTTTGAAGGAAACTCCAAACAAACTTATTCATATCGGCAAACCGATTGATATTGATAAAGACTTCCTTAAGAATCTAGATAAGCTAATTGAGTCTGCACAGAAGAATAGTGAAGATATCAAGGATTTGACTGCAAAAATTGTAGATACATACAAAATAAGTAAAGGAGAAAAGAATGGCAAATAAAAGAATTCTTCTTGCATCGCCACAAGTACTTGGCAAAGAACGTGAATATGTAAAAGAGGCTTTTGATTCAAACTGGATTGCGCCACTTGGCCCATTCGTGACTGAGCTTGAAGAGAAATTTGAGAAATATATGCCAATCAGCAACGCAGTGGCTCTTTCTGCTGGTACGGCTGCCCTCCATCTCTCCATCAAACTCGCTGGTGTGAAGCCTGGTGATATTGTCTTTTGTTCTAGTCTAACCTTTAGTGCTAGCGTGAATCCAGTTGTTTATGAAGGTGGTGCGCCAGTGTTTATTGATAGTGAGCCAGGGACTTATAATATGAGCCCGGTAGCGCTAGAAAAAGCCTTCGAGAAATATCCAAATCCAAAAGCCGTGATAATAGTGTCTCTCTATGGTATGCCAGCAGATTTTGATAAACTTCTCCCCATTTGCGAGAGGCATGGTGTGACTGTGATTGAAGATGCGGCAGAGTCTCTAGGTTCTACTTATCATGGTAAGCATGTAGGCACTTTTGGTAAATACAATGCGATTTCATTCAATGGTAACAAGATTATTACTACCTCTGGTGGTGGTATGCTCTTAACGGAGGATACTGAGGGTGCAGAGCATGCCTTGAAGTGGGCTACGCAGAGCCGTGAACCAGCTAGACATTATGAACACAAAGAGATTGGCTACAACTATCGCATGAGCAATGTTTGCGCAGCGATTGGCTGTGGACAATTTGAAGATCTCGATGAAAAGATTCGCATGAAACGCGATATATTTAATCGCTATGTAGAGGGATTCAAAGATGTTGATGATATCGAAATGATGGCAGAGCCAGAAAACACTATGTCTACACATTGGCTTTCTACGATGAAAATTAATGGTGGTTCAGTGAAGCCAATCGATGTAATTGAGGCACTTGAAGCTAACAATATCGAATCTAGGCCAATTTGGAAACCAATGCATTTGCAACCAATTTTTGAGGGATGCGATTTCTTTTCTCATAGTGATGGCAAGCCGGTTTCTGAAGAAATTTTTGAGACTGGCGTATGTCTTCCTTCTGATACCAATATGACTACAGAGGAACAAGACCGCGTAATCGCTGTAATTAAGGAGCTTTTTTAATAATGTATCGCGGATTCTTCAAAAGATTCTTTGATATATTGTTTTCTTTGATTGGATTAATAATTCTTTCCCCATTCCTGTTGATATTCTATATTTTGGTTTTGATTTTTTTGGGATTCCCAGGGATATTCAAGCAGGAGCGTGTGGGAAAGAACGAAAAAGTTTTTAAGCTGTATAAATTCCGTACTATGACGAATGAAAAAGGAAAGAATGGGAAACTTCTTTCTGACGAAAAGCGTCTCACGAAGTTTGGTAAGTTCTTGCGCTCTACATCTATTGATGAATTGCCGGAGCTATTTAATATACTAAAAGGGAATATGAGTTTTGTGGGACCGAGACCACTCTTAGTTGAATATCTGCCGTATTATAAGAAATCTGAGCGTGCTCGCCACAACGTGAGACCGGGTCTAACTGGCTTGGCGCAGGTAAGTGGTAGAAATCTTCTGACTTGGGATAAGCGTTTGGCAGTAGACGTAGAATATGTGAAGAAAATTACCTTTTGCAAGGATTTCAAGATTGTTATGAAGACTTTTGTGACGGTATTTAAGCGCTCTGGGATCTCTGATGGCAAGAGCTCTACTATGGTAAACTTAATAGAAGAAAGGACGAAATAGTATGGCAAAAGACGTAATAATAATGGGCGCAGGCGGACACGCGAAAGTTGTGGCTGATATCGTACTTCGTTCCGGCGATAATTTGGTTGGTTTTCTTGATGATAATGATGCAAAGCAAGGTGCTGTAGTATATAAGGATTATAGAGTTATCGGCAAGATTAGTGACTCTGTCGACTATACTGATAAGTATTTCATAGTAGCAGTAGGGGATAACAAGACTCGTGCTAGCACAGTAAATAATAATGATTTGATGTGGTATACAGCCATTCATCCAAATGCTGTAGTTGCTGATACTACAAAAATTGGTGATGGTACTGTAGTGATGGCAGGGGCGGTTATTAATCCTGACACTGTGATTGGTAGGCATTGTATTATTAATACTTCTTGCTCGATTGATCATGATAATAAACTGGGAGATTTTGTACATGTTTCGCCGGGGGCGCACCTTGCGGGAACTGTTTATGTCGGTGATTACTCGTGGATCTGCACTGGAGCCAGTGTGATTAATAATATTACGGTGGCTAGTAATGTAACGATTGGTGCTGGTGCAACTGTATTAGAGGATATAACTGAGTCTGGGGTGTATGTCGGTACTCCAGCTGAGAGAAGGAACTAAATGATGAAGATCGTAATACCGGAATTAGACAGCCCGATTATTAGAGAAGCAGTAAATGAATATACTGGTAAAGCGGATTTTGTAAAAGCCGACTCTCTCGATGAAGCAGCGGTGATGGTGGAGCGTGATGAAGTAGATGCGATGATTTCTGGTCTAGATTATTCTACGCGTGATGTGGTGCTAGCTTGTAAAAAATACCTGCCAATTAAGTCACAATATTTTTCTGGGAGTTTCATTTGTAAAAGAGATGGCAAGATGTTTGCTTTGGCGGACGGTGGGATTAATAAAATTCCTACCAAGGAACAATTTCTTACCATTGTGGAAGACACGGCAAAGACATTTATGGAATATACTGGTAAGATACCGAAGATTGCTATGCTTTCCTACTCTACCTTTGGGTCTGGTGGGAATAACGCCGAGCTAGAGAAAATCCAACACGTGATAGAAAACATTCGTAAAAAGTATCCAGAATGGGTAATTGATGGGGAAATGCAGCTAGACGTAGCAGTGAACCCAAAAGTGGCGAAGAAAAAGGCACCGGAATCACTAATCCAAGGTGATGCAAATGTATTGATTGTGCCGGACTTAAATACTGGAAATATATTGTACAAAGCCTTGGAACAATTTGGCGGATTTACCGTGGCTGGGCCAATAATACAGGGATTTGATAAACCTCTGGCCGACCTCTCGCGTGGGAGTACGGTAGAAGATGTGAAATTTACAATCGATGTGATTGTGAAAAATGCTCGTGCTCGTGCATAAATAATATGTTATAATAGTTGTAATTATGGACGAAATAAATATAAAAGAATTTTTGAAATATCTAAAAAGGTACTTGCTAGTACTATTTATCTTGCTTGGTTTCGCTGTGGGTGGGGTAGCAGTATATGACCTCATTATTAAGAAGCCGGTTTATCAGGCAGAGACTACGGCGGTACTTGCAAAGGATACTGGCACTAGTACTGGTACGACGACAACTTCAGTAACAATTAATGATATTAACGCTATTCAAAAACTTACGTCCGTTTATGGTGAGCTTGTAAAAAGCGAGAAAGTTCTAAGCCAAGTTAATAGTGAGTTAAATCTTCATTCTAACGTGTCTGCTCTAAGCAAGAAAATCACTACAACCGCGACAAACGATACTGCAACTGTGAAGATTGTGGTGAAAGACTCTGATGCTAGAACCGCTGCTGCGATTGCGAACAAGGTTTTTGAAGTTTCTTCTGAAGAGATGGCGACTATTTACCAAATTAGTACCGTAAACCAACTTACTACCGCATCTGTTCCGGAGAAGGCTTCTAATAACACCCTTACTCGCGATTTGATTTTGGCAGTATTTCTAGTGGCGTTTGGCGTGGCTGGTTTTGCCTTCATTAAATTCTACTTTGATAACACCATTAAATATAATGATAATCTAGAGAAGAAGTTCGGCATCAATACGATTGGCTACATCCCTGAAGCAGAGATTAAGAGTAAGCGTATGGGTGGTGAGCTCGTGGTGGAGAAATATCCAAAGAGCGAGGTGAGCGAGAGCTTCCGTACGCTTAGGACTAACCTTCTCTTTAATACGTCCAACAGGCGCTTCAAGACGGTGCTTGTAACGAGTACGGATGAAGAAGAAGGTAAGAGTTTCGTAGCGGCAAACTTGGCTGTGGCTCTAGCACAGGCTAATAAGAAGGTCCTCGTGGTAGACTGCGATCTCCGCCATGGTACACAGTATAAGCTATTTAATGTACCAAATACTAAGGGTCTTTCTGAATATCTTTCTGGCGATTCTCGCATGTTTGATAAGTTCGTTTGCACGACCAAGATTAAGAATCTTAGCGTACTTCCTAGCGGTGCTTATCCTGCAAATCCAAGTGAACTTCTAACCCTCAAGAAGAACAAGGATCTCATCAAGTCTCTTTGTGAGAATTATGATATCGTAATCTTCGATGGCACGGAGATTAGTGGTCTCGCTGATGCTGTGATCATGTCTAGCTATGCTGATGAAACTATCGTAGTGGTAAAGAATGCATCGATTACTGACGAAGAGCTAACTGCTACCAAGCAATCACTTAACCAGGTTGGCGCTAAGCTTACCGGCGTAGTGATGAACATGACCGAGCGCGTATCGCTTGGGCGTGAATAGATTCATTGATTTTTAGTCCTAATTATGTTATAATAATTAGGACTTTTTAGTTGTAGCTTAAGGTCTTAAAAAATATTTATTCTAGGAGGGGTACGAATGAGTACAGGTAGTTTGCAGAAAGGACTCGTAAGTCCAAGAAGGGATCAATTAAAGATCCGCAATGAAGTAACGGAGCTTAATGTTGAACACGGAATAGGACAGATTACGAATGAGTGTTCGTGTTTTTATCCTAATGTGAAGAAGGTCAATTTGCCGAAGTCACTGAAGGTGATTGGTGACAAAGCCTTTTATGGTTGCAAAGACTTGGAGTCGATAACTCTACCGGATTCAGTGGAATATATTGGTAATTATGCGTTCGTAGGATGCGCAATTAAGACGGTTAATGTTCCGCAAAATTTGCATACTTACCATCGCGACATGTTTGCATGTAATTCATTAAAGAAGGTCATTATTGACCGCGAGAATCTGGCCGAGATAGTAGACCTCAATATTGAAGCTGTCTTTGGTGGAACAAATATTGAGCGCGTGAAGGTGGGCACGATTACCTATACCCCAAGAGAGTTCCATAGGGTATTCTGCATTGGTAATCCGAAGCAATTCAGCTTTGATAATTGCCTAAGGGTCTTCTGGGGTTCACCATTTGCCCTAGGCCTATCAAAGGCTGAAGTTATTCACAAGGACAAGACCGCTTGAAAGAACAATCCCCGCTTGCATAAGTGGGGATTATTTGATATAATGACTATACGACGTGCGAATGTAGCTCAGTTGTTTAGAGCGCTTCCTTGCCAAGGAAGAGGTCGAGAGTTAGAGTCTCTTCATTCGCACCATTTTTGTGCCACATAGAAACTTGTGGTATAATAGATATATAAATAGGAGAATATAAAATGCCAACATGGGCAATTATTACCTTGGTGATCGTGGGCGTCATTATACTGATTGTCGCGATTATCGCCGGTATGTATAACGGTTTAGTAAAATTAAACGAGCGTGTGGAAGAGGCTTGGTCCGACATCACCGTACAGCTCAAGCGCCGTGCAGATTTGATTCCAAATCTCGTAGAGGTCGTCAAGGGCTATACCAAGCACGAATCTGAGGCTATCAAGCAGGTATCTGAAGCACGTGCTAAGATGATGGGTGCTCGCTCTGTAGCAAGTACTGCTGAAGCTGATCGCTCCATGCTCGGTGCTCTTTCTCGCATCATGGCTGTTTCTGAGTCTTACCCAGAACTCAAGGCCAACGAGAACTTCAAGCAGCTCAGTGCTGAAATCTCTGATACTGAGGATAAGGTTCAGGCTGCTCGTAGATTCTATAATGCAGGTGCTAAGGATATCAACACCAGAATCAAGACCTTCCCAATCAATATCTTTAAGGGCTTTGGTTTCAAGGTACGTGAGTACTACAATGTCGATGAGGAGGAAGGCAAGCGCATCGACAAGGCTCCAAGCGTAAAGTTTGACTAATTAGACATATGTACAAGCAAATAGCCCAGAATAAGCGCAAGACCGTATATATTATTATAGGTTTTGTAGTGTTCATCACGCTTATTGCTGGGCTTTTTGCGTACTTCATGAATGACGTATGGATTGCGGTATGGACTGTGATAATTGCTACAGTCTATGCCCTAATTCAGTACTTCATCGCTGGCTCAGCCGCAACGGCACTGAGTGGTGCGAAAGAAATTCAGAAGAGAGACAATCCACGTTTCTATAATGTGGTGGAGAATCTAAGTATCACTACCGGTCTCCCGATGCCAAAGGTATATATTATCGATGATCCGGCGCCAAATGCTTTTGCAACTGGTAGAGATCCAAAACATGCTATTGTAGCGGCTACAACTGGGCTTATCGATATCATGGATGATAAGGAACTCACGGCGGTGATGGCGCACGAGATGTCCCACGTGAAGAACTATGATATTCGTGTGTCGATGATTGTATTTGGCCTCGTGTGTGTGGTGGGGCTCGTCTCTGACCTAGCGTTTCGTCTAATGTTTTATGGGAATAGAAAGAGAAATGAAGAGGCTAGCCCGGTAGGGTATGTACTAGTACTCCTTGCGGCGATTCTGGCTCCGATTTGTGCGGCGATTGCACAAATGGCGGTGTCTCGCCAGCGCGAATATCTAGCGGATGCCTCAGCTGTAAATATCACGCGCTATCCAGAAGGTATGATTAGCGCTTTGAAGAAACTTCAGGCGCAGAGCCAGCCGATGAAGAGACAGAATACCGCTATGGCTTCGATGTATATCAACGATCCATTAAGAAAAGGTTTCTTTAGTAATCTATTTAGCACGCATCCACCGATTGAAAAGCGCATTGAGAGGCTAGAGAATGGCAAAAACACGTTCTAAGACCTTCAAAGGCAAGAATCGGCCAAAAAGAGTAAATCCGCACAAATCATTCAAACGTTCTTATCGTGAAGATTATGTGCGTGAGACAAATGTGCCAGGGATTGCGCATCATATTTTCTCGACGTTTGGAATGATTTTTAAACACTGGAAGTTGTTTTTGCCACTACTCGTGATTGCGGTGGTGACATCGATACTGTTTATCGGGATGATGAGCGAGGCGAATTACCAGCAATTCCAGGATGTACTTGAGCAGACGAGTAAAGACTATGGCGTAGAGAAACTGGGGACTCTAATGAAAGCGGGGTTACTACTCGTTTCTACGATTACGACTGGCGGGCTTTCTGGCGGCGCGAGCGAAGCGGCAGGGGTGTTTGGTGTGATTATTTTCCTGATTATTTGGTTGGTATCTATATTCCTACTACGTCATATTATGGCGGAGCACAAGGTGAAATTCCGCGACGGTCTCTATAATGCAACAACACCGCTCATCTCGACATTTGTGCTATTTGTGATTGCGATGGTGCAGTGCATTCCGATTTTCTTCCTCATAATCGTTTGGTCTGCAGCGATCCAGACTGAGTTCCTCGCGACGCCGTTCTATGCGCTAGTATTCTTTATCTTTGCGGCGTTGATGATTATACTATCCGGCTATTTGCTATCTAGCACTTTAATCGCAATGGTGGCGGTGACGGCGCCAGGAATGTATCCGATGCAGGCGATGCATGCTGCGTCTGACCTGATGATGGGGCGGAGAATCAAGTTCTGTATCCGTTTGATCTCACTCCTTATTGCGATGATTATTATGTGGGTGATTGTGATGCTGCCGTTGATACTATTTGATCTATTCATGAAGCAATTTGAGTGGACGTCGCAGATTCCGTTTATTCCATTCTGTCTACTGGTCATGACGTGCTTTACAGGGATTTATTGTACAACGTATCTATATATGTATTATCGCTACATGCTAGAGAGCTAGGCTCCCACTCGCGGAATTGTGGTAGAATAGAAGTATGAATAAAGAAGAGGCTGCCAAGCGGATTTTGAAACTCCGCGAGATTATCAATGATTATCGATATCACTACCATGTGCTAGACGAGTCTATTATGAGTGAAGCGGCGGCAGACTCTCTGAAACATGAGCTTTCCGAGCTGGAGACGACTTACCCAGAGCTTATTACGCCGGATTCACCGACGCAGCGCGTGGCGGGGCGGCCGCTTGATAAGTTTACTAAGGTGACGCACGAGAAGAGGATGATTAGTCTTGCGGATGTGTTTTCTAAGACGGAGGTTCTAGACTGGATTTCTCGTAACGAGAAGTTAGTTCCTGGCGGGAAGATTGCTGAATTCTTCACGGATATCAAGATGGATGGGCTAGCTTGTGCTCTCAAATACCGCGACGGCGTGTTCTATCAGGCGGTGACGCGTGGCGATGGCTTAGTGGGTGAGGATGTGACGCAGAATGTGAAGACGATTGAGAATATTCCACTTTCTATTGATTATGAAGGTGAGGTGGAAGTCCGTGGTGAGATTATTATCTTTAAGGCGGATTTTGAGGAGATTAATAGGAAACAGCGTGAAATGGGTGAGCCAGAGTTTGCAAACCCACGTAATCTTGCGGCTGGGTCTATTCGTCAGCTTGATCCGAAGATTGCAGCGAGCAGGCCGCTCCGTTTTATGGCGTATGATTTGGTGAAGCCGAATTTGGCCACACATAAGGAGGCCTATGAGATGCTCAGGAAACTTGGTTTCCGGACATCTAATGAGGATTTGGTGTTCCAGGCCAGTCAGCAGAAAGAGCTGTTTGAGTATATCGAGAAATTGGATGATTATCGCAAAGGTTTGCCGTTTAATACGGATGGCATGGTGATTAAAATTAATGACCGTGCTGTGTATGATGCTCTAGGAATTGTAGGGAAGACTCCGCGTGCGGCGGTGGCATTCAAGTTCCCGGCCGAGGAGGCTACGACCAAGGTGCGCGATATTGTGATTTCGATTGGGCGTACTGGTGCAGCTACGCCGGTAGCAGTGTTTAATCCGGTGGAACTAGCCGGTTCTACGGTGCGCCATGCAACGCTCCATAATGCGGACGAAATTGCGCGTCTTGATGTGAGGATTGGCGATACGGTAATTATTTACAAAGCGGGGGACATTATTCCGCAGGTGAAGGAAGTTTTGACGACGCTTCGTCCGGATGATGCGAAGCCGTATGATTTTAAGGAAGCTCTTACTCGGCAATATCCGGAATTGAAATTTATGCGCCCAGAAGGCGAGGCGGTTTACCGCGTGGTGGGTGAATCTGGTGATTTTATTCTGAAGCGGGCGATTGAGTACTTCGCTTCGAAACCGGCACTGAATATTGAGGGGCTAGGTGAGAAGAATGTGGTGGCACTCGTAGATTCTGGACTTGTGAAGTCTATTGCGGATTTGTATAGGTTGAAGGCTAGCCAGGTGGCATCGCTTGAGAGATTTGCAGAGCTTTCGGCGGAGAATTTGATTAGTGCGATTGAGAAGTCTAAGAATGCGCCGCTTGCGAAGTTTATCACGGCTCTCGGGATTCGCCATGTAGGTGCGCAGACGGCGGTGTCTCTTGCGAAACATTTCCGCTCGCTAGATAATTTGATGGTAGCAACTGAGGATGATCTCCTCGAGATTAATGACATTGGTGACGTGGTGGCGGAGTCTATCCTTGCATGGTTTGCAGATGATGATAATTTGAAGCTCCTTAGCGAGATGCGTGAGCTAGGTGTTTGGCCGCGTGAAGAGTCTGGGGCTGCTTTGCCGCTAGACGGGAAGTCTTATATTGTGACAGGAACTCTTGCTTCGATGGGGCGTGAGGAAGCGGAGGATAAACTCCGGGCGCTCGGTGCTACAGTGACATCCTCGGTGACGAAGGCAACCACGGCGCTTATCGTGGGCGAGAAACCA
>Ga0310786_10006375_pt1 | contig 15706 bp, 16 predicted proteins | sample AusTroGonzalo_MG_FD_203881 | JGI IMG/M metagenome (GOLD analysis project Ga0310786, IMG submission 203881) | Bovine rumen microbial communities from tropical cattle in Woodstock, Queensland, Australia - Gonzalo_03 (v2) (version 2) | ecosystem: Host-associated > Mammals > Digestive system >... | reverse complement strand
CCGCAACTGCCCTGAAGGGCTCTCGGAAAAGGTGGAGGACATGGTGCAGGGCTATGAGGAACTGATAGCTGATTATAATAAGCCAGAAGCATTGGTACGACCGATTATCACACCCCGTTTTGTACCGTCGTGTACATCGGAGATGCTCCGTGCCTGTGGAGAACTGGCTGCTAAATACCAATTACCCGTACAGTCACACCTCTCCGAGAATAAGGACGAGATAGCCTGGGTGCAGACACTGGAGAAGGAAAGCACCTGCTATGGCGATGCCTACAACCGCTATGGTCTCTTCGGGCAGACACCTACCGTGATGGCCCACTGTGTATGGACTGAAGGCGAAGAACTGGAACTGATGAAACGGAATGGTGTGATGGTGGCTCACTGTCCTACATCGAATTTCAATGTATCATCGGGTATGGCTCCCATCCGACAATTCCTCGAAGAGGGATTGCAGGTGGGACTCGGGAGCGACATCAGTGGTGGTCACGACCTGAACATCTTCCGGATGATGGTTTATGCGATACAGGTGAGCAAAATGCACTATCAGCAGAATCACGAGCGCTCGTTCCTCTCCTTGTCAGAGGCGTTCTGGATAGCCACGAAGTCTGCTGGAAGTTTCTTCGGCCGTGTGGGAAGCTTCGAACCCGGCTACGAGTTCGACGCCCTTGTCATCGATGACAGCGACCTGAATCACGACAATTATTCGCTTCTCCACCGTCTTGAGCGATATATCTATCTGGGCGACGACCGTCAGATCAAGTACCGTTTCTGTCGCGGAAAGAAAATTACAGAACCTAAGATCGCTTTATAACCATGAAGATAAGTGTAAGGTGAAAAATTATGTAAAATAAATCATATTTTTATAAGTTAAATCAAACTTATTGAACAATTAGTAAAGAGTTTGAAAATGTTTGGGGGTAAGAGTGGAATTGTCTACCTTTGCCCTCACTTTTTATCATAAATGTATCAGCAATGAACTTTACCATCATACATATCTTACTATTGTTAATGCCGTCATCTGTAATCATGGCGCAGAATAACATGGTGGTAGTCAATGTAGAGTCAAAGGTGCCAATACGCGATGTGAGGGTATGTACTGATAATGGGCAGGAATCAAGCACTTCGTGGGATGGTAGTTTTGTCGTTCCAGACAGTTTTCGTCGTATCGATTTCCTGCATCCCGACTTTGAGCGCCGCTATATTCTGAAATCAGAACTGTATGGCGATACGATATTTCTCATTCCCAACACAAATGCACTCCATGAAGTAGTCATCTATGGTGAACGGCGATTTGAGAAACGCATGGCACAAATACTGAAACCCTCACCTCAGCAGATAGAGCGCGACAAAATGCCAAAGTACATACCTGCAGGTATCAGTCCCCTCGGTTTTCTTTGTCTGGTTTACGACTTGACTTTACGTAAAAAAGTAGAAAACCATATCCGTCGTAAAAAGGCATTAAAAGAAGTGCGCAAGAAAGAAGAAGAATTTCAACAGAAATGGGATTCACTGAAACTGCAGAAAAAACCAACCCCTGAAAGAACAAAGAAAAAGCAATAACAAGAATCTTATCTGTTTGTATTAAAAACAAATCGAAAATATATGAGGGAAAGTCTTGTTTTGTATTACAAATTTTCGTATCTTTGCAGCAAGAAAAGAATATAGATTATGGAAGGTATGAAAATGAATATATGGGGGCTGTTGAAAAATATTCTGCCGTTTGTGACCCCATACAGGTGGCTGATCGTGATCACACTGGTACTGACACTCGTTGGTTCGTTGATGGCACAGGTAAATGCTGTAGTACTCGACCGGGCCGTCGATGCCATCAACGCGCTGATGCAACAACCCGATGGTTTTCAGTGGAGTCAGGCCGTCAAAATTCTGACCGTCATCACAGTGATATTGTTGGGAAAGGAGGTAATCGGCGCACTAGTGACCTTCTTCCAGCGCTATTATGGCGAGCGGATGCGTATTTTGGTGAGCCGTGATATGTCGCTGAAGGTGGTCGACCGTATTCTCTCTTTCCGCATGGCCTTCTTTACCAGTGAGGGCAATGAAACGGGCAAACTACAGTCGCGTATTGATAGAGGAATCATGAGCATGAGTAACACGGTGAACAACTTCTTTATCGAAATCCTGCCGTTGTTCACAAGTGCCATCCTTGCCTTAGGACTGATGTTCGCCGCCAATTTCTACGTGGGGTTTGTGGCCCTGTGCATCGTACCCCTCTATTTCTGGGTGACCTATATTCAGGCCTCGAAGATGAAGGGCGGTCGCAGAGGTATCTTCGGTGGACATCAGGCCGTGAGTCAGGGTATCCTGAACATCATTGAAAGCATCACCGTAATCAAGTCGTTTAACCGTGAACAGATAGAGGCCGACCGTCAGGCCACTATCCAGCGCAATATGACCGATCTGCAGTTAAGTACCCGTAAGAAAGCGTATCTCTTTAATGGTCTGAAAAGTTTCCTCGAACAAATTGGTACAGTACTGATTATCATATTGACCGCCTATCTGGTGCTGATAGACTATCCAGGCATGTCGATCGGAAAAATCATGTATCACGTGATGCTCTTCGCCAATGTCAGCGCACCCATCCGCCAACTACACCGCATCTACGACGATATGAACGACGCGCTGATCTACGCCGAGGGATTCTTCGGCATTCTGCAAGCAGACGATGAGGTGGAGCCAACAGGCAAATTCAAACCGCAAACGGTGAAGGGTGACTTCGAACTGAAGAACGTAGACTTTACCTATTCGAACGGCACTCAGGCACTTTGGGATGTGTCGATGAAGATTGAAAGCGGTAAAATTACCGCCCTTGTGGGACTAAGCGGCGCCGGAAAGAGTACCATCGTGAACCTGCTCGACAAGTTCTACCAGCCTCAGCAAGGTACCATCTGTCTGGATGGTACACCATTAAACGAATGGGACACAGAGTGGCTACGTGAGAACGTGGGACTGGTGCTGCAGAAGAACCATATCTTCGACGGCTCAATCGAGGAGAACATCAAATACGGTTGTCCACAGGCGACGCACGAGGATGTTGTACGTGCCGCTAAGCAGGCCTACATCTATGACCAAATTATAGCACTGCCTCATGGCTTCGAAACTGCTGCCCTGCAACTGAGCGGTGGCCAGCAGCAGCGCATTGCTATCGCACGAATGTTTATCAAGAATCCACCTATCATCTTCTTAGACGAGCCAACTGCCAGCCTCGACGCCATCGCAACGGAACAGATCAAAGCTTCGATCGATGCTATCAAGAAGGGACGCACTGTGATTATCATCTCTCACAACATTGGCCAAATTATCGATGCTGACCAGATTTACGTGCTACAGCAAGGACGGGTGGTACAGTCTGGAAATCCGTCAGAGGTCTACAAGCAGGGCGGACTCTATAAGGATATCTTCGATGCCAGCGCCCGTAGCATGAACGCCGACAAAATTGCCGCTACCACCGACTTCTGATAAGAGATGAGCAAAAAAAGACCTCACCAGGAAAGGTGAGGTCCAAAACGGTTGACTAATCATCTTTTAGAACTTTGCCATTTTGATAGCGACGATGGCGCACTCATCGCCCTTGTTGCCGTGCTTACCACCTGAACGGTCACGAGCCTGTTGCAGGTCATTGGTTGTCAGAAGACCATAGACAACGGGGATGTTGCTGGTGGCATTCAGACGGGCTATGCCCTCTGTAACACCCTGACAAATATAGTCAAAATGGGGTGTTTCGCCACGAATGACGGCGCCTAAGATAATAACGGCATCGTAGCCGTCGTTAAGCGTCATCTGATGCGCGCCATAGATGAGTTCGAACGAGCCGGGAACAGTCTTCACATGGATGTTTTCAGACAATGCACCATGCTTCTCCAGCGTTGATACACAGCCATCAAGCAGCGCACCCGTAATCTCCGGATTCCACTCTGCTACCACGATGCCGAAAATCATGTTCGATGCATCTGGAACAGCGTTGAAATCGTACTCGCTCAGATTATGTAGTGCAGTTGCCATTATTCCTTGCAACGCTCAATGTAAGCATCGATGGTCTGATACTGCATCGAGTTGAAGTACTTATCCTTCACCTCTTGATACAACTTCAAGGCGTCAGCCTTCTTACCTTGGCTCTCGAGGATCTCACCAGCCTGAATAAGGAATGTGGGAGACAGACTATTATTATCAGCCTTCTCAGCAGCCTTCTTCAGATTAGAAACGGCTTTGTCGAGCTGGTTGAGGTGAGCATAGACATTTCCCAAAGCACCAATAGCAGCGGGAGAAATCATAGCATCGTCAGCTCCGTCAAACTTCTCAAGGTAGTTGGCAGCCTCCTGCCACTTGTCAAGCTGGGCATAGCAGAGTCCAGCATAGAGGTTGGCCAGATTGCCAGCCTTGGTGCTGCTGTACTCAGAGGCAACATTGAGGAATCCCTTGAACGATACGCTGTCGCCATTGAGAGCCTTCTGGTAGTCACCAGCAAGGAAATATTCCTGACCTTTGGCAAGAATTGTGCTTGCCTTGTCTTCTCTGGGACCAGAATAGTAAGTCTTGTAAAGAACGATACCTGCGATGATTACCACGATTGCAATCACAGCGGCGATAATTGCCTTCTTATACTTGAGGAAGAAGGCTTCACTCTGACTGATGGTCTGCTCAATAGGAGCAGCCTGGGGTTTGTTGTTTTTTGCCATTATCTTATTTATTTTTTATATTTTACAAGAAACGGCTGCAAAATTACAAAAAAAAAGTGAAAAGCGAATAGTGAATAGTGAAAAATTTGCTACCGCCCGACTCTTTTAACGATTTTTGGGCGCAACTTTTGGCTTTTTGCCCGCTTATTCGTATCTTTGCATCATGATTCTGGAAAAATTATCGCTCATCAACTATAAAAACATCGAGACAGCCACGCTGGAGCTCTCGCCGAAGATTAATTGCTTCATCGGCCAGAACGGTGTGGGCAAGACGAATGTGCTCGATGCTATCTACTACCTCTCTTTCTGTCATTCGGCCAATAATCCTATAGACTCGCAGGTGATACGGCACGGGGAGGATTTCTTTATGATCGAGGGCAGATATGAAGCAGACGATGCTACCGGCTCTGCAGATGAACTGCTAATTACCTGTGGTTTCAAACCTGGAACAAAGAAGCATTTCAAAAAGAACAAGAAGGAATACAAGCGGCTATCAGAGCATATCGGTCTAATTCCCGTGGTGATGGTATCGCCCTCAGATACGCTACTTATCGATGGTGGCAGCGAAGAACGTAGAAGATTAATGGATATGGTTATTTCACAATATGACCGCAGTTATATCGAAGCGCTGAATCGCTATAACAAGGCTTTGCAACAACGGAATACAATGCTAAGGGCTGAGGAGGAGCCTAATTACGATGTGATGAGCCTTTGGGAGGAGCAGATGGCTATGGCCGGAGAACAAATTTATCAGAAGCGGGATGCTTTTGTGAAGGAGATGGTGCCCATCTTCCAGCGGTTTTATGAGACCATCTCTGGCAATCGCGAGCAGGTAGCGCTGAATTATGTATCGCATTGTCAGCGAGGCCCATTGTTGGAGGTGATACAGCGCGACCGTTTCAAGGACCGTGCCGTGGGCTATTCGTTGCACGGGATCCATCGCGACGACTTAGAGATAGTACTCGGTGGCCATCAGATGAAGAGAGAAGGTAGCCAAGGGCAACACAAGACATTCGTGATTGCCCTGAAACTGGCACAGTTTGATTTCCTCAAACGGACAAACACGAAAACTACCCCACTCCTCTTGCTCGATGATATCTTTGACAAATTGGATGCCCAACGGGTAGAACAAATCGTAAGCCTCGTGGCAGGAAATGAGTTTGGACAGATTTTCATCACAGACACCAATCGCGATCACCTGGACCAGATTTTATCAGCCTCGTCACATGACTATAAGATTTTTTATGTGGAGAACGGAGAGATATGTTTAGGAAAGAGGTTAAGGGAATAAAGGAATTGATCCTCAGGAACCTGAGAGTACAAGGTCTGGAGACACCACTACTACAGAAACGGTTGATTGAGGCGTGGCCAATAGTGGCTGGCGAGACCATCAGCCGTTATACGGGCAGCGTTGCCATCCGTAATCAGACTTTGTATGTGCATCTGACAAGTCCTGCCCTGAGGGCAGACCTCTCCATGCAACGCAGCGAGTACGTGAAACGACTAAACGATTATGTAGGTAGTCAAGTGATTACCGATATTCGATTTAATTAAATAACTTCATCCACTTTCACGTCGAAGGCATCAACCGGCACTTCATTGACCTTCTGGAAATCGAAGCAAACGCCGATAGTTCTAACCTTGTAGGCACGAAGAAATCTGTCATAGTAACCACGGCCTCGACCTAGACGATGACCTTTCGCATCAAAAGCGACACCAGGCACAAGAACCACATCAATCAAAACTTCGTCGGTAAACTGTTCGCCCACAGGTTCAAGGATATGAAAGGCACCCTCCTGCATATCATCGCGACTAGTATAGCGGCGCAGTTCCATCGTATCATCGCCCATCACTTTGGGGAGCAGAACTGTTTTACCCTCAGTAACGAGATCGTTAATCAAACTGTGAGTGCAAACCTCATCTGGCAAGGAATAATAAGCCATAACAACCTGTGTATCAACTAACATAGGCTTCAGCCGACTGATAATAGGAAGCGACAACTCTTCCAATTGCTGTGGTGTGAATTGTCGCTTGATTTGTCGTATTTGTCGTCTCAGGTCATCCTTATGCATATGCAATCAAAGTTGCCTTGACGTGGGTGCTACGATAATCGAACGCTTTCGCCACCTTCTGGCTCTGCGTTTTGGTTTCCGGCTTGGGGAAGGCCTCATTATTACGGAAAAGTTTTAATGTTTCCTGAATGGCGGGATCGTCTTGATTCAGATATTCCGTCCAAGCTTCCTCATCAAGCATGTTATAGATGATACGACTGTTGATATAACGCTCCAACAACTTGTGGGATTTTTGAATCATCAGGTTACGACGCTTCATGCCATTCTTATCAGCCCAGGCAACAAACTTCTCAACAGTGTTCTGACGCTTCAGATAATGCTCCAAACCAGAGGCACTCTTGAAGTCCTTCATTTTACCGCGATTCTCGTCGGTATAGTTAAAGGCAAACTGAAGTATCATGCCAGATATAGAGGCTTCCTTGTAATAGGACGTCATACCCAATGTATCCTCAGGCACAAAGATATCGGGCGTGATACCACCGCCACCATACACCACACGGCCATTACTAGTATGATACTGCGGACCCGTGTGCTTGATGCTATCCTGCGAGAAGAACTCACCATGCTGATAGCGCGACAACAAATCCTCTTCATAGTTTTTGTCAGAACCTGATGTATAAGGTTTCTGGATGCATCGGCCTGACGGCGTATAATAACGGGCAACAGTGAGACGGATCATGGAATGGTCGCTGAATTCGATCGGTTGCTGGACCAGGCCCTTACCAAACGAACGACGGCCAATAATGGTTCCACGGTCGTTATCCTGAATGGAGCCTGCGAGAATCTCAGAAGCAGAAGCAGAGGCTTCGTCAATAAGCACCACCAACGGCAGATGCTGATATGAACCTCGCCCGTCACTGCGATAATCTTGACGAGGTGATTTGCGTCCTTCTGTATAAACGATGAGTTGGCCTTTGGAGAGAAACTCGTTAGCAATCTGAACGGCCGAGGCCAAATAGCCGCCCGTGTTACTACGCAGGTCAATAACCAGATTGGAGAAACCGTCCTGCGACAATTTTGCTAAGGCAATCAACAATTCGGGATAAGTATTCTCGCCAAAATTCTTAATCTTGATATAACCCGTATTATCGTCGAGCATATAACTGGCCGTCACGCTTTTCGTGGGAATCTCGCCACGCGTGACTGTGATATGACGCATTGTTTTCTCACCATAACGGATGATACCCAATTTCACCTTCGTATCCTTGGGTCCCTTCAGACGGTGCATTGCCTCTTCGTTAGTCACATCCTTTCCAACAAATGGCTGATCGTCGACCTCAACAATCTTGTCACCAGCAATTAGACCTGCGCGCTCAGCAGGGCCGTTGCCAATCACGTTCTGCACACGAACGGTATCATTGCGGATGGTGAACTCAATGCCCACGCCAGAGAATGAACCCTTCAGGTCATCGTTGGCTATCTGCACATCCTTGGCGGCAATATATACAGAATGCGGATCAAGCTCTGAGAGTATCTGTGGCATAGCCTTCTCGACCACATCGTTGATATTGATGGTATCCACATACTGGTCGTCGACAATATGCAACAGGTTGTTGAGCTTATTACCACTAGAATTAATGATACTTAGCCGATTACCAGAAAAATGGTTGGCATAGAAAGTACCTACCAATATACCAAGGACGACACACAAGGCCATCCATATAGGGGTAAAACGATTTGACTTATTGCTCATCTTCACTAATCACAATTCACTTCCATATAAATCACTTCAATACCAGCACGTTTCAGTAAGTCGATGCCGTCAGTGAGACGATATTTCTCACCATAGACAACGCGTTTGATGCCCGACTGGATAATCAGCTTGGCACATTCGATACAAGGCGAGGCGGTGATATAGATGGTTGCACCATCACTATTATTGTTGCTACGAGCTAGTTTGGTGATGGCATTAGCCTCTGCATGGAGCACATAAGGCCTAGTGACATTGTTGTCATCCTCACACACGTTCTCGAAGCCACTAGGTGTACCATTGTAACCATCACTGATAATCATTTTGTCCTTGACTACCAATGCACCCACTTGACGACGCTGGCAATAGGAATTCTCTGCCCAGATACGCGCCATTCGTAGATAACGCTCATCCAATTTCCTCTGTTTCTCAGTCATCACTTCTCACTTTTTCATTTCTCACTTCTTACCTCTTCTGATACCATTCCGTTTCAACAAGGCGTCGATGGTGGGCTCACTACCCTTAAAGCGCTTATAGAGCACCATGGGGTTCTCTGTACCACCCTTTGAGAGGATACAATCGCGGAACCGCTGAGCCGTCACAGGATTAAATATGCCCTCTTTCTTGAACACAGCAAAGGCATCAGCATCAAGCACTTCAGCCCATTTGTAACTGTAATAGCCCGCAGCATAACCGCCAGCCATGATATGAGAAAACTGAACGGTCATACAGGTGTCAGGCAACTGTTCCGTCACCATAGCCTTCTCCCAAGCTTTCTTTTCAAACGGGATAATGTCGTCTGTAAATGCTTCCTTCTTAGTATAATAGGCCATATCGAGAAGACCAAACGACACCTGACGCAGACATGCGTAAGCCACATTATAGTTACGGCTCTTGATGATACGGTCAATCAGCTCGTCAGGAATAGGCTCACCCGTCTGATAATGGAAGGCAAAGGTGCGCAGGAATTCCTTTTCGATGGCAAAGTTTTCCATGAACTGTGAGGGCAGTTCGACGAAATCCCACCACACATTGGTACCGCTCAGGCTCTCGAAACGGGTGTTGGCAAACATACCATGCAACGAATGTCCAAACTCATGGAGGAAGGTTTCCACCTCACCCAATGTCAACAACGCAGGTTTCTCCTCTGTCGGCTTAGTGAAATTCATCACCACACTGACATGCGGGCGCACATTCTCTCCCTTACGATCGATCCATTGTCCCTGGTATTCCGTCATCCAAGCACCACCCTGCTTGCCCTTTCTGGGATGGAAGTCGGCATAGAATACGGCCAGGAAAGAGCCGTCCTTGTCAAACACCTCGTAGGCCTTCACATCAGGATGATAGACGGGGATATCTTTATTCTCTTTGAAGGTAATACCATATAGGCGATTCGCCAAACCAAAGACACCATCAATGACCTTAGACAGTTCAAAATAGGGACGCAGCATCTCTGCATCAAGATTGTATTTTTCAAGTTGGAGCTTATGCGAATAGAAACCAAAATCCCATGGTTCGAGTTTGAAATCCTTACCCTCTGTCTTTTTCGCCAACTTCTCGATAGCAGACACTTCCTTTATGGCTGTTGGCTTATAGGCAGCAATCAGATCGTTGAGTAGTTTATAAACATTACGAACATTTCCTGCCATCCGATGTTTCAGCACGTAATCTGCAAAGGTCTTATAACCCAGCAACTGAGCCAGTTCACGCCTGAGATTAATCAAACGCTTACAGATCTCAAGGTTATTTTCGCTATTGTCGTGAATACACTCTGTATTCTTGGCCATATACATCTGGCGGCGCAATTCACGCTGCGTAGAATAGGTCATGAAGGGAGAATAAGAGGGAACATCGAGGGTGAACACCCAACCATCCTTCTCCATCTCTTTTGCAGCCAAAGCAGCCGCCTCCCGAGCCGTCTCTGGTAAACCATCGAGTTGTGACTCGTCTGTGATATGGAGAGTGAAAGCTTTATTTTCTTTCAGGAGATTCTGTGAGAACTGCAGTCCCAGCATCGAGGCCTCCTCTGTCAGTTGGCGAAGGCGTTCTTTACCCGCTGCATCCAAAAGTGCGCCACTACGCACGAACCCATCGTAGCACTTGTCAAGCAACATCTTCTCCTCTGGGGTAAGTTTACGATGATGTTGGTGGACATATTTGATGCGTTCGAATAGTTTTTCGTTCAAGCGGATATCATTGGCATGCTTAGTCAGCACTGGACTTAACTTCTGTGCCAAAGCATCCATATCATCGTTAGTCTCTGCAGAAAGCTGGTTAAAGAAAACAGAAGACACACGTTCCAACAGGTCGTAATAGCCCTCGCCGTCCTTCTCGTCATCAATACTGATAATAGTATTGTCAAAAGTCGGCTTACGAGGGTCGTTCATAATCTTGTCAATCTGCTCATCCTCCCGACGGATACCTTCCAGGAAGGCCTCCTCATAATCCTCGAGTTTGATACGATCGAAAGGAGCCACATCATGCGGCGTATTGTAGGGAAAGAAAAACGGATTCTTTCGCTCTTTCTGTTCACTCATCTTTCTATACTAACGTTTATGAACTGCAAAATTACAAAAAAAGCGAAAACATAGCAAATTGCAGCCAATAATTTTATATTATTTCACATCAACAGCCGTTCCATTAGGGGTATTACCACCCTTCCACGTCGCAAAATAATCTTTTCCTCAAGCTGTAAGGCATTGAGTGCACGGCTGACATTCAGACGACTATCGTTGAGTTCATCGGCCAGACGGTTCATTAAGATATGGAACACCTTGGGACCTGCAGGATAGAGACAATGCTGGGCAAAAAAGCGGACAATTCGTTTTTCTAAAGTATCTGGCACATGCTGCCATAACAGACGGGACGTCTTCTGTGTCTGAGTGGCAAACATATTCAACAAATTCAGGCGGAATACAAGAAAATCCTCTGACAAGCGCAGCACTTCGTCTTTACCAACAATGATGAAGTTAGCATCCGTCATTGCAATATAGGTATGGGTATAGCGCTGTGTATAACCGAAAACGACCTCAGGCTGTAGAATAACGGGAGCCTCCAACTGCTCAACAACCGTGTAGCCACGATCATTTGCCGTCGTCTCTACACGAAGAGTTCCATTAATCAGAAAATACATTTGCAGACAATCATCCCCTTCAGCAACGACAACAGTGCCAGCATCAGTTTTTGAGAATCCAAATCGCGTATGACCTGCCACAAGTTCCAGATCATCACGACTCATGCCCTGAAACAAGGGAAACAGAAGTAGTTTCTCATAAATCTGCAAGGTGGCCATAGGCTGTCATTCCACAATTTTATCTTTCAACGAAGGAGAACACCATACCGCATTCTGACCTTTGGAGTCGGAATAGATAAAGTAGGCCATCAGTTCAGGATGACGCTCCAACACTTTCTTAGCTCCGTCAATACCTAGCACCATAAACGAGGTGGCATAGGCATCAGCCGTTGCACAATCTTTTGCCAACACGGTAGCAGATAATAAGGAATGCTGGACAGGATAACCCGTCTTGGGATCAATAGTATGGGCGTATTTTTTCCCGCCTTTGTAATAGAAGTTACGATAATTGCCACTTGTGGCCATCGCCAAGTCTGTGACATTGAGGACACTCTGAATCTCACCTTTTACTGACAATGTATCGTCAGTAGGCTTTGTCACACCGATTTTCCACGGGAGGCGCTGGGGATTAACACCGCTAGTAACAATTTCTCCACCTATCTCCACCATAAAATTCTTCACTCCCCGTTGTTGCAGAAAATGAGCCACGACATCAGAGCCAAAGCCTTTGGCTATGGCAGAGCAATCAAGCATAATGTCCGGTGACTGCTTAACAATGCGTCCATCTTTCAAGGACACTTTCTCATAGCCGATCAATCGACAAAGACTATCCACTTGCTGACGATTGGGTTGGATGCCATTCTTAAAACCAAACCCCCAAGCATTGACCAATGGGGCCACCGTGATGTCAAACGCCCCATTCGTCTCACGGGAAATCTCCATGGATTTGTTAAAAACGGTCAGAAACATTTCATCTGGCGCCACATCCTTGTTTTGGTTGATAGCCGTAATTACACTTTGGGGATTAAAAGGTGACAAAGAATTATCGACTTTCTGCAATTCAGTCATGATGGCCTGATGGAGATCAGAGTCACACTCGTATGTAATATTGTATACTGTACCAAACACCATACCAGAATTCGACTGATATGGTATTGTACGCTGTTGGCGGATAATCAGCACCGTACCCACTATCAGCAAAATCAAGAAGGGCAACTGCCAAATAAGTTTCTTCTTGTTCATATATCAATAATCACATTAAATGTACCACCTAAACGTGTGTCACCATCGACACCATATCCTGGCACATACCACGTGCGACCTATGACACCATCGTTATGAGCGATGCGCCGTTTATAACGCAAACTCCATCCTAAATGCAGTGGTCCCCAAATGGTCGCGTCGGCCCCAAGGGCAATCTCTATCCAGTGATAGTTGCACTGCTCATCTTTCACGCCAAAGCCTGTTTCCCACTTCCAGACCGGATCAGTGAGATTGTCGCGAGCCAAATCAACCTTATAGGAAGTAAAAGCATAGCGCAGGCCAGCATATAGACGATAGGGGCCATGTTTCTGCTTCAACAGGTTCTTATCGATACCAATACGGAAATATGGCGCCGCTGTTTCATAGCGGATATGTGTTACAGGATCGTCTGAATGGTTGGCCTTGCCGTAACCCAATTCGGCTATTGGAAACCACTCATCATGAAGGTTGATGCGCAAGGCACCCTCATACTGACCATAATCAGACAACTCCATCATGGCCAAACCTACCAGGTCGAAAGATACGGCAAATCCACGAAAAAACGGTATGGAGTCCTTCTGAATAGAGAAGAACTTCAACTGTGCCGATGCCGATGCTGATACCAGAAGCAGCAGGCTAATTGCCAGTTTTCGGATAGAGATAGAAATGAACGGTTTGTACATCATAAGTTACTGATGTATTAATAAGTACAAGCGAATCGATGGCATTATGAGTATGCCTCACGCTCGTTAGTTCATGAAAGAATGCAGCAGAACAGTCAACGGATTCGAAGTGGGGAATATCGTCCTTTTTGATCCAGACCGTATCAACCAATGTCTTCACACTATCCTTAAAACAGAAGAAAAGGACATCTTCCGGATGGGAATAACTGATGGGTAGACTGAAAGACGATTTATCTATCAGTCTGTTAAGCAGGACTTTTTGGCCGTTATTCAGCGTAGTGATGTCAAGAACGATGTTTTGACCGTCAGCACGTGTAGTGACTACTGATAAGGAATCTGTAATAGGCAAAGCATTTCCTGCCTTGTCACGGATTTCATATTGAACAGAAACTGTATTTTCAACAGGACAGTCGATGCTCGAACACGAAGATATCACGAGTGATACCAGACTAGTAAATAGTATCAATACCACACACAACCATCTGTTCATCGTCAGTATTCCCTGTCTAAATCGCTTATCCATCATTTACCCGTTAATATTTCTTCTACCTGATAATCGTTTCGACCCTGAGAAGAACGGCTCACCAAGTCGGCCACAAATCCCGTCAGGAACAACTGAGTACCAATGATCATCATCGTTAGAGCGATGTAGAAAAAAGGAGAGTCTGTCACCAGGCGCTGGGGGATATGATTGGCCAGACACCAAAGTTTGTCAGCACCAATATAAAATGCAGCCACGAAACCAATGAAGAACACTAGAGTACCCAAGAAACCGAACACATGCATGGGTTTCTTACCGAAAGTACTCAAGAACCAAAGGGTCAGCAAGTCGAGATAGCCATTGACGAAGCGATTCAGCCCCATGAATTTTGATGAGCCATATTTGCGGGCTTGATGCTGTACCACCTTCTCACCAATCTTATTGAAGCCGGCATTCTTAGCCAGATAAGGGATATAGCGATGCATTTCGCCATAAACCTCGATATTCTTAACAACATCCTTGCGATAGGCCTTCAAGCCGCAATTAAAGTCATGCAGATTCTTGATGCCACTAACCTTACGGGCCGTCGCATTAAACAATTTCGTAGGAAGGGTTTTCGAAATGGGATCGTAACGTTTCTGTTTATAGCCACTCACAAGATCGAAGCCGTCTTCCTTAACCATACGATATAACTCAGGTATCTCATCAGGAGAATCCTGCAGATCGGCATCCATTGTGATAACCACATCACCCTGAGCCTGTTCAAAGCCGCAATAGAGTGCAGGACTCTTGCCGTAGTTTCTACGGAACTTGATACCCTTCACTAGGTCTGGCTGCTTATTATGAAGATCAGTGATAATCTGCCAAGAATGGTCAGTAGAACCATCATTGATGAAAATCACCTCGTAACTAAAGCCATTCTCTTTCATCACCCGCTCTATCCATGCATATAGTTCAGGGATTGATTCGTCCTCATTATATAGAGGTATTACGACTGATATATCCATTACACTATTCACTTTTCACTCGTTTGACACTCCGCTGCATTATCAGGCCTATGGGCAAGCCTAAAATAAAGCCTAGCGAGATATTGATTGTCAGCATATTCAACGCATAGTCTATCGGACGGGTATTTGCCATTTCCTGCATAGTTTCATCCACTATCTGTGTCATGCCGTATTGCTTCAACACCTGCTGCATCTCCTCAGACGAAACCATCTTTGAGAACTGACTCAACAAGAAGCCATGATCCATAAAGGCAAAATAGAGATATTGAGCAATAGCAAAGAGCACGCCACCATAGAAAAACACAAAAACCGTGTAGGCATAGCCACGACGGAATGAGATAATCCCCTCACGTCCGTAATCACGGAATTTACCCAGACGCTCACCCACGAAAAACGGTGTATAACACATCAGAAAGAATGCAGCGAGACCAAGCAACTGGTTCGACACACCTATTATATATAGGAGGAATGTCGCAACCCAAAGCAAGGCAAGCAGAGCACCATCTTGACGGGCAAATGCTTTCAATTGTACATATTCTATTGGAGTCATCGGCTGCAAAATTACGCATTTTTCCGCACATATCGAGTGCTTTGACTCAAAAAATAGTTAAAAATGTTGTGCAGCAGCATTTTTTTCACGATTCACGATTCACTATTCACTTTTTTATTGTACCTTTGCACCCGCAAAACGGGCAAGTCCTGTACGGCCAGCTCCCTTTGAATCCCCCAGGGTGGGAACACAGCAAGGGTATTAGGTTGTAGCG
>Ga0310786_10006373_pt1 | contig 15708 bp, 13 predicted proteins | sample AusTroGonzalo_MG_FD_203881 | JGI IMG/M metagenome (GOLD analysis project Ga0310786, IMG submission 203881) | Bovine rumen microbial communities from tropical cattle in Woodstock, Queensland, Australia - Gonzalo_03 (v2) (version 2) | ecosystem: Host-associated > Mammals > Digestive system >... | reverse complement strand
CATGAAAGCCGATGTATGGAATAATTATGTGGCCAGTCTCAGTGGTATACCCAAACTCGGCAGGGATATTACAGGCATTGCTGCTGCCATCGAAGGGGCTGCAAAAGATGCGTATGAAAAGATTGCCGTATGGGATAACTTCATTGAGCGCTTCTCATGGGGCGATGGCAAGAAAGGACAGATACTCTTTGGTGCCGATGGCGAGACGTATGCCCTGAAGAACCAGTCGTTTGACCCAGTGAAACCTCTTGATCCCAAGAACAATTGCCTGCGCGATGACGATGCCACACTCGGCGACAAAGAAAAGACGCTGGTGGTGGCCTTCGTGCAGAAAATCAGAGATGCGATCAAAGATTATTAATTGAAAAGAATCAGTAGTATGGATTATATATTTAACGACTGGAAAGCTTTACTGGATAGTTTCCAACAGAGCGTAGAGAAGGATCTTGAAGAGATTCACCAGCAAAAGGCGGAGGTACAGCAGATCAAGACCGATATCTTCAATAAGATAGAGAGTGGCTTGTACTACCATGATCAGAAACGCATCGTCATCTCTGCACCGGAGATTATCATCGGCCATGTGGACAAGAGCGGTACACTTCAGGGCGGTGGTATGGGAAAGGTGATCATCAAGGGCAGTGAGGTGGATCTGGAAGGTGTTGGCGAGACAGGACAAATCGTGAGTCGCGCACCCAGCATCCGACAGTTGGCTGTCGACCCAGGCACCGACGGACTGGAGAATGTGGTATGCGAGACATCGGAGGTCATCTCACAGGCCTGTGCCATCACCCTTCATAGTAGCGACGCCAAGGACGCCTTCTCACAGGTTCCCGTATCTGCAGGCAGGGGTGGCGTCAACATCCATGCCGACCAGAGTCTGAACATCGAGGCTGCTGTCTCTGCCGAAGGGCGCAAGACACAGATCGAGGCTATGGTGAAGGAGCTCTCTACCCAGAGCGATGACCTGAAGAAACAGGTGGCAGCCCAGAAGAAGAACGTGGACGACTGTTTCAAGAAGATGCAGAAACTGCTCGACGAGGAGAACAAACTGAATCAGGACGATGCCTTCCTGGGACGTGTGAGCGTCCGTGAGATCTCCGAGATCCATGAGGATATGGACGATGTAATGCCGGCTCTGTATCAGTCGACACAGAACTTCATTCACCTGGTATCACAACTGGCAGAGGTGAACCGCAAGAAAAAGGCCTTAGAGGAAGAGAAGGACACCATCACGACGGGCGATGACTTCAAGAACAACACCACTGGTGCATCCTTGAAGATGAAGGCCGAGAACATCAGTATGGAGACGGTCGACGGTGACGGTAACCTGCATACGAACACCGAGGCGGGCATCACCATCAGAACACCGATGTTCGGTATGTCGATGAAGGACGATAAGGGGGCGCTGGTGGAGAATGGCGGTCTGGCTGTGTATGCCCAGAACATCGAGTTGAACACCACCAATCCCTCGGAAGACGGAACGCAACAGCCTGTGGTCGGTAAGGTCAACATCAAGTCGAAGGAGATCAACATGGAAGCCATCGACTATCAGATGGACGACAAGAATAAACTCATCGAGAAGGAACTGACGAAGGACAGTAAGATAACCATGACAGCCAAGACCATCGAGGTGGCTACCACCAACCCGATGGAAATTGAGCGTGACGATGACGGCAAACTCAAGAAGGGTGACTATAAGGCTGAGGGCGATGTGATCTTCAAGTCGAAGACCTTCACCGTTGAGAGCCTCGACTACGAGGTGAAGGACGGCGAAGTGAAGATGAAGAACCTCGCCATGGACGGTAAGGTATCGGTACGTGCCGAGAAGGCTTCCTTCCTCGCTGTCGATGAAGAAGGCAAGGCTGCGGGTAGCTTCACCGTCAACGCGAAGGCGGTGGATGTGAAGTCGATGGATGTGGACAAGGAGAAGCTCGCCGACGACAAACTCGCCGAGGGTGGCACCATGACACTCGTATCAGAGAAGATGTACGTGGGCGCGAAGTCGAAGGATATCAAGAGTAAGAAGTTCCAGACCGTATCAGAAGAGGTGGGACTGTTTGCCGACAAGACCTTCGAGGCCCAACAGGACGAAGGCAAGGCTGTGCTCCAGCTCGACGGTGGCAACGTCTCTGTGGGTGGCAGTAAGACCGACGTGTTCGGTGCCACCACTATCAACGATAAGGCCGAAGTCAAAGGCGAGCTCAAGGCGCCAAAGGTATCTGCCGACGATATCCAGGCCAGTTCACACTTCAAGTCATCGAACATCGAAGACGGTATGGCTGTCGGTGGCGGTGGAGGCGGTGGCAGTCTGAGTGCCAAGCTCAAGACCGAAGACGCTCCGAAAGAGAATTGATAATTGAAGATTGAAGATTGAAGATTGAGAATTGAGAATTAAGAATTAAGAGTTAAGAGAATGAAAAGAGCTATTATAAAAGAGTTTGAGCAGTTGGGCGAGATGCTGTCGAACTACAGTGGTATGCTATCCTACCGTCTGAAGAATCTCTGCGTCAAGGCAGAGGAAGTGTCACTTCTGCCTATTCAGGTGTTGATCGACGGCGAGATGCAGAATCTGGAGAAATGTACTACCATCGCCAAGAAGGATGACTATAGCTTTATGATATTCCCCAACTTTGATGAGGATATCGAGACCTTAGGCTTAGGAATCATGCGCGTGCATCCGGAGTTCAAACAGAAGGTTGAGTCGATGAAGGTTGAGAGTTCCGACGAGAACGGTAAACCGAAGGAAGTAAATGTGCGCTATATCTTAGTGACGATGCCTGACGTCGATAATAATCGCTACGACGTATTGAAGGAAGGCGCAAAGACTTGTTACAATGAGTGCAAGATGCAGATGGATATGGCTAATCAGAAAGCCGATGTCAAATTCACTGAGCTGTCTGTTGGTGAGGAAAAAGGTGATCTGGAGAAGTTGAAGAGTGCTCGTAAGAAGCTCAACGAGACGTGGGATGGTCAACGCGACAAGTTATACGAAGACAAACTCAAGGAGATTGAGGAAGCCCACAAAAAGTGGCTCACCGAGAAGGCGAGCCATTACCAGACACAGGAGGAAGAGCGCGCTGCCACTGGCGAGGACGTGACTTACTCCATGCGTATAGGACAGACGGACGATTAGTTGAATGTGAATGCTGTTTTCTCTACATCGTCGCCGTAGATGGTCTTGAAGTCTTTCCTCATCGAAATGACATGGTAACCGGAATCGCGCCACTGGTCACCCAGTTTGAGCGCCTTCTCCACGTTAGCATGGTCGCGCGCATCATCATCGGCAATTAGCATAAAGGCTTCACAACGGAGTGGATTGCTCAGACAGAAGTTGTGCATGGAACAGTCACCACTACTGTTTCCAAAGGAGAGAACTGGCACCTTACCGATCTCCTGGGTGATCTGAAGGACCTTGTTGGTCTTCAGGTTCTTGATGAGGAGTGAATCCGTACGGATCAGGTCTTCCTTTTGGGCCATGGTGTAGTTGACACCCGCCTCGTCACCCTGTTTACTGGAACGGAGCATGACATCCATGCCAATCACCCTGTTCGGGTCGATACCGATAGCCTCAAACCAGTGCGCGACAGATAAAACGGTCGGAACCGGAAACGACATAAAACGTGAAGCCTTTGTCCTTCAGAAACTCAAACACTTGCAGCATGGGCTTGTAGAAGCTCTGGCCGTAGGTCATATTACGGAATCCGTTGGCTTGCTTGGCAGCATAGGCCTTGACATAGGCATCAAACTCTGCCAGTGTCATGCCTGCATAGGCCTTCGCTGCTGCACGGGCATGTTTCATGTCGAAATGATCAGGTAGTTTCTTGCCCTCACGGACAAAGTCCCTGATATCCTGAGCTGTCTCCTTCACATCATCGGGAGCGATATCCTTATACGTAGGATCATCCAGCACACGGTATTCCAACATGTTGTATTCAAAATAGGTGGGATAGAGCTCACCGACAAACGTGCCATCCCCCCGCCGTCAGGCGAGGGGATGATCGTTTGGTTGATGCTTTGCATCAGGTTATTTCCAAGGGTTGTCGTAGCTGACAGGACCGTTCTCGAGCTTCTGGCATACGATCTCGATCTCCTCATAGTGCTGCTGGCCGTCCTCCCACTTCTCGACATAGTTAATACAGTAGCAGTTCGTGCCCTTGATCTCCTTCATGGCTGCACCGTCGACCGTGTTCACGAACTTCACGGAGAAGTCCTTCGGCATTGTCGGGTCGAGCATCCAGGCGAGCAGCTGGTTGTTGCCGTCGTTCATGGCCTTTACCCGGATCGTTACCTTACCACCACGGGGGATACCTGCGATCTGTCCCTCACGATCAGTGGCCTGATCAAACTTGTAGTCTACCATCATTACTTCACGTGCTTCGAAATCCTTGACTTCCAAAACTACTGGTGTTACATTCTCTGCCATAATATGTTTCCTTTCTTAATTTTTAATTATTCAACTATTAACTCTTAATTCTCTTAATTCTTAATTGCTTAAGCCCATTCGTTCTCAAACTTCACGTTACCAAACTCGATCTCCTTACAGGTAATCTCGATCTCCTCGAAGTGTCCGAGCTTGTCCTCCCACTTCTCCTCGAAGTTGACACAGTAGCCGTTCGTGAACTTGATCGACTTCATCTCCTTGTTCGTCTTCGTCTCCAAGAACTTGATCTCACCGTTCTTCGGCAGACTACGATCGCACATCCATGCCAGCAGGTCGGGGGTGCCGTCGTTCAAGGCCTTCACACGGACAGTGATCTTGCCACCGCGGGGGATACCGGCCATCTGACCTTCTACGTCTGTTGCCTGATTGAACTCGTAAGTCACCATCAGTACTTCTCTCTCTTTGTAACCATCGATAACCATCGAAACTGGAGTCTTTGCCATAATTTTTTCCTTTCTTAATTTTTAAATTGTTAATACTAAATGTTTTATTTTGTTGATGCAAAGTTACGATGTTTTTTGTCTCATTCCAAACTTTTTCTCACTTTTTCTTTCAAAAGCTATGGACAAAAGACCCCTTCATGGACAAAACAGGAAAACACCCCCCTTTTTTTGTCCAAAAGCTTGGAACTTTCAGTATTAATTCGTATTTTTGTGGCGGAAAAGTAAACTAACCAATATGATTATGGAAAAGAAACGAATGACGATACTAATGGTGGCGCTGGCCATGGCAACTACCGTTAGTGCACAGGAAGAGCCGAAATTCACGGCGAAACCCTCAGGACGTATCCTATTCGATGCAGCTTACATCAGTGCAAAACATCAGGAAGACGAGTTGAAAAGTGGCGTCGGCATCCCCGATATGCGCGTCGGTGTGGGTTTCTCCTACGGACAGTGGAAAGGTAAGATCGACATGGGCTACGCCTATGGAAAGGTGAACATGAAGGACGTGTGGTTGCAGTACGACTTCGACAAGGAGAACTTCATCCGTGGCGGTTACTTCATCCATCAATACGGTTACCAGAGTGCCACCAGCTCGTCGTTCAAGGAGACGATGGAAGAGCCCCAGAGCAATGCCGTGTTCAACAACGACCGTATGATCGGACTGATGTATGAGTATAACGGTAAGCAGTTCCTGGGTACGGCCAGTATCGTGGTGGAGACAGATGCCATGAAACAGACAACAGATGTAACAGGCAACGAGGCCATCGGTGCGATGACCCGTCTGCTCTACCGTCCCTATGCAGAGCGAGGAAAGATGTTCCAGGTGGGCATCAATGGTGGCATCGAGGGTGCCCGTTATAACAGCAACGAGGAGATGAACCACAAGCAGTTCACCCTGAGCACACGATGGCCGACGCGTGTGGCGAAAGTCAACGCCCAGCAGGCTGTCGTTACTGATGCCAAGACGATGTATAAGTTCTCTCCTGAGATCATGTACTCCTATGGCCGCTTCGCCGTCATCGGACAGTATTTCCTCAATACCATCACCCGTGACAACAACCTGGAGTCGTTTACAGGCAATGGTGCATACGTCACCCTGCGCGGTCTTATCAAAGGCAGGAACTACGCGCCCAATATGGGTGACGGTGGTATCGCCACCCCTGACCCAGGGAACATGGAACTCTGTCTGCAGTATAACTATACCTCACTGTCGGACGAGACGGCTGGCATCTATGGCGGTAAGCTCCACGACATAGCCCTCTGCTATAACTTCTATCCTAATAAATATATGATCTGGCGCGTGCGAGCCTCTTGGACAAAGGTGACCAACCGCAACAACTTTACCGACAATGAGGTGAGCATCCTGGAAACCAGACTGCAAGTGAAGTTTTAATTAAGAATTTAGAATTAAGAGTCAAATATAAAATTATAGGATTATGAAAAAGCTAATGATGATGGCCGTCATGCTGACGGCAACCGTATGTGCTTCGGCACAGAGTGACCCAGACCCCGTTGACGCGTATTTCACTACAGGCGAGATGCCTGACATGATCAAGTGGTGCCCTGCTCCACCCGACACCATCGGAGCAGCCTTTGCCTACGACATCATGCAGTATATGTGGGGCAAGCAGATGCGTAACGATAAAGAGCGTGCCGACATTGCCATCCGCGATGCCGTATATGGTCTCGACTGCATCATCCGTGAGTTCAGCGAACCCTTTGGTCTGCAGATCTCCAAAGAGGAGACCCCTGAGATATATAAGGTACTGCGCGAGGGAACAGCTACCTGCGACAGCATCTGTACCCTGCCCAAGAAATACTATATGCGCAAGCGTCCCTTCATGCGTTTCAAGGAACATACACTCACACCCGACGATGAGCCATCCCTGAGCCGTAACGGTTCCTACCCCTCTGGTCACACCCTGCTCGGTTGGAGCTCTGCCCTGTTGCTCTCAGAGATCAATCCCGATCGTGCTGACACCATCCTGGCCCGTGGCTTGATGTATGGCGACAGCCGTGTCATCGTTGGTGCCCACTGGCAGAGTGATGTCAACGCAGCCCGTCTGGCTGCAGCTGCTGCCTATGCCAGACTACACACCAGCGAACGTTTCTTAGAGCAGATGCGACTGGCACGTCAGGAGTTCCGTTGTAAGATGGGCCTTGCCACCATCGTTGAGATGAAGGCCTATAGGAAAGCAGCCGAGAAAAGAGCCAAGGCCGCTAAGAAGGTTGCTATCAGATAAGATCAATAGCCCTCATTCTGCTTCAGGTTTTGGTTGAGGGCGATCTCAGCAGCAGGGATGGGGAAAAGACAGGTGTGACCGTCGCTCTCATTGACCTTGGGATAGAACGAGTCTCCTTGGAACAGACTCTCATACTGGTTGAAACGGATGAGATCCTGACGGCGCCACCCCTCCCAGCATAGTTCCATCAGTCGCTCGTCGAGCAGATTCTCCAACGTGATGGGGCGTGTGTCCATTTTCACACGCTCACGTACAGCATTGAAGTCTGCCTGTCCGTCCTGTCCGCAACGGAACTTGGCCTCGGCACGCATCAACAACACATCGGCATAGCGGAAGAGTACGATATCGTTCTCCACCAACTTGCCACCGTTTATAGCGTTCTTGTCGATCTCATATTTCTTCATGCGCGCTCCAGCAGTCTCTACATAGAGACTGCCACTGATATCCATATCCACCGCCATCGGATAGTAGACGAGTGGTTCCCCTGTGCGGTCGTAAGCAAGGCCATAGTCCGGATCATTGACGACACCGGTCCAGTAATTCAAATCCAGACGCTCATCCTTTTCGTCGGTACCATAACCGAAGATCTTCATGATATGCGGGGGTGCGCATGTGCCGTTCTCACCGCCATAGCCATAGATGGCGGCATGACGGTAGTGAAGGGAACGGATAATGTTCTGCTGTTGGTTCCTGTAGAGCTCACGGTTCATGGGGATGGTCCAAATATTCTCCATAGAAATCTCGTTGTGGACGGCGAAGTTTGTGGTGTAATCGTCCTCTAACCTATAGCCCATATTCTCTATACGGTCACAGTAGGCGATACAGTCCTCCCATCGCGGTGTACCAGTATAGACCTCGGCATTCAACATCAACTTAGCCAGTACGAAGCAGGCCACGGACAGTGTCACCCGTCCATAGAAATCACCAGTGTGGGCACTCCTTCCTTCGGGAAGATTGACACAGGCCTCGAGCAGTTCCTTTTCCACAAAGTCGAACACCTCGATACGCTCAGACTGTTTCACATCGTTCTTGGAAACTTGGGTAGAGGTGAGGATGGGTACACGTCCGAAAAGGTCAAGCAGGTACCAATAGCAGATGGCGCGGAGTGCCTGGACCTCGGCAGTATAGGAAGCTAATTCTTCCACGTCGAGCATCGACTTATGGGCCTCAAGCTGTTCGATGGAACGGTTGCAGAGAGTGATGACTTTATAGAGATAGAGCCAGGAATTGTTGAGCAGGGGGTGTCCGGCACTCCAGGAGTGACGGTAGAGCTCCTGCCAGATGCCACCGTCGTACCAGTCGGCACTACGTGTAGGCAGGATAGCCTCGTCGGATGCGAAAGTCTGCAGGTCGTAGATGCCTCGACAGGTACCTTGCAGTCCCTGACCGTCTTCGCAACCGCCTATATAGTTATATAAGGTGGCGACGGTGTTCTGATAGAGGGCCTCAGGCGTAGCGTAGGCTTCCTCTTCTCGTATCTGGTCGCGTGGGTTCTCTTCGAGACTGCACGCTACAAGCATGGTGCAAAAGATGATATATAGTATCTGTTTCATATCCTTAGAATTTAATGCTCATTCCGATAGTATAACTGCGATAGACGGGCAAAATGTTTTTGTCGTCGATACCCAACGTACCGTTGATGACGCTTGAGTTGATCATCGGCGTCAGACCACTATAGCCGGTGATGGTGGCCAGATTGTTGACAGAGGCAGAGATTCTGAGTCCCTTCATGTACTTGGAACGTATTGGTACTGTCCAACCGACAGTCACGTAGTCGATGTTCACATAGTCGCCATCCTCCAACCAGTAGTCACTGATGGTCTGGTCCTGGATATTCTGTTCTGGTGCACCCTGCATCACATTGTAGTTGGGCAGCGAGAGCATATCCATATAGGTGAGTGCCGTACCATTGTATATCTTATGGCCGAAGGCACCGTTCATCTGTACGGTCACATCCCACTCACGGTAGCGAAGGGCGATATTCGAGCCCATCATAGCCTTGGGTGTGGCCTGTCCACAGATGTAACGCTCATCAGTCACATCGTAGTATTTCGAGCCGTCAGTGTCTGTGACCAACCCTTTACAGTGGGGCAGATAGAACACGCCCAACGGTTCGCCTACAGCCTGGAACACCACATCGCTGGAACCATGGAAGCCTGCTCCATACAGCGATGAGATACCACTCATGTCGGGAGCTGTCAGGTACTGGCCATTGTAGTTGCCGTTGAGTGAGATCAGACGGTTGCGCTCGAAGGTCCAGTTCATGTTGATGGACAGATCGACATCTTTCGTACGCAACGGAGTGATGCCAAAGCCTATCTCCAATCCGGAGTTCTTCATGGAACCGAGGTTGGCCAACAGCTTGTCGTAGGTAAATGGAGGCACTGGCACATTGTAGACATACAACATGTCGGTAGTCTTCGAGTTATAGTAGTCGATCGACAGCATGATCCGTCGATTCCATAGCAACAGGTCGAGACCGACGTTGAAGGATGTTTTCACTTCCCATTTCAGGTCGGGATTGGCATTACGAGCGACGCCAAGGGTGATGACGGATGCACCATCCATAGGAACAATACCACTGGGTTGTAACAGCTGCATGGAGTTGTAGGAACCGATACCACCCTGACTACCTGAGAGACCAAAGCCGACACGCAGTTTACCGATGTCAATGATGGACACGCCTTTCATCCACTTCTCCTTACTGAAGACCCAGGCCCCACTGACGGAGGGGAAGAAGCCCCATCGGTGGTTCTTACCAAACTTCGACGAGGCATCGGCACGGGCATTGGCAGTCAGTGTGTAACGGTCGAGAAGGGAGTATTGGACACGAAACAGAAACGACTCCATTCTCGCATCACTATAATAAGAGTCAGTGCCTTCCCACAGGGTAGCCGCTCCAGCCGACAGTTTGTCGTAACCGAAGGCATCAGTAGAGAAACCCGTTGAGGTGGCATAGAAGCCAGTCCTTTTCTCCTTCTGGGCTTCTGCCAGCGCCATCAGGTTCAGTGATGATTGCTTCCACTTGATCGTATAGTCGAGCGAGATGTTTCCCAGATTCTCTTCATTTTTGTCGTTACCGCGATAGGCCTCTCCATGGCTCCACACGAAGGTGGGATAATAGTGAGCATTATTTATTGTATTATAACTGTAAGAACCGAAGACCTTCAACTTCAGGTTCTTCAACAACTGGACCGTTGCACTCAGGTGGATATTGAAATGGCCATTATCCTCATCCTTCGCCATCCGCAACAGTGAACCGGGATTGCTAATCCAGATGGCTTCCGGCACCTGATCGTAGCTGCCATCGGCATTGGGTCCTTCTGGGAAGGTAGGATTGAAGGCCTGAGCAGAATAGATCAGCTTCTGCATGAAGGGCAGGTGGTTGTTCTTCTGTAACGAACCGAAGACACCAAGGTCGACAGTCAGACGGTTGTCGAAAGCCTTCTGCGTGAGGTCGAGCTTGGCGATATAGAGTCGATAGCTGTTCGTCTGGATCACCGTCCGATGATCCATCATACCCACCGAGGCACGATAGTTGGCCGTCTCGGAGCCTCCACCGAAAGCAACGTGGTGGTTCTGTACGAAACCAGTCCGCTCGATACTCTTATTAAAGTCGGTGTCGTATCCCTTGTCGATATATGGGAGTCCGAGTGCCGATGCAGCCTGACGGAACTGGTTGGCGTGGAGCATGTCCACACGTTTGTAGATACTCTCGAAGCCGACTGTACCGTCGTATGAGATATGGAACTGCGACTGACGACCTTTCTTCGTGGCCACTTCGATGACACCTGCAGCACCTCGTGAACCATACTGTGCAGTCTCCGAGGCGTCCTTCAGGATCGTAAAGCTCTCGATATCGGCCGGATATACCGTTGAGAGGGTAGCCAGGTCGGAGGTCACACCGTCGATGATGACCAATGGGTCGTTGCCACCTGTCAACGAGGTGGTACCCCTGACGCGCACGGCACTTACCATCGCCTCCTGATTACCACCCGTGGTCACTCGTACACCAGCCGACTGACCTGTCAGCGCATCGATTGACGAAATGACGAGACCCTTGTTCATGCGGTCCTCGGTCACCTTATCCACAGCTCCAGCCAAAGTATTTATACTACCACTGACATAGCCAATGCGCACGGTGGGTATCGTGTCGCGGCGCTCCGTCTGTGCCACTATAGTCATCGGCAGAACAAGTGCTGCCAAAAGGAAGAGTTTTCTGTTCATTGGTTCCTAATATCTGCTTTTTCTTCTTTTGTTGCTTTAAGTTGATTTGATTTTCGAATGCAAAGATAAATAAAAGTTATGAATTATCACCCTATTAAGGAAAATATTTGGAAAATTCGAAAAAAGATAGTACCTTTGCGGCTTGAAGGGGAAATCAAAATTCAGACATAGAATATGAAAAAGCTCATCTCAATCATCGGACGACCGGTACTCGCTATCGTCTTTTGTGGTGTGGTCCTCAGTATCAACGCACAGAAGGTTATCTCACCCAACAAGAATTTGTCGGCAAAGACCATCGACCAGAAACTTGTGATTAACTACAAACAACAGCAAGTACTGGAACTGACCGACATCCCGTTCGGTCAATTGCAGTTTGTCAGGAATGTGAAGGACGACTACCAGATGCTGGAAGGCAAGCGCCTGCATTGTACCAATGAAGCCAATGAGTATCAGGCATCCATCGGACCTGACGCGAAGATTGTGATGCGACTCTATAACGACGGTATCGCCTTCCGCTATGAATACACCAACCTGCAGGACAGTAAGGTGCCCACCGAGCAGACAGCCTACCTCATCCCCGAGGGGACAAAGCGCTGGATGCAGCAATGGAGCGACGGTTACGAGGGATTTTTCCCGATGACGACTACTGCCGAGGTAAAGACACTTGGTGGTTTTGGTGGTTCTATGGTCCAAAAGGAGAACAACACCCACTGGGGATATCCGTTGTTGATGGAACCCGTCGATGGTGTGTTTGCCCTTATCACCGAGGCAAATATCGAACGCCAGCAGAGTGCATCGAGTTTGTTTAATAAAGGCGAGGTGTTCAGTGTGGTGCAAGACCAGAACGACCTGTTGCTGACGGGTGACTGGCATACCCCTTGGCGCGTGGTGATCATCGGTACGTTGGCAGACATCGTGCAGTCAACACTGGTGACGGATGTCAGCGAACCCAGTAAACTGGAAGATACCAGTTGGATACACCCTGGTGTGGTGTCGTGGATCTATTGGGCAAACAACCATGGTTCCAACGACTACAGCATCATCAAGAAATATGTGGATATGGCCGTCACACTGAAACTGCCCTATGTGCTCATCGATGCCGAATGGGACGAGATGGACAAGTTGGCTTCCAACGAGGGTAAGACCATCGAGGATGCCGTGGCCTATGCCAATGCCCAAGGCGTAAAACCACTTATCTGGTATAATTCGTCGATAGGTTGGGTAAACGGTGCCCCTGGCCCGAAGTACCGTCTGAACAAACCCGAGGATCGTGAAAAGGAGTTTGCGTGGTGTGAGAAGATTGGTGTGGCTGGTGTGAAGATCGACTTCTTCAGTGGCGACAACCAGGCAAATATGGACTACTGTCAGGACCTGTTGGAGAGTGCAGCCCGTCATCATCTGCTGGTGAACTTCCATGGTGCACCAATCCCTCGCGGTTGGCAACGCACCTACCCCAACCTACTCTCCACCGAGGGTGTCTATGGTGCCGAGTGGTATAACAATGTGCCTCACTTTACGAAGAAGGCAGCCTGCCACAATGCCACACTGCCCTTTACACGTAATGTCATCGGGCCGATGGACTATACTCCTTGTGCCTTCAGTGACTCGCAGCATCCGCATATCACGTCGAATGCCCACGAGCTGGCATTGACCGTACTCTACGAGAGTGGCCTGCAGCATCTGGCCGATCGTCCGGAGAGTTTCCTTTCCCAGCCTCAGGAGGTGCAGGATTTCTTAGGGAAACTGCCCACCGTATGGGACGAGACGCGTTTTGTCAGTGGCTATCCTGGTGAGAGTGCCGTGCTGGCCCGTCGCAGTGGTGACACCTGGTATGTGGCAGGTATCAATGGTTCCGACGAACCACAAACCCTCACCACCGATCTCTGTTTTATTGGAAAGGGAAATGCATTACTGTTTGCCGACGATGCCAATAGTCAGTGGCAGATCAGTACAATCAACCTGTTACCCTTAGAGATAAACTGTCAGCCTCGCGGTGGCTTCGTGCTCGTCATCAGTCGATGATAAGAGACACAATAAACCAATGGGTCCAGCTCTGAAAAGCTGGACCCATTGATTTTGAGAGCATTGCAAAATCACTTCCAAGGATTGTCGAAGTTGACGGGACCGTTCTCGAGCTTCTGGCACACAATCTCAATCTCCTCGTAGTGCTGCTGGCCGTCTTCCCACTTCTCGACGTAGTTAATGCAGTAGCAGTTGGTACCCTTGAGTTCCTTCATGGCTGCACCGTCAACGGTGTTCACGAACTTCACGGAGACGTTCTTCGGGCTCGTCGGATCGAGCATCCAGGCAATCAGCTCATTGTTGCCGTCGTTCATAGCCTTTACTCGGATCGTTACCTTACCACCACGGGGGATACCTGCGATCTGTCCTTCACGATCGGTAGCCTGATCAAACTTATAGTCTACCATCATCACTTCTCTCTCTGCGAATCCATCAACTGCGAGGACTACTGGTGTTACATTCTCTGCCATAATATGTTTCCTTTCTTTATTTTTTAATTATTCAACTATTAATTCTCTTAATTCTTAATTCTCAATTCTTAATTGCTTAAGCCCAATCGTTCGTGAACTTCACATTACCGAACTCGATCTCCTTACAGGTAATCTCAATCTCCTCGAAGTGTCCGAGTTTGTCCTCCCACTTCTCCTCGAAGTTGATGCAGTAGCCGTTCGTGAACTTGATCGACTTCATCTCCTTGTTCGTCTTCGTCTCCAAGAACTTGATCTCACCGTTCTTCGGAAGACTGCGCTCGCACATCCAAGCCAGCAAGTCGGGGGTACCGTCGTTCAGGGCCTTCACACGGATAGTGAGCTTGCCACCGCGGGGGATACCGGCCATCTGACCTTCTACGTCTGTTGCCTGATTGAACTCGTAAGTCACCATCAGTACTTCTCTCTCTTTGTAACCATCGATAACCATCGAAACTGGAGTCTTTGCCATAATTTTTTCCTTTCTTAAATTTTAAATTGTTAATACTATTTTTTATTCTCAATTGTCTTTTGACACTGCAAAGATACGACGGTTTTTAGTCTCATTCCAAACTTTTTCTCACTTTTTCTTTCAAAAGCTATGGACAAAGAACCCTTTTATGGACAAAGCCAAGAAATCCCCCCGATTTCTGTCCATACGACTGATTTTGGGGCCCCAAAATATGCCAAATTATTCTCATTCTCCTCGACTATTCCAGGCATATAGGCATCAGGTTTTTGTTAGTCATATCCCCTTACCGACCAAAATCGGCGAATTTGGTCACCAAATTCGGCGGTTTTGGTCACCAAATTCGCCGATTTTGGTTAGTAAACCCCGTAGGTTTATAAAACCATCCTTTTATTTCGTGCAACGAATAAATACCTTCGTCAGTTTACGGGAAGGCGAACAGGTCATGTTTATCTATCTCTTCCTTACCTTTTTGCGGATTCTCGACTGGGATTGCTGACTGGAGGCATTGCCAGAATCCTTGTTTGTCTCGGTGTTAGCATCCGCGTTTGTTTCCGTGCCAGAATCCTTGTTTGTTTCAGTGCCACCATCCTTATTAGTCTCCGTATCATCGGTCTTATCTTCGGGGACTACTTCCTCCTCGGGATCAGGCTCTGGGATCTCGACGGTGACATTAACCTTATCAGAATACTTGCCATCGGAGGATCTCACGGTGATGACAGCCGTGCCATTGGCAACGGCTCTCACCTTGCCGGCATTGACGGTGGCAACATCCGTGTTGGACGACGACCAGGAAACATTTCTCGACTCCGTGTTCGTCAGGGTAAGAGCTGATTCCTCTCCTGCCGAGGTCAGTGTGATGTCCGACTCCGCAATGTACAACGTTCGTTTCTGCGTTACGGTGACGGTCTTCGACTCGTTTCCTGCGGCATAGAGGAACTTCACCTTGCCTTGGCGCTGATCGGCCTTGCCAGAGAACGGTGACACATAAATCCTCTGTGTCCAGTAGCCGTCGCCTACGTCGGTCTTACTGCCTACGCTCAGCCAACTGACCAGTGGCTGGACACTGACGCTGACGTTGGCCACCACGTTGACCCCGAAGGTGCCTCCCAGCTCATCGACTTCAACGTCAGACTCGTCGATATTGAACGTCGTCTCAAACTTCTGCTTGAAGGTGACCGCCTTGCTGACACCTAAGCTGCTATTGCTGATGGTGACGGTGGCACTGCGCTCTTTTCCTGTGGTGTTCTTGGACACCTTGAACAATAGCGCTGTGCTCTTCGTGCCACGGGTATTCGCTTTACCACGAGTCTGTGTCGCTGTTCCTCTACTCCGGCTACCGCTGCTCTGTAGGCTTATCCAGTTGCAGTCGCTCGGGATGCTCACATCGTAGCTG
>Ga0310786_10006371_pt1 | contig 15712 bp, 19 predicted proteins | sample AusTroGonzalo_MG_FD_203881 | JGI IMG/M metagenome (GOLD analysis project Ga0310786, IMG submission 203881) | Bovine rumen microbial communities from tropical cattle in Woodstock, Queensland, Australia - Gonzalo_03 (v2) (version 2) | ecosystem: Host-associated > Mammals > Digestive system >... | reverse complement strand
GTAAGCTCAGTTGTCATCTCAGCATCTCGTGCAGCGTAAGCTGTAGCATACTTGTAAGGACACACATTAAATGAACCTGCCGGGAATAAATCGTTAAATCTAGGACCTCGTGTTGTATGAGCACAGAAATCAGCATGTAATGCTTTTAAGTTGTTATCTTTGTTTCTCTCTGTATCCAGCATACGCATCATAAGCATAGCATCGTTCGTTTTAATATCCCATAAATTTACATGTAGATTATAGTAGAGCATATTCATATCGAATTGTGCATTAAAGTAGTCGAGCTCTATAAGATCTTTTACTTCTTGTAATCTGTTTAACTGTTGCGCACAGAACTCTGGAGATAGCTGACTTGTATCAATACGACCTGATAGACGGGATAGATGTCGTATAGGTACATAACATGCTTTCTTACCCATAGTGTGTAAGCTAAAGCCGACAACATCGTCATTAAAGATATCAAGCCCTGTAGTTTCCGTATCGAGTGCAGCTCTACGATTCTCTATGATCTTGTCAATGTAATCTATAAGCTCATCTTTGTCTGTTATACAAATATAGTCGTCTTTGTACTTTTCAGTCATCTTCTGTGCTTCTGCTATAACGCTGTCGAGGTTCTTAATCTGCTTCTTCTTCTGTAGAGAAGCTGGTACTTCGACAGGTGCAGTTACTCTTTCAGGTAATGCTATTCTTCTTCTCACTGCCATACTATTCATACTCCCTTGTTTAAAAAATGATATATTAATTATACGACAAAACAAACTGAAAATTCGAGGATATCTGCGAAAAATAAAATAACAGAGATGTATATATCTTACACCTCTGTATTCTTATAATCGTTATAATTTACACACGGTAATTGTAAGCTCTGTGTCGTAAAATACCTTATTTATTAAAGCTGATACATCGCTCCAGTTTAATTTATCCAGCCCACAACCTATTAATGGCATTCCTAGTTTCTTAACCTCAGGATATGTCATATGTAACTGTAACCTGAGATCCTGTAATGCTGTTTGCATTGTATACAAGGTAGGCTTGTCATAATAGTGTTCTTTAGTTACAAGATTTGCTACTCTGTATATACCGAGATCTTTAGGTACTAGAGTAAACAACCTGTCCATATTTACAATACCGCAATATCCAACACCGTCCCAAGCTTCGAACGGTAATATGTGTTCGAGCTTATCACTCATATTAAACCTGTCGTTAAATATTTTAGCAATACCTGCTCCTAGCTTAAAATCTGCGGATACACAATGAACAAGCATATAGTCTTCAGATAAATTAAAAAGGTCACTGTATACCTCCTCATATCTGAATTCTTGTTTACTTTGTATGTTATTAACAGGTGTTTGTTGTACTGGTTGTGGTATTCTTCTAGGATTAGCCTGCTTAGTAACTTGTGTAGGTTCACCTAAATAAACTGGCTTATAGCTGTAAGCATTTAAGTCTTTTGCTGACAATTTTCCCATAGTTTGTATTCCTCATTTTCCTTTAGTGTTCTTAGTACTTCCATATCACGACATACCGGTACACACCTCGAGGTGTCAGGTACACTCATGTACTTCTTATTGGTTAAGCAGTAGGCATTGTACTTGTGTTTATTAGAAGCTCGTAGCTTAATGAAACGGTATTCTTTAAACCTTTCTTTAGGCTTATAAATCTTAAAAACAGTACCTGTATTCAGTATAGAAAATACCGTAACTTTACCATAATTAAGCTCTGTATTATCGTGTTTATCAATACATAAAACCGCTCGTAATACTGTAACAGCATCTTGAACGAACGGTTTAATATCGCCGTATCGGCTTTCGAAGAACTGCTTATGACGTAGACATCGGAGTCCTTTATCCATTATAGCTTTCTGTTCAGTATTAACACCGATTTTAGCTTTAATAGCAAGTTTAAGAGCTCTCCTTATATCGTCGTTTTCATAAGCAGTTCGTGCAAGTTCTATGTTCATCATGTTAATTATTCTTCCGGCATTACAATATTAGATTCGAATACCTTTATTTTAGGATTCTTAGTAGTGTACCAAACCCATTCACGAGTTAAGAGATTAGTGAAGTAGGTAGCAGCGTTTGTATTTCCCTGGATTAATGCACTTATTAAGCTTACATACCAGTTTGTGTTGTCACATCCTGCATATTTTGGAAAGAATATCTTCTTAGTACCTACCTGTACTTTATGATCAGTAAACTGCCAGTCTGTAGGTATTTCCTTCGTATGTGCCATAGCATTAGCAGCTACAATAGCTTCGTCCTTAGTACGTGGAATTAATGGCATTTTAGCTATAGCTTCGTCACGCTGTTTGTCAAGAGCTAAACCCTTTTTAATAGCTTCGTCACATCTCTGTGGATATGTGCGTCTTAACTCTTCGCGACGAATACGTTCTTTACGAGCTTCTTCTTCGCGTCTGTCGTGCTCTGCCCACCAAGCTTCAGCAAAAAGACGAGCATCAGCTTCCTTCATGTTAGCTTCGTGTGCTGAATAACCAGGATATGTATTCATGAATTGTGACATATAAACTCCACCTTTCCTAAAATAAACGGTGTATCCTTTTTACTGATTATAGTATAGCATCAATTATACTGAAAATTCGAGGATTCGTCGGTTTTTGTTTTGATCATTACTTTGTTTGTTAATAAGACGAGTCGTTTCATTTTGAAAGGTTATTTGCACTACAGTGATTATACTAAGAATGTTGAAGACCTGTTTTAAATAGTAAGCTCGTAGAATTTATCAATACATGAGTTAGCTTTGTTCTTGAAATACAGTACCCGTTCCTTGTATTCCTTATTCTTAGTTGTCGTATACTTGTTTTCATAGAATTCGGAAAGCAACATGCACTGTCTGTATGTATCCCAGAGTTTAACAGCAATATCCTTTTTAGACTTAGGACTAAGCTTGTTATTAAGCTCTGTAGCATTAGATACAATGTCAGCATAATAGAGATTTAACTCTGTTTCGTTTGTTACACTAGCATCTTTGCCAACATACGGTGCGAAATTAATCATAAGATTCTGTACCGGTGAAAGTACTCTTTCCATGTGATAATCCTCCTGTTAAATAGGTTAGAAAATTACGAACTTGTTTTACTGTAATTAGTATAACAGATATAGCACTAAAAATTCGAATATTCAAGAAGAAAGTTTAAAATATATGCATGTGTTTAAAACCTTCGAGCGTGTTCATCTTGAAAGGTTACTAGCTGTACGGTAAATTATGTTCTGTAATGCTGTTCCTAGTATACATGTGTTTACTGTACAGTTTATCATGTATATAAAGCAAAAAGCACTGATTCAAAAGTATAAACAAATGAATCAATGCTTTCTGCCAAATCATATTATAAGCAAAAAATAAATCTCGGAATTGAGAGTTATTAGTGTAGTGAAAAGCTGTATCGTAAATTGAAGCGATACAATGTAGTGCGATGAAGTATAGGCTAAAGAGCTTCAAACCTGCGCGTAAATAGAGTAAATAGCTCAAAGCGCTCAAGTAGCTCGATAAAATATCATAGCCCACCCATACCCAGCATAAATATTATAACATAAAAAAATCAAAAAGTCAATAGGAAAAATAAAAAAAAGAAAAAAGAAAATTAGCCCAGTAGCTCGTACAGACCCGAAGGGTCTAAGAGTGAGCGGAGCGAACGAACTGTTCGATTATCGAAAGCATAATAGAACATAGTATATATACTTCCGCTGTCAGTTCTGAGCGATTTGAGCGTATTGAGCGAACGAAGGGTGAGCGAATGTATAACAGAACGAGCAAGTGAGCACCTGAAAGGTCTGACGCTGTCAGAGGGGGTAACCCCCTGCGAACGATAGTCGAGTGTGTAACCAGGAAGTATATATATTATTTATTGGATAGTACATGAATCTGCGATTGACGTATACTTTGTATAGGATTGTGAAGAATTCTTGTAAGTATTAAATAGAATCTTATACATTAAATGTAAATTCATACAATTTTCTGTTAGTATAATCAAGTATAAAAATGTATGATAAATCGTACAAGAAGTTAAGATATTATTTACAGAATCTAGTGAATTTATAATAAAAATGTTTCTAAAATCTCCCATATTTCTCATAGATTATTCCTGATAATTTACAAGTATCTACGATTTTAGCTTAATTTTTACTGTTATTCTATTGTAAATATGTATAATCTTATGTTCATATATCTTACAAACTTTTAAATCTGTTTTTGTATACTGTATACAATTTCAGGATTTTAGCTGTATTCACACTGAAAAATTAGCAGATTTTGTGTTAGGGTACGAATATCCGAATCTTTGTGTATTTTGTACATCATTCAGGCTTTTCTTTTGTAACATAGTTATAAACGCATTCTACTAATTATCTTAAAATAATCGTAGCTTTACGAACTTTCTCACTGCTTACTCTTTGTACATGTTGTACACTATTCAGGATTTCTTGTACCATCCACATTGTATAATCTGTATACCTATGAATTATTATCTCTACGATTATCAATCTATTCATCTTGTTAAAAGTATACATCAAATCGTAAATAGGTGTACCTACTATTTGTATATATTAACACATGAGTTCATAGCAAAACACCGGAAGAATTTACTAAATAATGTAAATAACTTCCGGTGTTTTACCGATTGGAGTTTAAAAATATGTCATCAAAGATTGATAATTTCTTCGTTATTTTTCGCTTTTTACCTTCGATTTTTGAATAAAAGCTTCTACTTTCGAAGCTACCCAGGTACGAAAATCCCCCTGATTTTCAGCGAAATAGTTAGCAGTTTCTGCTGTTAAATTGTCTATAATGTATGTTACACAAGAATTTAAGCACTCATATTGTGCTTCTTTTGTCCAAGTATCTGCGTTCTTAAACCCATTTACAAGTGTCTGTTCTGTGTACGCTACACCGTCAGATATTACTGTTTCGAGCTCTTTTAGGTATAATTGTACCTTAATACTCGTTGTCTTAGACTGTAAATAATTAATAGCATGCTTTAACAGTATTAATATAGCAGCACTTAATGCTGTTGTAGCAGCTGTCATTATGGCTTCTAAAAAGACATTCATACGTCTGTACCTCCTCCGGCTTTAACTTCAGCTCCTATGGATTCTATCCAAGCAGCATCTACGAATGATACAAGGTCTGGGTTGTGAAGAAGCTTGCTAAGTAATGTTGCATATAGTCTGTGAACAGCACCATTACCACCTATCTTAAGGTATAACTCCATGTTGTCTTTGAGCTCAATTAAATCAAGCATTACCTGTGGTCTGGCATATTTATCTAGGTTATCGAGCTCTAAGAATATCTGCTGTAGCTGTGCCTTTAATGTTGTTCTGAATATACGACGTATAATGTCGTCCATCAGCGCTGTATTAGAGTTTACCTTATTTGCAGCTTCTTTAGCTTGTTTACGTCTGTCCATTACCTCTTTGATTACTTGCCATATAGCTAGTATTAACTGGCCTGAGAACAAGATACTCATTAGAGATATTAGTGTTTCTGTCTTCAAAGGATTTCCCCTCCTCTATAAGATAAATGTGTATACTATATTATAACCTACCGTATTAACGTAACCGCAAAAATAGCCCCTTATAACTAATATAAGAGGCTTTTTCTTATTTCTTAGCATCCCATCTATCAGGCCTTAGATTACGGTATTGGCTACAAGCAGCTTCATAATCACAATGCCCGCATGCTACTGTATCGTCACATACGACTTTAACCTTTGTAAATGGGTCTTTACGCCAACCTTTTAACTCTAACAGCAACGGTAATATCTGTGCTGTATCTACAGTACCTCCGTCTTCTATCAGCTTAATGATCTCGTCTAATGTCACCTACATTCATCCCCTTTCTCCTATATTGTCTTTGAGTACATCCCTTATACCTACAAGATCACAGTGTTCTATGAATTCTGTAGTAGCAGAATAAGCATTAATTTGATATTGGATATTATCTATTAATGACTGTATGAATTTATCCGATACTTCGTGCTTAAACAGTGTTGTTCTGTTTAACGGTATATCCCAAGATTCCTGTAATCGTGTTGCTAAATATGTTTGTAAGTTGAGTTCGTATGTATTCTGTAGCTCGTCTTCTGGCCATGTTATAACACCGAATGCTTTAGTGTTTTTAACATAGTGTAGAACAGTATATACAAACCCATTATCTGTTAGCTCAAAGGTTATTGCGTGTGTATCGGTTATAATACATCTACGTTCACGCTCGCCTTTCATATATTGTAGTGTCGGGAAAAACAGACACCAAAATGTAAAGTCTGTAGCTTTAGTTAATAAGAATTTAGCTACGATGCTTGAACATAATTTATCATTCATTAGTATCTCCTGTACGAGGTCTGAATATGTATTTTTCTATAATCGCACGTATAGTTCTTAACAGTGCTGTAGAGTTTAGCTTAGCAAGATCAGCTCGCATAGTAGCTACAGTATCGTCACTAATAAGGTAGTTCTTAGGACATTCTTCTAATAGCTGATACACAAGAGGCTCTATCTCATCTTCCTGCCAAAGATATGTGTGCATAACACTAATACCGTCAGCATTTGTAACTGTAATAGCTACACGCTCGTCGAGCCTAGTCGGCTGTATTGTAAGTATGTTCTCATATATAGTAAGGTCATTGTACGGTGTCAGCATACAGGTAGGTATACGCATCCAGATGTCCGCTACTGTAGGTGTAATTATACAACCGTGTTCTACAACATCAAGTATTAATCTATTAAGGATCTCAGCATACATATCTATGTAATTTACCATAATTACAACCTCCTTTTGTTGTAATTATAGTATAACATTTTTAGCACTGAAAATTCGAGAATAACTTATTCTAGTTCATTATCTGTATATTTCCAATTATACAGTGCAGATTCCTCCCTGTCTACTTCCTTGCTTCTATGAAACGACAGTATATCTAAACTACCATCTCCTGGGGTTACAAACTTCATATATATCTTATATTTAGTACCACCTTTAGTAAATTCCCATAAATCAATGTCATGAAATTCATGCATTTCTACACCCTTGTATTTACCCTCTGTACCTATTTTAGAGTGCTTATAGTTATCTTCGCACACAGATCTTATAATCTCTTCCTCTGTTACAATATCATCTGGATGTTCTATGTTCCACTTCTTTAGTGCGTTTCGGAGGTTTGTAACTTCCTCTCTATCTTCCCATACATACGCTGATGGAGGAGCTGTTTTAATAATCTTTAGCACTTCGTTAAAGCGTTCAGGGTCTGTTTCGTTTAGCATATACGGTACTCCAGGTTCTTTAGCTCCTGTATATGAACAATAAAAATGCAATATATTTTTAGGTACTATGATGCTCACATGTAATTCTTTTACAGCTGTCATATTGATACTCCTTTCCATATTATATATAGTATATATTATAACCCATGCAAAAAGGTACCCATAGCTTATGTGCTAAGAGTACCTTTTTTGCTTGTTATATACATTCATTCTAAAAGGAGTTATTTGGAAATCCATAATGTAGAGAATGTCTTAAGACCTACAATACCATCTGTATCTAGTCCGTGATCGTGTTGGAATTTACGCACAGCAGTTTCTGTAGCTGTACCAAAATCTCCATCATCTCCGTAGCTACCGACGGAATAACCTTTAGAGAATAGTAACTGCTGTAATGATTTAACATCGTTACCGCTCATACCTTTCTTAAGAGTACGAAGTTCAGCCGTGAATGTTGTATTTGTAATTTCAGGCACTGTAACTGTAGGATATACAGCTTCTCCTTTAGAGTTGTATACATGATATCCTTCATATTTATCACAGCACTCTTTAGCATTTTCTAAGTTCTTGTAAGCTCCAACTTGTGATTTACTGTCTTCCCATGTCTTACGTACACGATACATCTCTGTTGATGTTGTCGGTGTAGTAGGTTCTGGAGTATCAGTTTTGAGATAAGACTTAACAAGATTTACAAAATTATTCCAGTGTGGAAGAATATAAGCAGGACAGTATTTTCTGCTATACCAGTGCTGATGTGTATATAAATGACTAATGTCAAGTTTATATTTCATAAGCAGGTAAGCAGCAAGGCGTGCAGCATTATCTTCTGACTTTTTATCGGTTCCTGTGTAATTAGGTGACATTATACACTCGATAGCTATAGTCTTACGATTTCCATCACCATCTCCGTCAGCTGCATGCCAACCATTAAGGTTTAATGGAAGATTCTGCCATGCATCTATGTTATCTACATAGAAATGCACTCTTACATCTCCCATGTTTCCATTAACTGTAGCTCTTGTATACTGCTCGCTAGGATGTGTGCCTGATGCTGTAGAAATCCAATCCGTATTATGGATTGTAACTCCTATTACATCATTCATTTCATATCCTGGCATTGCTATATTATTTGGATTATGTTTAGTTAATAAATACTCGTTTACTGTAACTCCACATGCTACATATTTCTTGTCAGCTTGTAAAAATCCCATTTTCATCTCATCCTTTCATAATTATAACAGTAGTGTATCCTACTAATTTATATTATAAGGATGAGTAGAAACAGAAATCCGACAGCATAAGCGTGATCAATTGCCAGCTGTCGGATCTCTGTTTTCGCAAAAACATAAATGCAAATCACAAACAAACCATATTTATTTATATGGGCGTGAGAAAATATCAATTATTAAGCATTAGCACATAAGCTGTTGAAGATATCATAAGCAGCTGCAAACGAATACTGCCAACGTCTATCTTTATTGTTAATACCCCATGTAAGGGATTCTGACATATAATGCTTCATCCAAGCTATAGCTTCCTGTCTGTTACAAGACATTGTTTCGTCGATATAACGATTCTTAGCATTCTCATATATAGGATTAGTTCTAAGGTCGGCAGTACGGTGTTCAGCATTATACATTAAGACATTAGCATCATATGATTTTACCTTACCGTTGATAGCAAGTTTCTGCATAATCGTTACCTACAAAATTTAGTAGTTACTCATGTTGTTTACTATAATTATAGTATACGATAGATTATACTAAAAATTCGAGGATTCCGCTATAAATTTTTAGGCTATATTATCTATAATATCCACGACTATCTCTTTCCATGTCGTATTCATGCTCACCTCTAGCATATCTAGCATCATAGCGTGCTTGCTGTTCAACTTCAGCTTCCCATTCAATGTCGCTTAGTACCTTGTCTATAAGAAAGTTAACAAGGTCTATTACAGTGGTTTTATGGTTTGTAACTATAGCTTCAAACACATCATCAACATCAATAAACTTTTCGTAGTTTTCAGTTTCATCATAGCTACACACCTCATTGATGAGAGCTGAGTAACCGCGCTTAGCGTCATTTGACAGTGTCAGGTAGAAGTCATCCCAAGTTGTAGATGGATCAGTATCAATAGTTGCGATAGTTTCGTTAATAAGTGCGCGAATATATTTATCATTAGTTTGCATCACTTCATGCCCGCAGTTGATCTTACGACTTCTTGAATTTATAGAACTTTGAAGCTTCTGGTTATAAATATGTATCATAGTAATTCGTCCTTTCTTAGGTAATAAGTAAAAATGGATATATTACTATTATACGAAATATCATAAACAACAGGTGCTGTAAATAACATAAATTTATAATTATAACTCTTTTTCCGTTACAATACAAAAAAATAAGTTATGATACAATATCAGCTAAGGTCGATACTACTAAGTTCGGCAGCATATGTGATCCAGCTTTTGAGTTCGTTTGCAGGAATATCAGGATCTGTTATTTTATCTATTGCTGTTATCTGTTTACTTAAATACCCTGCTGTATACTGTGTAGGTAATGTAGGTAACAAGTTGACAGCTGTATTTTTAATGTCGTGCAATAATACTTTTATACTGTCAAATGTGCTAACCTTACGACTAAGAATCACACTAGCTCCATTATAAATAGTAATAACTGTAGCTGTATTCTTCTTAATTTTCTCAAGCTTTACTCGTTTACTATTTATTAACAGCACTACTTGAGTATTATCAAGAACACCTCTCTTATCAACTGACAGCTTACCCGGAATATACTGTAAGTATTTTACACTCTCAGTGATATAGTTATCACAAGCAATGTCATATAATACTCTAGTATATAAACGCTGATAGAAGTCTATAAAGCGTTCATCCATACTATCTACTGAGCTTTCATCGTTCTCTGTATCTTCTATATTTGTGTTTACAGATTCTGTAAGCTCTTCTGTATCGTCGTAGGTAACGGGTTCTGGTTCTACAGGAGTTGTATGCGAATTTGTAAATAATGTAAGCTTTAGCTTATTAGTGCAACTAGGACAAAAGTCCATGTTCTGCTTACCATCTGTAGGGCTGTTATTAAGGTGAGTCCAGCTAGTAGCTTTGTTTTCGGTAGCTGTACACTGACAGCCATTACAGGTATATGTAGTTACTGTTGAAAACATTTAAATACTCCTCTCTCACTTTACATCTGTGATTTTACCTTCTACTCCGCCATAAGTACCGTCAGAGTTAAAGTACATAGCAAGCTGTTCTTCAGCATCTATATCTGTATAATGAGATACCATCTCTATAGAATCCCAGCCGATGTATTCTTTAATAACAGAATCAGGAATACCAGCTTTCTTAAACGCAGTAACTATAAGGTGTCGCATACTATGCCAGTAGAAGTGGTCTGGTAGATATGGGTTGAATTTTTTACCCCAATCGTCTAAAGTGCTTTCAGTAATAGGTATACTGTAATCTAGAGGAGATGGAAACAGCCATTCACTCTGTATGTTATGTCGATCTCTGTAAGCAAGCCACCTATCTAGGTATGGTTTAAACTGTTTAGCAAGTACAAAACATTCAAGCATCTTACCTCTTTTACCTCTACCTTTAGTCTTAATAGGGTATGATTTGTACAGAGCTCCATCACATACTAGCCTATCCTCGGTGAAATCAGATAGCTTAAAACGTAATAGCTCAGCTTTACGACGTCCGGAACACACCGCAAGTGCCAAGCAACAAGCTCTGTCATAATGACACTGAAAGGTTAGCTCTCTAAGCAGTATGTTAATGTCGTGCATAGTAAATACTGACTTTTCCATTACAGGTACTAGCACAGGACTAGGTATTTTACCAGTCGATTTTTTAAAGTCTGGGTGTTCTTTGTCTAGGATATTCTCTATGTAGTTACTCATAGAGGCTATCGTAAACTTTAGGTTTCTTATACGAGCTGGAGAATGTTGACACTCGTTCATACACCAACCTTGAAACCTTGCAATGTCTGGCTTATCCCAGTCTACGAACAGCTTATTGTCATTGAATTTTAAATTCCAGTACCAAATGACATTAAGATTCTGTCTGTACAGCTGGATAGTTCCTTCACTGTAATCTGTAGCATTTAGATGTTCTACCCAGCGACTACCGAACTTTACATTTTCTTTGTTAAATAGCGCTTTGTTTTCTGGTGTAGCAAAACGGTGCTGTATAATATGTTTACGCATGAGATCTACTCCTTTCTATGTCTGTTGGCATCCGATATTTAACTATAATATAACATATGTAGAAGTGAAAATTCGAGGATATTTTTTAATATACAGTTGGTAATTATTTGTATATTATCTTAAGATACAAAATACTACTTTTATAGTAATTACAGATATTTACAACACCTAATGATGTTAGTCTGTTGGCATATAATAGTAGTATAGACTATTCGTAGTTATTTCCCGAAATTATTATAAAGGAGTTGAGTATAATGGCAACAGATAAACTCATGAACCATACTCAAGGTGAGTCTATCATCACAAATCTTAGCTCTATTGCTTCTAACTTACAAAATGTTACAGCAATATCCCCTGCTAAGTTTGGTATGGGTTACGCAGTTTGTGATACAGCAGCAGCTACAGCAGCTAAGACAGCTACTATAGCTAATTACACACTCACAGAAGGTGCTTTAGTTACTGTTAAATTCACAAATGGTAGTACATCTACTGGTGCTACTCTTAATCTTAACGATACAGGTGCTAAAAATATTCTGTATAAGGGACAAGCTCTTACATCTAATATTATTAGTGCTGGCGATATTTGTACATTTATTTACTCTACAAATGCTTACAATATCATAAACCTTGATGCACTTAGCGGTGCTGGAGCTGGTACTGTTAGATCAATAGGTGCAGAAGGCGGTCTTATTACTGACCAGACTTCCGGTGCTGCTATTCAACAGGAAGGTAACGTAAAGCTCAATCTTAAATCTCAAAGCACAATCGTAGCAGTAGGTGCTCCAGATACAGAAACTACTAAAACTTATCCAGTAGCTCTTGATTCTAGTGGATATCCTGGTGTAGCTGTACCTTGGACAGATACTACTTATAGTACATTTACCGATTCTGTAGACGGTTTAGTTCCAGCAGCTGATGGCACTGGAGAAACTGGTATGTTCTTAAAGGGTGACGGAACATGGGCTACACCTACTAATACTACATATTCACAAGGTTCAGGTATCAATATTGATGCTAACAACGAGATCTCAAATACAGGTGTAACAGCTATAAGCCCAAGCTCTAACAACGGTAATATCTCAGTTACAACTAATGGCTCAACAGCAGATGTAGCTGTAACTGGATTAAATAATGCTGCTTATAAGGATGTTGATTCAACTATTGATATGTCAGATCCTTCAAGTAATGTACCAACTTCAGCAGCTGTTTCTACAGCAATTACAAATGCTGTAAATGCATTGCCGGAACCGATGGTATTTAAGGGTACTGTAAATGGTACATATCCAGCAACACCAAATGTGGGTGATACTTATAAAGCTACTGCTAATAGCACAAGTGGGGTAACTCCAGCTTATAAGATGGGTGATACTGTAATCTATTCAGAACCGTCAACAGGCACTTTTGAGTGGGTTGTTATCCCATCAGGTGATGAACCTTCAGGTACTGTAACAGGAATTACAGGGTCAGATGGTATTGTTACATTAGATGCTACCACATCAAGTTCTACTATCTCTACTTCCGGTACAGCTAAGCTTGCACTCGTTACTAACCATACAACATCTGTAAATGCCGGAAATGCTACTAGCACAGCTAATAGATCTTATCCAGTAGCTATTGACGGTAACAGTAAGTTAGCTGTTAATGTACCTTGGGAGAATACTACCTATGCAAACGGTACTGGTATTACAATCGGTAGCGGAAATGCTATTAATCATAGTAATAGTGTAACCGAAGTTACGACAGCTGGTGCATATAAGGTAAAATATGATGCACAAGGACATATTACAGGAACTGCTGCATTGTCAGCATCTGACATCAGCGCTGTACCAACAAGCAGAACTGTTAATAGTAAGGCATTAACTGGAAATATCACATTATCCGGTGATGACTTAGTGCTTACAAATTATGTAAAAGGAAGTTCTACAGATGCTGTAGCAGCTACTGATAAGGTTAATGCAGCTATTGCTAAACACGAAAACAGACTCGACACATGTCAAACAAATATTTTATATACCTTAGGCAAGACAGGAAAGAACGTCTTTGACTTTGATTCTTGGATTGATGGTCTTACAGTAACACGAGGAACATTTACAACATCTGGAAATAGTATTACTATTACTGCAACAGAAAACGATGCATCAACTGATAGATGGAATCCTGCTTCTAATGTAGGAAATACATTCAAGATTCCAACAAAAGCTGGCGAAGTAAAAATCCTGCAGTGGAGTGCCGATTTGTCACAAGCAAGCAATGGCGGAACCGTGTATATTTTTCCAAACGGTAGCCCTACAGGATTAGTATGGGGTTATGCTTCATCCTCAAAAATTACATACACAGTGCCGTCAGGCTGTGAATTTATAACTATTAGATTTGGTGTAGCTCGAAGTGGCGAATCAATTACATTCTCCAACATCATGATATGCGCACAGGAAGACTGGAACGTATCACCTGACTATCAGCCATACAAAGGTCTACCAAACGTTGATTTGACACAGTTAGAAGCTGAGGATAGAAATGCCCTTGTTGAAGTCGTTGACAGCGGTGCGAAGAATTTAGTTGATTTAACAAATTTAGAAGCAATCAAAGCTCTAAACACAAGCTCAAGCGGTAGTTGGACTAATAATGTATATACATATGATACAGTGTCTTTCACGATAAATAATGACTGTACGATAAGCGTTTCGACCAATGGTCAATCCACTACACAAGCAGCAATATATTTACCTGTTCCAGTATTACAAGATTATGAATCATATGTAGTAAGTGGATGCCCTGTCGGTGGATCGCAAAGTCAAACAAATGCGTATTTGTTAGATTATCAATATCAACGAGATGGTAATATTGCATATTTACTTGATATTGGTGGCGGTGTAAATTTCGTAAATCGTGCGTCTGATAGTGATAGACGTATGCTTATTATAGTGCGTGCTCAAACAACTATATCCACACCAATTATTTTCAAACCAATGATCTGCACAGAAGCGGAATGGAATATGTCTCACGCTTTTGTTCCGTATTGTAGATCAAACAGCGATTTGACAGAGCGAGAAGCGACTGACCGTGAAGCACTTGCCGAAGTGGTTGATTCGGGTGCGAAGAATAAGTTTAATCTTGACTCAACATTGACTGCTAGTAACTGTAGTTTTGCTAAAACATCTGATGCTATTACAATCACAGCGTCAGATCATTATGCAAGTGTGAATACAGTTTTAACATTAAAGGCAGGAACTTATATTTTACGCACAAAACCGTCAAATGCAACTGTGGGTTCAGCCGGACAGGTTGCTATAGGTTATGGACTGGCATCATCGGTTAGTCTTATTGAAAACAAATCATGGAACGGTATAGATGAGTATTTAGAATTAAAACTGACAGTAACCACAGAAGCGAATTATAGGATATACTTATATGCAAATCTTAGTTCAACCAGTCCTTCGTCCAATGTAGTTACATTCTCAGAAATCATGTTTTGCACCAAAGCAGCGTTTGATATATCGCCTGCGTTTGTGCCGTATAGACCGGATTATGATGACATTGTTGAACAGATGCCGCATATAACAAAGATAGCTGCAACGACAACAGATACAGAAGCTTTAATTTCATCAGCTACAATTAGTATACCTGCTAGTACACTAATAAGAATCACGGCACGCCTTAATTATAATGCGACAGCACCAAAATCTATAACACTTTCGTTTTCTGACGATCCGGATTTATATAAAACACCACGTTATCTAATTGCAACAGAAGAACGCAGCACTGGTGAGTTGTGGCTTGATACGCAAGTATGTAGAGCCGTTAGCGGTGGAAATCAAGCTGCTTCTGTATATGTGTGGGCTAGTTCTATGGCTTCAGGCAGTAATAAAATAATAATTGTAACTGAATTATTAGGTAATCTTTAATTATTTATATGTTTATATTTTTTACTATATTGTTAGCATTTTTATCAATGCCATTTATCCTAATTGCAGCTATCTATTATTCCTTTTACTTTCTCGAAAAGGAAGATTTAAAGCGAATAGAAGAAAATGAAAGAAATTTCAGCATCTCAAACGAAGAATTTTGGGATAGATGCGGATGGGATAAAACGGTATTGAAAGAGTGGGCTGACGAGATAAGAAAAATGAAATAACACTTACAAGATTATACAGTAATATTTTGTAAGTACCTGTTAGGTGTATCAAATTCAAGTTTGATTCAGAGGTGAGAATATGGATATGAACCC